>Ga0082212_10005367_pt1 | contig 17489 bp, 18 predicted proteins | sample TergutNt197P3_FD_71548 | JGI IMG/M metagenome (GOLD analysis project Ga0082212, IMG submission 71548) | Neocapritermes taracua P3 segment gut microbial communities from Petit-Saut dam, French Guiana - Nt197 P3 | ecosystem: Host-associated > Arthropoda: Insects > Digestive system > Gut ... | reverse complement strand
TGCTCGGAACCACAAATATTAAAAACTTGATCTGTATGTTTCCGCGTGTTAGCAACTCCACTTTAAAGAAATATAATACATTTGTCAATAATCTATATCGGGGATACACATTCTGTGTGGGTGTGTTTTAAAATAGTTCCTTCTCATAGTTTGTATTTCCCTTTCATATAGTCCTTCAAGCAGTCTGTTTCTAAGGATGGCAGACAAAAAAAAAATAGCGGACATCTTCATAAACCTGGCTTTGTGGGGATTTCTGAACAAAAACGAATGTGGCTGCATACCGGTTAGAGAAAGAGGAGAGGGTATGTTAGAGACAAACAGGAGAAGGGGGAGGCAGAGAAAGAGAATTGAGAGACAATGCAATGCATTGAGAAATGGAGGTACTAGGTTCTATCACGACAAAGAAATATGGATGTTGGAAAAGTTGGATTTTCTTGAGATTCTCAGAAATAAAAGTGAAATTAATCTGGTTCTTTTAGGAGTATCAATAAGAGACATACAGTGATTGGAAGGACCACACGAAGAGAAAAATTTTACATTTTCGCGAAAAAAAAAGTTATTCTTCAAAGTAAGAACGGAAGAGAAGATTTCAATAAGCTGTGCATTCCAACAGTTGGTGTCGAGATTGCGCTCGGAATGGCTCGCGATCTGTGAAAGTGGCAGTAGTGACTTCTTTATATTTTACATTGTAAGGTACTAATAAAGGATTTCGTATTTCATTTCATAATTTCCGTTGTAATTAAGAAAGGAGGAAAACGTGTCCTTCAGCTGTAAAATTTGCAGTCCAAACAAAAGTAATTAGGTTTTATTATTTTTATTTTTGTCATGGTTTATCCTCGGAATTTTTTAATTTTATCGTATCTGTCCCGAAATATTCATCATTCATCGGCTTGGGGATAAAATCCGCTTTTGCCCAGTATATGGCGTTTTCTATTATTTTTTGCACGTATTTATTATGATACGCGCCGTTGTTGGGGTGTCCGGGCTGGAAATAAAAGATTTTACCGTGTCCTCTCTTGAATGTCACGCCGCTCCTGAACACGTTGCCGTGATTGAACCAACCGATAAATACAACTTCGTCAGGATTTGGTATCCCAAACGGCTCGCCGTACATTTCTTCTGAATCTATGATAAAATATTCGGGAATATCTTTCGCTATCGGGTGAGACGGTATAACTGTCCATAAAACTTCTTTGTGGTCGTCGCACCAGTGCAGGCGGCAGTTTGTACCCATAAGTGCCGTGAACGGCTTTGATATATGCGCCGAATGCAGCGGGATAAATCCCATGCCGTTTAAAACTCTTTGTTTTACCCTCTCAGTCACTTCGTCGCTTACGTCGTAATGATAACCGTGACCCCACCATAATAAAACGTCGGTATTATCCAGAAGTTCCTGCGTCAATCCGCAGTCCGGGAGTTCCTGCGTGACTGTCGTCACTTCCATATCGGGATTTACTGATAAAAACCTTTTTATTTCCATGTGCATTCCGTCAGGATAAACCGCTACCGCTCCGGGGTCATTTTTTTCTTCGATATATTCGTTAAAAATTGTGACTTTAATTTTTTCTGACATTTTATATACACGCTCCTTTATTAATTTATGATTTTTGATTGTTTTTATTTAATTTCCGGTATAATTTATAAAACCTGTAAGCGAAGTGCTTCTGTTTATGCGTACTCGTCTGATTTCATACTGGTCGTATTTTGTATTGTGCATACCTAAATCTTTTCGTAACCCGAACAGATAAAACTCTTTTGTTTTCGCTATGACTGTATCGTTAAATTCCCCGTTCGGGTAAGCTAAAGCAAGCACAGGTTTTCCGGTTATTTCTTCTATTTTATTTTTGGAATTTTGTAATTCTTCGGTCAGACGCGTATCGTTTGAACTTATCGCGACAAGGCTTGGGTGTGAAACCGTATGGCTTTCGAATTTCACAAGTCCCGAATCGCTCATTTCGGTTATCATATCCAGCGTCAGATTAAAATCCGTTATGGAATTTATCATTAAAAATATTGTTATTTTCGCGTTATATTTTTTAAGTATAGGAAATATTTCCGTATAGTTTTCCCTGTAGCCGTCGTCGAACGTTAAGAATACGGGCTTATCTATGTTATCTAAATCATAATAATCGTCAAACGTGCAGAACGTAAATCCGTTTTCATCGAGATATTGCACTTGTTTTTCAAACTCCGACGGTTTGACATATAATTCGGTCAACGCTCCGGGATTGCTTTCGGACGATGTATGATACATGAATATCGGCACATTTTTAGGGGTCAAATCAACAGGGGAATTAAATATAGCGTTAGTTATTTCTTCCGCCGCCGTTGTCGTAATTTCAATATTTTCAGTATTATCAATATCATTATTAATATCTTCAGTAACTTCAATAATTTTAAGAGTAGTTTCGGGTTCGGGTTCTGTTTTGATTTCGGCATCGGTTTTTATTTTTGTTTCAGGTTCTGTCATCGTTCGTTCAGTTTCTTTAGTTTCGTCCGTTTCGTTTTCGCCGGGTTCGCCGGGTTCATAAAATTCGTCTGATTCATCAGATTCGTCGTCTGTAAAATCCGTATAATTTATCAATGGGACCGGGGGTATTTCGATTTCGAATAATATTTCGTTTTCTTCCGGGATTTCGGCTATTTTATTGGAATTTGCTAAAATATACAATTCAAAGACTATCGTTAAGCAACATAAAAATATAAAACTGATTTTCATTATTTTATTAATTTTCATAATTTTTTTATAAATCCTTTACTATATTTATATTTTTATATAATAAACCGCAAAAACTGCTGTCAGTCCGTAAGCCGGGTTCTGTCTTGAACAATCATCTGTCTTGACTTCCGGTTGCCCGGAAATTCTTTGCCGCTTCACGCGAAAAAACAGGGCTTGTTTCGCAATATTTAAACTGCGCGTCTAAATATAATTTAAACGTTTCGTCTTACATCGGCGTTGCTTCGGATAGGGCTTGCACGGTTGGTCCGTAAAATAAATCTTACGGATATTAGCGCAGGGTTGCCTCTGCGCCGGTGAGCTCTTACCTCGCCTTTTCACCTTTTCCCTTGCGGGTAGTAATTTTCTGTTGCGCTTTCCCTAAAGTTGCCTTCGGCGGACGTTATCCGTTATCCTTTGCCCTCAAAGCCCGGACTTTCCTCACTCGGAGATTTCAGCTCCGGCGCGATTGTTTGTACTGGCAGCAGTTTCATGTATATTATTATAAATCATTTATATGAATTTGTCAAATATATAAAAATAATATTGTAATTTTTTTCTTAATATATTATAATATTAATGTGAAATATAAAAAAAGGAGAAATTTTATTGATGAACGGCGATTACAGGAGTATAACTACGTTGAAAAATTTTAAGGATTTTATACAAAACAAAAGCGTTTCAGTTATCGGAATAGCGGTAAGCAATATTGCGCTGATTGATTTTTTATGTAAATGCGGAGTTCAGGAAATAACGGCAAGGGATAAAAAAGATATTTTCGCGGACGGAAATATTCCGGAATTAGAAGTATTAGAAAAAAAGATTAAAATAAACTATATTCTCGGCGAAAATTATCTGGATAATTTATGTGAAGACATAATTTTTAAAACGCCTGTAATACGGCGTGATTTGCCGCAGTTTATCGACGCTGTAAATAACGGAAGTATTATAACCTGCGAAATAGAATTGTTTTTTATGCTGTGTCCCGCAACTACAATAACGATAACCGGCAGCGAGGGTAAAACCACGACTACGACGATAATCGGCGAAATGTTGAAAGAAGCCGGAAAAACCGTTTATGTCGGCGGAAATATCGGTATGCCGCTGTTAAATCAAATCGAAAATATAACAAAAGACGATTACGCTGTGCTTGAATTGTCGTCGTTTCAATTATTTGATTTGGATAACGATAATTTTAAACCGGATTACGCCGCTATAATAAACATAACGCCGAATCATTTGGACTGGCATAAAGACATGGACGAATATATAAATGCGAAAAAAATAATATTCAAGAATCAAATAGAATCTGACAGGCTTGTGCTGAGTTATGATAACGAAATAACGCGAAATATCAAAGCAAAATCGAAAACAATTTTCTTTTCCAAAGATACTGATTTGAAGTTTATTAACAGAAGCGATATTTTTATAAAAGGCGAACATAATTATTTGAATTTCATGGCGGCAATATGCGTTGTGCGTGATATTGTCAGCAATGAAATTATACTAAACGTAGCGAAAACATTTAAGGGCGTACCGCACAGAATAGAGTTTGTACGCGAACTTGACGGCGTATCTTATTATAATTCAACGATTGATTCCACGCCTACACGGACAATCGCGGCAATAAATAATTTTGATTATTTGGGCGAAAACAAGAAAATAATCGTGATACTGGGCGGTTACGATAAAAAAATAGCGTTTGACCCGCTTGCGCCTGTTGTGTATGAAAAAGCGAAAGCCGCAATTTTATACGGCGCGACAAAAGACAAAATAAAAAAATGTCTTGATGATTATAAATTTTCTTTTTCACGGGACGTCGAGGACGCCGTCCCCTACAATAACCTAACAGTAGAGATTGCGGACAGTTTTGATTCAGCCGTAAAAATTGCTAAAAGTTTGGCAGTTTCGGGTGATATTGTTTTGTTGTCCCCTGCGTGCGCGTCGTTTGACTGCTTTAAAAATTTTGAGGAGCGAGGGAACAGGTTTAAAGAATTGGTGAAAGGATTTTAATATTTATGAAAAATAAACTAATATTAATCGGCGGTTATGGCGCGGCAGGTAAATCCACTTTTGCGCGTAATTTATCACAGAAATTAAATATCCCATGTTTTATTAAAGATACTATAAAAGAAACGCTCGGCGACGGATTTGGTCCTGAAAGCGGCGAAGTATTTGAAAAAGGCGGTTGGGCGACGTTTTTAATTATGCTGCATATAACCGAAAGTTTTATGCACGCTGAAAATATATGTATTCTTGAAAGCAATTTTAAAATGTCTGAAATTGAACAAATAAAGATATTGCTTGAAAAATATAACGGTGAATGTCTTACGTTTAGATTCAGAGGAGACCTTGACATTATGTTTGACAGATACAGCAATAGAGACAAAGAACGTCATTGGGTTCATAAATCCGCGGGAAACAGAGAAGGGTTCAAAAAAGTCTGGTCGTCACGGTTTGGGCTTGATGAATTGAACTTCGGGCAAATAGTTGACGTAAATACTACTGATTTTGCGAATGTGGATTATGATGAATTGTATAATATCGCGAAAAATTTTATTGAGGAGTAAAAAATTATATGAAATCGGAAATAAAAGAATTGCTTGAAAAATTTTCGCATGTCGTATCGCCGTCGGGATATGAATATATGGCGGAGCCGGATATAAGAAATATAATCGACGAAGATTTCAACGGAGTTTTCGACGAAGTTATTTTTGACAGATTCGGCGGCTGCCGATTGGTTAAAAAAGCCGCGCCGGAAATCGAAAAACCGAAAAAAATCATGTTTGACGCGCATATTGACCAAATCGGTTTGGTCGTGACCGAAATATTGGACGGCGGATTTTTACGCGTAAAATCCCTCGGAGGTCTTGACAATAATATATTGCCTGCATCTGAATTTTTTGTTTATACTTACGACGAAAACGAGCCGTTTATTTTTTCGCCAAATAATAAAATCCCGGCGGTTGCGATAAGTGTCCCGCCGCATTTGAAAAAATCAAACGAAAATATTTTACCGAAACTTGAGGATATTTATCTCGATACAGGCTATGATTCAAAAGAAGAACTTGAAAAAATAGTCAGGGTCGGTTCGCCTGTGACGTTTAAACAAGATTTTATAAATCTTGAAAATGATTTGGTTTCATGCGCGGGAATGGACGACAGATTATGCGCTTTGATTCTTATGCTTGCGGTAAAATCATTGAAAAACGCTCCGGATGTTGAAATTCACGTAGTTTTAAGCGTCAGCGAAGAAACCAACGGTTTTGGAGCGGCGACTGCGGCGTTTGAAATCATGCCGGATTTTGCCGTTGTGCTTGACGCTGGCTTTTCAAGAGACCCCGGGGTTGAAGCGTCCGGGTCGTTTGAGATTGGCAAAGGCGCGGGTATATCGTATTCCGCGGCGAATAATATAAAACTCACGAAAAAAATTATATCTCTCGCGAAAGCTCAAAAAATCCCGGTGCAGATAATCGCCGAACCTTCGGAAACGGGAACTAACGCCGATAATATTCAAATAACGGGCGAAGGGATTCCGTGCGTTTTGCTCTCTGTGCCGTTGAAAAACATGCATACTTTCAACGAAATTTGTTCTGTAAAAGACGTTGAAACGACGGTTGATTTGGTTCGTGAGATTATAGAAAATACCGGGAACGGAGGAAAAATCAATGATTAATATTGATAAAAACTTGCTGAAAAAATTATGCCTTGCATTTGGACCGAGCGGCAACGAAGACGAAGTACGGAATATTATAATCGACGAAATAAAAGATTTCGCGGACGATTATTATACAGATAAAGTCGGGAATCTGATAGCGTTTAAAAAAGGCGAAAAAACTCCAGAAAAAAAGCGGCTTTTCGCCGCTCATATGGACGAAGTCGGGTTTATGATAACGTCTGTCGGGGACGACGGCTATCTTAAATTTAAGAATTTAGGCGGTATTGAAAATACGGTCATACTTGGCAAACAGGCAATAGTCGGCGAAAAAAGATTGCCTGCTGTATTCGGCGGAAAACCCGTGCATTTATTAAAAAAAGACGAAAAAGACAAAGTCCGTTCTATCGACGATATTTATTTAGATATTGGCGTAATAAAAAAAGATAAAAATAAAAAGAATATAAAAGAAAAAAAAGACGAACCAAAACTTGATAAACTTGTTGAAGTCGGAGATTTTGCAACGTTCAAGTCTGATTTTGTTGAGTTCGGGCAGGATAAAAACAAAATAAAATGCAAAGCGATAGACGACCGTTTCGGCTGTTATGTTATGATAGAAATGCTGAAATCGAAATTATCATACGACAGCTATTTCGCGTTTACGATTTGCGAAGAAATAGGACTGAGGGGCGCGAAAACCGCCGCGAATATAATAAATCCCGACGTTGCCGTGATTTTCGAGGCGACGACCGCCGGGGATATATATGATAAAACCGAGAAAAACAAAGTGTGTTCTCTTGGAAACGGCGCGGTTATATCAATCATGGACAATTCGGCTATATACGATAAAAAACTTATAAGTCTCGCGCTTGATACAGCGAAAAATAATAATGTTAAAACGCAGCTCAAACAAGCCGTCGCCGGAGGGAACGAATCCGGAGCGTATCAGAAATCCGGCAAAGGCGTGGAAGTTTTAGCAATTTCTTTGCCAACGAGATATATTCACTCGCCGTCATGCGTCGCGGATTTCGGCGATATGCTGGAATGTCTGAGGTTGGCGAAAGAAATTGAAAAGGTCTTATGAAATTGCGTAGGGGCGGATTCAATATCCGCCCCTACATAATTTATTTTATTGGTTTATTTAACTATTTTCTCAAAAACCATGTATTCTATTTCTACATCGCCTTCTTCTTCCAGATAATCAAATCTTATTTGTTTTATCGTCCCTTCCCAGTCGTCGCACTCGGACGTGTCAAATTCGAGTATTTCCCAGTCGTCTCCTTCGCTGTACCAGTATTCGTTTTTTATTGATTTCGGTTCGCTCCATGCGGTATCTTCATTTGTTATAAAAAATAACTGGCAGCGGTATCCGTCGGAATTATTTTTTATCTTGAATTTTATATAGTCGATTTCAGACGCGTCTATGCCGATATTTGCGTTTGACGACAGTATAAACGGGTCGCCGCCCGTAGAAGTCATTTTTAAGATACCGTCCTCAACCCGGAGATTTTTTGTCTGACTTGCCGATTTAAACATTTTATCTTCTTCGGTGAAAGTCCATTTTAATACTTCTTCCGTTATTATAGGAGGTTTTTCAGTCGTAGTCGGCACGGGAGTGGGTTCGGGAGTCGGTTCCGGCGTTGTCTCTTCGGTTTCCGGTTCCGTTTGACCGACGGTTTCCTGTTGCGAACTACTTTTTTCTTCTGTTTCTCCGCATGCCTGTAAAAATAATATTCCGCAAGTTAAAGCCATAATAAAAAGTAAAATAATAAGCCGTTTTACGATATTTGTTTTTTTCATAATTAAATATCCCGTCTTTCTGAATTTTAATTTTTATATAAATCTAATTTTTATTTCGCGCTTTCCTGTATCGCGACGGCAACCGCGACGGTCGCGCCGACCATCGGATTATTGCCCATGCCGATAAGCCCCATCATTTCAACGTGCGCCGGGACTGACGACGAACCCGCGAACTGCGCGTCGCCGTGCATACGCCCCATAGAATCCGTCAAACCGTAGGACGCAGGACCTGCCGCCATATTGTCGGGGTGGAGCGTTCTTCCCGTTCCGCCTCCTGAGGCGACCGAGAAATATTTTTTATTGTTTTCCGTCGCCCATTTTTTATACGTCCCCGCGACCAAATGCTGGAATCTTGTCGGGTTTGTCGAATTGCCCGTGATTGAAACATCGACTTTTTCTTTTTTCATTATTGCGACGCCCTCAAGCACGTCGTTTACTCCGTATACTCTTACTTTTGAATTCGCTCCGCTTGAAAACGCGATTTCTTTGACGACTTTTAATTCGTTCGTGTAAAAATCATAATCCGTTTCAACATACGTAAACCCATTTACTCTTGAAATTATATATGCCGCGTCTTTGCCTAAGCCGTTTAATATAACCTGCAGCGGCTCCTGTCTGACTTTGTTGGCGGTTTTCGCTATGCCGATTGCCCCCTCAGCCGCCGCGAAAGATTCATGTCCGGCTAAAAAACAAAAGCATTTCGTTTCTTCGCGTAAAAGCATAGCGGCAAGATTCCCGTGACCTATACCGACTTCCCTGCTCTCGGCTACCGAACCGGGGATACAGAACGCCTGCAAGCCTATGCCGATTGCCGCGGCGGCTTCCGACGCGTTTGTTTTGTTTGATTTTAACGCGATGGCGCACCCCAGAGTATATGCCCAGACTGCGTTGTCAAACGCTATCGGCTGAACTCCCCTGACTATTTTGTCAACGTCGATATTTTTTGAGAGAGTATATTCTTTCATTTCGTCAAGCGAAGCAAACCCGTATTCTTTCAGGCATTTTTCGATTTTATTTATTCTTCTGTCATAACCTTCGAATTTTATTGTATTTGTTGTATTTGTACTCATTATTTTTACTCCTTTCTGGGGTCAATATATTTGACCGCGCCGTCTTCTTTGTTATATCTGCCGTATTGACTTATATTTTTTTCGTATGCCTCTTTCGGGTCAACGCCTTTTCTTATCGCGTCCATCATTTTGCCTAAATGCACGAATTTATATCCGATAATCTCGTCGTTTTCGTCAAGGGCGAGAGATAATATATACCCCTCGGCAATATCAAGATACCTTACGCCTTTTGCTTTCGTTGCGAATATTGTCCCGACCTGCGAGCGCAAGCCTTTGCCTAAATCTTCGAGAGACGCGCCGATTGGAAGCCCCCCCTCAGAAAAAGCCGTCTGCGAACGTCCGTAAGCTAACTGCTTGAATATTTCGCGCATTGCGACGTTTATTGCGTCGCAGACCAAATCTGTGTTGAGAGCTTCGAGCATAGTTTTTCCCTGCAATATCTCAGCCGCCATAGCCGCCGAATGGGTCATGCCCGAACAGCCGAGGGTTTCTACTAAAGCCTCCTCGATTATGCCGTTTTTTACGTTAAGCGTGAGTTTGCAGCCGCCCTGTTGGGGAGCGCACCAGCCTATGCCGTGGGAAAGTCCCGAAATATCTTTGATTTCGTATGCTTTGACCCATTTGCCCTCTTCGGGGATTGGAGCAGGTCCGTGTTTCGGTCCTTTTGCCACCGAACACATATTTTCTACTTCGTGTGAAAATTCACTCATTTGTTTAAAACATCTCCTTTTTATCAATTTTAATATTTAATTTTTTTATTCTAAATATTCCAATATTACCTGGTCTGAATCGTTTTGTATTATCGAATCCACCAAGATACATATATTAGTCAGCAACCTGTGGCACGGGTCGTTATTTTCGCTTGTATATAAACTGTTGTGCTTGCCTATGTATAATTTAAACGAGGGCAGAACGTCACCCATGTTAAAATTATCGTTGCGGTACCGGAAAATTTCTATGACAGTATTGTTTTTTATTATAGCGTTATAAACATAGCCTACGCCGTATTCTGAATCGGCTGACCATTTTCTGTCCCATAATAAATTGCCGGATTTGGTGTCGTCTATTATTTTCAGTAAAAATTTATGTTTAACATATTCGTCTATCATATTAATTCTCCCGTGATTTTATATTTGATTTATTATTATATTTTTAATTTATATTGGATTATTTGCCTGAACCGAAGTAATTGCGACCACGCCGACTATATCGTCTGCGGTACAGCCGCGGGATAAATCGTTTACGGGTTTAGCTATTCCGGTAGTAATAGGTCCATAAGCCTCTGCATGCGCGAATCTTTCCACGAGTTTATAAGCTATATTTCCCGCATCCAAATCAGGGAATACCAGTACATTTGCTTTACCGGCGACAGGATTTCCGGGCGCTTTGCTTTCGCCGATAGCGGGTATAATAGCGGCGTCTAATTGAAATTCCCCGTCAAGCATAATATCAGACGATAATTCTTTTGCAAGCTTTGTCGCGCTGACAACTTTTGCCACGTCGTCGTTTTTCGCGCTTCCCATTGTAGAATGTGAAAGCATTGCGACAACCGGTTCGACTTCGATAAGCTGTTTATATGATTTCGCGCCGTCGATTGCTATATATGCCAGTTCTTCCGATGTCGGATTTGGATTCATTCCGCTGTCGGTGAATATAAAAGTTCCGTCATGTCCGTATTCGCAGTTTGGAACGCACATTACAAAAAAAGCTGATATGAGTTTGGAATCCGGCTTTGTTTTTATTATCTGGGCGCATGGTCTTATAACGTCCGGCGTTGAATTAACCGCCCCCGCAACCATTCCGTCGGCAATGCCGCTTTTAACAAGCATAATTCCGAAGTATAAATAACGGTCGTTTTCGTAAATAAGTTTTTTCGCGTCCTCTAAAGTCATACCCTTTGCTTTTCGGAGTTCAAAGAGCATGTTAACCAATTCTTCCGATTTTTCATAAGAAGACGGTTCAATAAAAGTCGCTTTTGATAAATCCATTCCGTCGGCTTTTTTTATCAGTTCTTCTTTATTTCCTATCAAAATTAAATTAGCTATACCCTCCGAAAGAATTTTAGAAGCGGCGGTAAGCGTACGCATATCGTACGTTTCCGGCAGAACTATAGTTTTTTGATTTGATTTCGCGCGCGCTTTGATTGATTCAATAAATCCCATAATAATTGCACCTCTGTTTTTTAATATTTTTATATATACTTTATTTTACTATAAATAACGCATAAAGTAAATAAATTAAATGTAAATATTCTATATAAATTTTACCTATGCATTGACAAAAATATTTATTTATTATAAAATTTATTTAAAGTATAAAAAACGAGGTTTAATATATTATGTGGGAAAAATATGAGAATAATCCCGTTTTCGGGGATAAAGAAATGGGAACTTGTTTTGACGCTCTTGTTTTGCCCGGTAAAAATCATGAAAAAAGATATATAATGTATTTTTCGTGGCGTACGAAAAAATCTGTCGCCGTAACTTTCAGCGAAGACGGCATAAACTGGAGCGAACCGGAAATTATTCTTGAGCCGGATATAACCACAGGCTGGGAAGACGATATAAACAGGTGCGGGGTTATCGAAAAAGACAATAAACTTCATATATGGTACACAGGGCAGGCTCACGGAAACAGTTGGATAGGTTATGCCGAATTTGATATAAATAAAAACGGGAAAATAAAATTTATACGTAAAAGTCGTGAACCTGTTATTATTCCCGAACAGCCGTGGGAAAATATATCCGTCATGAACCCGTGCGTTTTGTGGGACGAAGAACAGAAAATATATCAGATGTGGTATTCTGCGGGTGAAACTTACGAGCCTAACGTGATATGTTACGCGACAAGTTTAGACGGAATCAACTGGCGCAAACACAGGGCAAACCCGATTTTTGTGAAAAATCCAGACAATATACACGAACAGAACAGAATCGGCGGCTGTCAGGTTATGAAATACAAAAACGGCTATCTGATGTTTTATATAGGATATGAAAATATAGATACGGCAAGAATCTGCGGGGCATGGTCGCCAGACGGTATATCAAGGTGGCAACGTTTTCAATCAAATCCGATAGTATCGCCCAATGAAAACAAATGGGATTGCGACGCGTGTTATAAACCGAGCGCGGTTTACGAAGAAGATAATAACCGGTGGCTTTTATGGTACAACGGACGAAATGCAAACGAAGAATATATTGGTCTCGCAATTCATAACGGTGAAAATATTATAAATTTATAATAAAATTATTAATTTAATGAGGGTAATATTTATGAAAAAAATATGTTTATTTTTAGCGGTTGTAATATTTGCCGGATTATTATTCGCGGCTTGCGGCGGTAAAAACGAAAACGATACCAAAAACACTTCTCCGCCGGAAGCGCAGAACGTAAACAACGATTCGCCGGATTCAAACGATACGGAAGAAAAACCGACGGAAAAACTTATGCCAGACGTTCCGGACGATAAGGATTTCGACAGTTACGAGTTTGTTATTTTAGGAAACAGCACGGATTATAACCCGTACTGGTATTCAAAAGATATTTACGTTGAGGACCAGACGGGAGATACTATCGAGGACGCGGTATATTACAGAAACAGGGCGATAGAAGAAAAATTCAATATAGAAATAATGGGCATACTTAAAGGCAATCAGTATAACGAAGCGAAAAAAAGCATTAACTCCGGGGATAATTCTTATGATATGTTTACTGTGCCTTTGCAGGGTGCAACGGCTATGTTAGCGCAGGACGGGTCATTGATGGACTTGAAAAAAGTCCCGTATATTGATTTAGATAAACCGTGGTGGGACCAGAGGGCAAACGAACAGCTTTCAATCGGGCATAAACTTATGTTCACGATAAGCGATTTGCTTATTATAGACAAAGACGCTCTGTTTATATTTCTGTTCAACAAAGACGTTATACAGGACCAGAATTTAGACGACCCATATAAACTTGTGCGCGAAGGAAAATGGACGATAGATAAAATGTGGGATATGGCGAAAGATATGTCTAAAGATATTGACGGCGACGGCAAAATGACCGACGTTGATTCGTATAGAATGCTTACCGCAGGTCATACGATACACGGAAACATAGTCGGGTCGGGTCATTTTGTTATAACTAAAGACAAAGACGATATGCCTGTGTTAAATATAACAGACCCGATGATACTGGCTTCTTATGATAAATGGCTGACTATGATTTCCGACCGCAACAACACATGGGTAGCGCAGGACTGGGATTCAAAACACGATGATATATGGATGTATCAGCTTGAAGTTTTAAGCGAAAGACGGGGATTGTGGCTGTATGCCGGAATGGACAGGGTTACTACTTTGCGTACGTTCGATTTTAATTTCGGGATACTGCCGAACCCGAAATTCGACGAAACCCAGACGGATTACTATAATCATGTTCACGCATGGTGCACTACGGCAATCAGTATCCCCGTAACGTCCGACCCGGAAAGAACGGGAATGATTCTTGAGGCTCTGACTGCCGAAAGTTATTACACGCTGCGTCCGGCATATTATGAAGTGTCTCTTAAAACAAAATTTTTGAGGGATGACGAATCCGAAGAAATGCTCGATTTGATATTCAATACCCGGTGTTATGATTTAGGTCACGTTTACAACTGGGGAGGGGTATTTGATATGTTCTCCCAACTGCCCCTGAGAAAAAACAACGATTTTGTTTCGTCATACGAAAAAATCCTGCCGAAAATCGAAAAAGACATGGAAAAAGCGATACAGAATTTCTTGGAAAACGATTAAATATATAATAAATAATTTAAGAATACTCCCCCCGTCACTACGTGACACCCCCCTCGCAAGTATGCGAAGGGGGCAAAAAACACCCAAAGCCCCCTTCGTTTACGAGGGGGGTAACGGCGTAGCCGTCGGGGGGAGTTTTTTATTTTTCTTTTGATTTTGTCGCGGTCAAAGTGTTTTTTAACAGCATTGTTCTTGTCATAGGACCGACCCCGCCGGGTACGGGAGTTATATACGACGCGATTTTTTCCACTTCGTCAAAATCGACGTCGCCGCATAATTTACCGTCGTCTTTTTTATTCATACCAACGTCAATCACGACCGCGCCCTCTTTGACCATGCCGGCTTTTATAAATTGCCGCTGGCGCATCGCGACTACCAGTATATCTGCTCTTTTCGTGATTTTCGCCAAATCGACGGTTTTGGAATGGCAAATCGTGACCGTGCCGTTTGCGTGCAGGAATAATAACGCCTGAGGTTTACCGACTATATTGCTCCTGCCGACCACTACGCATTCTTTCCCGCAAGGGTCTATATTATAATATTTTAACAGTTCCATTACGCCCATGGGAGTACACGGCACAAAATTATATCTGCCGAGGGTTATCCTCCCGACGTTTTCGGGGTGAAAAGCGTCAACGTCTTTTTCGGGCGCGATATTTTCAAAGATTATATTTTCGTTTAAATGTTTTGGCAACGGCGATTGAACCAATATCCCGTGAATATCGTCTTTCGCGTTTAATTTCCGCACGAGTTCAAGCAGTTCCTGTTCTGTTGTATTTTCGGGTAACGCGTATTCTTCCGAATACATGCCGACTTCCTCGCAGTCTTTATGTTTGTTTTTTACGTAAACTTTAGACGCGGGGTCGTCTCCTACTATAACTACTGCAAGCCCCGGTATTTGTTTTCCGTTTTTTTTCATTTCCTCGATTTCAAGTTTTATTTCTTCTTTTATTTTTGCCGATACAAGTTTCCCGTCGATTATTTTTGCCATAATATTTTCCCCTCCGTTATTCAATTAAAAATTAAAAATAAAAATTATAAATGCGTGTAAAATATAAAAAGCCGTGCGTCCTGAGAAATATCCGGACGCGCAATGCGCGCCCCTACTTGCCCAGACGGTCGGCTGATATTTATCATACTTCCATGCGGTTGATTCCGCTTCCGTCAGTCGTATGACTGTTATAATTATAATATATTTTTTTTGATTTGTCAACAGGATTCTTGACAAACGCGATAATTTATATTAAAATAAAATCATAAATATTTAATTTTAAGTTGTTGATTGGATTAAGGGTGGTATTATGCAGGAATTTACGAAAAAAGATAAACGGAGCGGCAAAAAAATGGGGTATATATGCCTGATACTGGCTGTATTTTTGATACTTTTTAGTATAACATATATAATTCTCGGATATTTTATTTCTTTTCAGGATAAAGAATATGAAATGCGCGACGGGCTTAACAGACTTCTGGACGACGTGCCGTCCGGATTAAATATTATTTTACAGCAATGGGCGGGTTTTTTATGGTTTATCATCGACTGTATTTTATTGCTTGCTATGGTAGTAATTATTGATAAATTGTTTGTGAAAAGCAGGATTTATTTTTCGGGCGTAAAAAACGTGGATTTTTAAAATTATCAAAATGCCGTTTTCTTTAATATAATAATATTACGCAAAAATAAATTTTTATATTATTATTTTAAGGAGATATAAATTAATATGCAAGTTTTAAATCTTACGCCGGTACCTCCCGGAAAACATAAACTCCCGCCGCTTCCCTATTCTTATAACGCTCTTGAGCCTGTCATCGACGAAAAAACGTTGAAAATACATCACGACATACATCACAAAAAATATGTTGACGATTTAAACAAAACCGAAACGGACGCTTTGGAAATGCGGAAATCCGGCAAGTTCGACAATATAAATCTGATAGAAGAAAATCTCGCGTTTAACGGTTCGGGGCATATCCTGCACAGCATTTACTGGACAATCATGACTTCGCCCGGTACAGGCGGCAGTCCCGGTAAAATTACGGATATACTTATAAACTCTTATTTCGGTTCGTTTGACGGCTTTAAAAATCAATTTGTTCAGGCAGCGTCAAAAGTACACGGTTCGGGCTGGAGCATACTGGGTTATAACCCGTATTTTCAGCGTCTTGAAATTTTGCAGGCGCAAAGGCATGAAAACCTGACGCAATGGGGCATTATCCCTGTACTTGTCTGCGACGTTTGGGAACACGCGTATTATTTGCAGTATCAGAATAAACGCGACGATTATATAAACGCATGGTGGACTCTTATAAACTGGGGAGAAGTCGAAAACCGTCTGATTTACGCAATACAGTCAAAAGCGGTTTTGTCTGTGTGAAAACAAAATAAAAAATAACATAACAAGGGCGACCGCAAGGGTCGCCCCTACATATTCTTTATCATCATAAACACCGTCATATCCGATACCCGTAATGTTTGATTTATGTTTTTTGTGGCTATAACAACAGTATATTTTTTCGCTAACTCAAGAATCAGTTCTTCGATTTTTATGGTTGATTCGGGGTCTAACACTCCGCACGGCTCGTCCATGAGTAAAACTTCCGGTTTGACGGCGAGAGCGCGCGCGATACATAATCTCTGCTGTTGTTCCGGTGCCAAAAACAACCCCGGTTTTTTCAGGTTATCTTTTACTTCGTCCCACAGCGCAACCTGATTCAGAGTTTTTTCAACTATTGCCTCAAGTTCGCGTTTGTTTTTTATCCCTTGATATTTTAACCCGATTATTATGTTATCATATATGCTCATGGGGAAAATATTCGGTTTCTGAAAAACCATTCCGACTTTTCTCCTGAGCGAAGCTGTGTCCGTATTTTTTTCATAAATTGAAACGCCGTCAAGTAAAATTTCGCCTTCTGTTTTTGCGTCGGAGATAAAATCGTTCATGCGGTTATATAAACGTAAAAGAGATGATTTGCCGCAGCCGGACGGTCCGGTTATGGCAGTAATAGCGCGTTCGTAAATATCAAACGTGATATTATCAAGAACCTTATAATTTCCGTAAAATAAATTTACAGATTTTGTTTTTATCTTGATTTTACGCTGAGATTCTGTCATTATATTATTCATTTAATTATATTCTTTCGTTATAAATTTTTAATGTTTTATTATAACATATGAAATAATTAAGTATACTACATGAACAAAAAAGCCGTTTAAAGTTTTTATTTACACGTTGAAGCGGAACACTCGAAGCAGGTTGTTTGATAATTCTATTGAAATCAAAAACGTCCATTTTTCGGTATATTTTTATTTTAGATTTTTTGTTTTGTACCAATATTTATATGGTTTTTGGTTGTAGTAGGTATATTGATAGGTATGTATTTTTATAATTTAAAATTCAACAAGGTTAAAAATAAGAGGACAGAACGGGATATATTTTAATTAATATATTGTAAATATGCCATAACCTGAT
>Ga0082212_10005366_pt1 | contig 17490 bp, 12 predicted proteins | sample TergutNt197P3_FD_71548 | JGI IMG/M metagenome (GOLD analysis project Ga0082212, IMG submission 71548) | Neocapritermes taracua P3 segment gut microbial communities from Petit-Saut dam, French Guiana - Nt197 P3 | ecosystem: Host-associated > Arthropoda: Insects > Digestive system > Gut ... | reverse complement strand
ATTACGTCTCAAAAGACGGCAAGGTTACCCGTGTTTCGACAGTCTGTAAAACGCCGAACGGCACTCTGCTCACCGCCGATTGCAAAACGCTGTTCGTCGGCGACAACGGCGGATCGATCATTTACAAATACGACGTACTCGGTCCCGGCGAGCTGGCCAACGAGACGGTCTTTATCGACGACTGCCGCGGTTCGGACGGCATGACACTCGACGCGGAAGGCAACTTGTACATTGCCTGCGGTGGACGCGGTGTCCAGATTTATGACAAGACCGGCAAATTCATCGGTGCCCTTGACAAGGAATACGGCATTTCCTACTCGTCGAACTGCGTGTTCGGCGGACCGGATTTCTCCATCCTGTACATCACCGCCAGTGACAAATTCCTCGGCATCCCGATGAAGGTCAATGGCATGTTACCGCCCTGCGCAGGCGTCAATGTTCCGTAACTTGATTCAGAACACCAATCGTAAGGGTTCCACCGGAAAATAATCGGCCAAAACCAATACAGCGGCGGTCACGGCGTGACCGCCCTACCCTTTTCGCAATACTTACGATTGCAGCGCAGATTTTCTACATTTTCATCGGTTTGTGTCTGGCGACATACTCAGAGTCGATGTTTATCCCCAAGCCGGGGCCGCTTGGGGCTTTCATCTTGCCATCGACAATTTTCAGCGGCGATGTGGGGCACTCGTAAGGGACATGGGTTTCATAACCCTTGAACTCATGATGCTCAACAGGATTTGGCAAGGCCGAAACAAAGATGGCGTTATACACAAACCCCAACCCGCCGCCTGACATGTGGGTCACACAAGGTTTCCCCACCGCTTGCGCCATAAGCGCAACCTTCATGGAACGGATAAATCCCCCGAAATAATAGGTGTCCGGCTCAACAATCCCGATCCCGTCGTTGGCCAACAGCCAGCGGAAATTGTAAAGACTTTGGTCCTGTTCGCCGTGGGCAATGGGGATGCTCAAAGCGTCGGCCACCTTTTTGGTCTCCTCAAAATGCCAGTACAACACCGGCTCCTCAAAGTAGCCGTATTTGTATTCTTCCAGATAGCGACCGATTTTGATGGCACCGTCTGCATCGTAATAGCCGTTGGAATCGGCATACAGTGCGAAATCATCGCCGAAATGTTCCCGCACCATGGGGATGAGTTTTTCGGATTTCCCCGGCAACCCGCCGTCGTGAATATTCCTGGAACCGGAAAACAAATAGCCGATTTTGATTTTCAACGCACGACTATCGTACTTGGCCACTTCCGCTTTGATACGGGCAAAATGGTCTTCCAGCGGCAGCTCCCGAAACTCGGTGGCGACATACAGCCCAATATCGGGATTACGAATTTCTCCGATCAACTCCGCCACCGGTTTACCGGCGATTTTTCCGAGCATATCGAGAATGGCAAACTCAATGGTCGCCAACGGAAGCCCGATGGCCAAACCGTTGAATCGGAAATTGAAATTGTAAATGAAGACCTTTTCCAAAATCAGGTCGAGTTCCCGAACGTCCTGGCCGATAAAAAAGGACTGCAAATTTCGCAGAAACAAAGGGAACAGTGTTGACATGCTGGCGTGAGCCACCGAAAGACCTTCGGCACCTTCTTCCGAACGAACGCGGCATAAATAAGTGCCGTTATATTCCAAAAGCTCAAGCGTTTTGATGATAACCGGTGAAGAGAAAAGCTGCTTTTTCAAAACCGGCTGTTGCAGTGCCTTGTCGAGCAGGGCGTACTTGTGCTCAATGGTGTCTTTTTCATTGGACGATTGACCGACGGAAACACCGGACATCAACGACAAATTGGCAACAGCCGCCCCGCCTGCGACGGCTGTTGTGAGGAACTTGCGGCGGGTTGCGGTACTGGGCTTGTGTTTTTTCTGCGACATGGTTTTTCCTCCTTATATCCTTTGTGTAATATAACCAAACCATTCACAATAAGCTTTTTAGCACGCAGATGACGCAGACCATTGGGATTTACGCAGATTTTTCTCATGTGATTGGTTTACAAACTTACCGGTTCCTCTTCCACTTCCACCTCGGAATCGGCAGGTTCCACCTCGGAATTGGCAGGCACCGGCGTTGGTTCGGGCATTTCCTGTTCTTGAATCGGCTCTTGAATTGATTCTTGTGTTGCCGATTCCACATCCGGTTCTTCAGGCGGAGCCAAGCCGGCATCATATTCATTGCCGGGGATAACAAATGACGGCGATTCGCCCGGAACGATTGTCCTGTCCAAATCCCCGTCCGGCGAAGTCATGCCGGGAATTTGCATGTCCGGCGCGAAGATTACCGGGTCAGAAGTCCGATATTTTTCCAGAAAAGCCACCGCAACGGGACGATTAAGCCAGTCCAACTGTTGTGCTGCCAAGTCAAAATGAGCACCTTCCGGCCATGTTTCGCAAAGTCTTTGATATAAATCCTTTGCGTTAGCGAAATAAGTACCTTCTTTCAAAGCGGCCAAGGTTTCGTTGGTTTGCGCCAACCCCCAAACGGCACTTTCGGCGGAATCCTGTTGCTTGAATTGAAAATTGTCCGCAACCGTATAGTATTCCAAGGCTTTCTCGAAATCATCAATCGCCTTGTCGCGATTTCCTTGAGACAAATAACCTGAAGCCCGATTATAATAAATATCTCCGGTCAAAAGGTTTATCGTTGCGTTATTCTCACCGGAAGGATATTTCGTAAAATATTCCTTGATGACATTATCAAACTGCTTCTCGTCCAGAGCCAACATATTGTACGCAACCAGTTGCTTGATGTCATTGGCGAAGCCTTGTTTGTTTTTCGTGGCGAAAGTTTTCCATGCCAAAAAAAGCACCAAAGCAATCAAAATAACCAAAAGAAAACGCGAAATGGTCGCTGAATTGTCTTTGGCTGAATTGACGGTTTCTTCAAGATATTTTGCCAAGCTGTTTTGTGACAATTGCTTACGGCGCTCATTTTTCATAAGGGAACCCTCTCGTTGGTCGAATGGACGACCGAATTTCAAAAAACACGAATATTTACTGCCAAGGTTTGTCAAGTATAAGAATTGTGAGCGGAATCGTCAACCCCAGCAGAAAATTACTGATCGAACATGGCATCAACAAAGGGATCAGGCTCGAAGATGACCAGGTCGTCAGCGGATTCACCCACGCCGATGTACTTGACGGGCAGGTCAATCAGACGCCGGATGGCCACAACCACGCCGCCTTTGGCCGTGCCGTCGAGCTTCGTGAGGATGATGCCGGTGCATTTGACCAATTCTGTGAAATGTCTGGCTTGCGAAATCCCGTTCTGACCGGTTGTTGCGTCTAGGACGAGAATGACCTCATGCGGGGCATCGGGAATCTGTTTGCCAATGACGCGGTAAATTTTTTCAAGTTCGCGCATAAGATTCTGCTGCGTTTGCAGGCGTCCGGCTGTGTCAACGATGCAAACGTCGGCCTTGATTTCAATGGCCTTGGCCACCGCTTGGTGAGCAACACTGGCGGGATCACTTCCGGCGGGGCCGACGACGATTTCGGCACCGAGTCGTTGCGCCCACACGGTGAGCTGCTCGGTGGCCGCTGCGCGAAACGTGTCCGCCGCACCGAGTACGACTTTTTTGCCGTCCGCAAGAAACGTGGCGGTCAGCTTGGCGATCGACGTGGTTTTGCCGCAACCGTTGACGCCGCAAACCATGACAACTGTCGGACCGGACGCGACGAAACGAATCGGCTCTTCCGGTTGGGCCATGAGCGACTTGAGCTTGGTCTTAATCACTTCGAGGACATCGCCCATTTGCACGACACGCCCGCGGTATTGCACGCGGACTTCATCAACGATGTCCTGCGAGGAAGTGACGCCCATGTCGGTTTTGATGAGCATCTCGAACAACTTGTCAAGAAAGGTTTCGTCAACGAGTTGCCCTTCCGTTTTGAAGAGGTCGCGAATGTCAGTGTTGAGAAGCCGAACTGTCTTGGCCAGTCCCTGCTTAATTTTGTCGAAAATACCCATGTCAGAAGGCTGTGGAGCTTTGCTAAGAGTTTTATGGGAAAAAGGTAGAGCGATCATGTCGTGACCGCCTCAACATGCTATTAAGGTATCAAATTTCAAGTTTTCGTCAAGTGTCGGTTTGGGACAAACCAACCGCATTGCCATTGAATCAAACCAAGATTTCCTGTATAATTGAAAAATGTAACAATGAAATTCAAACGACACACTCACTTAGCCTTTTGCTCTGGCACATGTACGTCGAACGCGAACAATCGGTGATTTTGGAAATTGACCGCCTGACAATGCGTTTCAAGAACGTGACGGTCTTGCGCGACATCAGCATCCAATTGCAACGCGGCGAAACATTGGCCATTATCGGCGAAAGCGGTTGCGGCAAGACCGTGCTGCTGAAAACGCTGATCGGATTGCTTTGGCCGACTTCGGGACGCATTGTCTTTGACGGCAAACCGCTGGCCGATCTGTCCCAAGCCGAACTGTCGCAACAGCGTACCCGTTACGGTTTCGTGTTCCAACAGGCGGCGTTGTTTGATAGCATGTCGATTGCGGAAAACGTCGCATTTCCGCTTCGGCAACATACGAATCGGTCGGAAGATGAAATCATGGAGACGGTTGTTCGCCTGCTTGCGGAGGTCGGTTTACCCGACTTGGTGCTGCACAAGAAACCGGCGGAACTGTCCGGCGGAATGCGCAAACGCGTCGGTTTCGCCCGGGCGTTGGCGATGGAACCCGAACTGATGCTTTACGACGAACCGACAACGGGGCTTGACCCGATTATGAGCGACGTTATCAACGAGTTGATCGTCAACACGCGAAATCGGTTGGTTGCGGGTCGCAATGCTCCCTGCCACGTCAGCGGCATCATGGTCACGCACGATATGAAATCGGCGAAAAAAGTTGCCGACCGCATCATTATGTTATATCCGATTTCGCGATTGCGACCGGACGAGCCGCAAATTGTTTACGAAGGCCCCGCCGACGAAATTGACTTTACACCGGACAGCCGCGTCACGCAATTCATTCACGGTGAAGCCGGTGAACGACTGATGGAAATGTGCAGGACGGACTCACCGTGACCGTCGGATCAGACCCTGTAAGCAAGAGAAATCAACCCAATCACCTTCCCATGGCATCACGCAAAATCGACATTTTCTCTTTCCGGTCGGGGTAGCCAATGGTTTCGTCCAGCGGGGTTTGACCCAAGTTGTTTTTTGCATGGAGATCGGCACCTTCAGCGATCAGATATTTCAAGACTTCGATATTGGAGTTCCAGCAAGCGGCCAAGTGCAAGGGGGAAACATTGTTGTTCGTTTTTGCGTTAATATTGGCTCCTTTGCCAATCAGGTATTTCAAGACTTTCACATTGGAATTGTGTTGAGCGGCCCGGTGGAGCGGCGTGAAGTTGCCCGGGCTGTCTTTCGCATTGACATCGGTTCCGTTTTCAATGAAATATGTCATATCCAGTACGGTTCCGCTTGCGGCGGCTTCGAAAATATCCTTGCATAGCGTCCGGCGAGTCGGTGTGACAACCGGTATGGTGAAAGCGGTTCCGCATTTGGGGCACTTGACTGTTTCTGGCATTGATGATTCTCCGTATTTTGCAATTTTGCATAAACATTTTGCAATTTTGCATAAACATTGTGAGTGTGTCACAGACAAAATAATAGCGGCGATCCAGGAATAAGGAGGGAAACGCCAAGTTGTCCCAAGCAGCGTCTCACCTCATACCACAGAAGCGTGCGCAATCACAGCGCACAATGCCGACGGCCTTTGAGGGAACGCCGACACAGAAACGGCTGCAAGCATATACCATGACGCTCCCCCCGTTTCGAGAGGAGTCGCATGTTGTATATGATTCTTTCTTTACTTCCGACCGGAAAACCGGGTGGTATTCAAAAGCACGACGAAAGATTATGGACAATCACTTGCGATCCAACCAAAGGTCATGTAAAAAATAATGCGTATCTGCAAATCGTCATTTGTAAAATATTTAAACTGTCAACAGAAGGATTTTTGCCGCGGAAAACACGGAAATTCATTTACACTTTAAATATTTTACTCTTAGAATAGAATAATGCAAGATAGGGAATTAAAGTCTCTAATGGTATAATAAGATTTGGTATTAGTTTATAAGCATGCGATGAATGTACAAGCGGTCAAACAAAAAAATCTCGTTTTCACCTTGTTTTAATGAAAAAACAAGGGTTACAAAGATTCATGGTGGTGTTTCAGGTGGAAAGACACGATTCAGAAAAAACACTCTGCGCTGATCAATCATCCGGCGCGTCGCCGTCTTTAATAACGAAACGGGCTTCGAGTTTCGCAACGGTTCGGGCAAGTCCTGCCCCTTCGACGCTCTTGACCACTTCGCGGAAATTTTTGTAGGCCGCCGGGGCTTCGTCTTTGGGGTAATTGCGGCAATTCGTTAAAATGTCGCTTGTGTCGAACTCGTTGTTGATGCTGCGCTGGTCGAGTTCCTTGTTCGCTTTTGTGCGACTCATCTGACGGCCCGCCCCATGATTAACGCTGTAGCAACTCTTCACCGCACCTTCTTCGGCAACCATCACGACCGAACCGTCGCGCGGGTTGCCCGGCAACAAAATCGGGTGGCCGACGTTCTCAAACGGCGTGCCGACGAGCGACGGGTGACGTGCCGGAAACGCCCGCGTTGCGCCCTTGCGATGCACCCAGGTCATCTTGCCATCAAGCGGTTCGAGCCGCGCGATGTTGTGGCTGATGTAGTAAATGAAACGCGACTTGACGCCGGGAAACACTTCCCGAAACGCTTCCTCAACGAGCGCGTTGATGAGCAGATGATTGACCGTCGCGAAGTTGCCGCCCATGGCCATGTCGTCGAGATAATCATCCGCCTCCGGGTTGCCAAGCGGGGCATACACGAGTTGCTTGTCATCTGCGGGAAACGGTATTCCCCATTTGCGAAAGTGCTGCTGCAATATCTTGAATTGCTCGGTTGCCAGAATATTGCCGAACCCGCGCGAACCACAATGCGAAAAGAACGCGACGTTTCCGTCGATCAAGCCGAATTGCTTCGCGGTTTCACGAGCTTGGTCGTGATCGGCGATATGCACGATTTCGCACTCGCCGAAATGATTGCCGCCGCCGTAGGAGCCGAACTGCTGCATTTTCTCGCCGAAATTGCACATAGACTTTTGCGGCAAAATGCGTTCCAGCCGTTCGGCCAACGCATCGGCTGTTCCGTCGTGACCGACGTGGGCGTAATCCTCACAACGATCACGCCATTCGGACGGAATACCGAATTGCTCGCACACGCTTTCCGACGCCCCTTCGATGACCGCCTGTTGCGGAAGCCCTTTGGGAAATCGTCGTCCCTTGCGAACGCTGCGCTGACCGGCGCCCGGCCCTGTCGGCGTGCGGTCGCAAATCGCGTTGATCAACTCACGGCGGACACGGCGATCTTGCACCGCATCGGCGCCGAGGTCGAATTGCAGCAAACTCATCGAGCATTTGATGTCAACACCGACCGGACCGGGATAAATGTGCGTCGGTGAAACCATGACGCAACCGATCGGCGCCCCGAACCCAACATGCGCATCGGGGTTGAGCACAACCTGTTTGACGCCCGGCGAGAGCCTCGCGTTGATTGCCTGTTGCAACGTCTTTTCGTCGAAGGTTTCACGAATCGCCTCCGTCGCAATGACGCGAATCGGCTCGGTCTTGCCCGTGTGCAACCATGCTTCGGTAGCGTTGATTTTCTGTAATGACAGCGGGGGTTTGTGTTCCATGTTCACATTTTCAAAGTGAGCATCGCGTAAGGCGGTGTATGGGAGAAAATCGCCATATCATCCAGTTGCATTCCGACGATGCCGTTCCTGCGCGTCACAAGGTGACACGGCTAACTCGGATATTACATTTTCTTAACAACGCCGTTGACCTTCAATTTCACGGTTTCAATACTTTCGAGTCCTTCGTTATCAACAACTTTCACCGTGATGGTATGGCGTTGATGATGCGTCGCCTGCAAATTTGTTTCGGCCCTTGTTTCTGTTTGGGGATGAACTTTTTGATGATTTGCCATTGCTTGTCGGTCAAGTTTGTGCGATCATTGATCCTAACTCCCATGTTACGCCTTTCGTGATTAAGGTTGCTTGCCAAAAACGGAAGCGTAACATGTTTTCCATCAACGCCGCAAGGCCAAAACCTGCGGTTTTACCTGTTTATTTTTCAGTTAAAGACATATTCTTAGGAAAAAACTCCCATGAAAAATACAGCTTACACTTTACTTGCGGCGTTTCTGATTTTGATGTCCACCATTCCCCTTATTGCGGCAGAGCGTCGGGGCGTTTCACAGGAGCATCCCCGGCTTTTCGGGAACGCTGCGGAATTGAAAATACTTGCCGATCAGCGACCGCAGGATTATCAGCGGATGAAGTCGGTCGCGTTGAATCCCAATAGCGGTGATTACGCCCGAATGATGTCCATCTCGCTGGTTAATGCCATCGAACTTGATGCCGCGCTCGCACGAGAAGCGGTCAAACTCGCAATGCAACGCATTGACGCTCCCATCGTGACCGGGCACAATCCCTTTGGTTCTGTGCTGGCCGAATGCGCCGTGGTGTATGATTACTGTTATGACCAATGGACGCCGGGAGAACGTGCAAAGTTCATCGACTATTTCAACCGAACGGTGGCCGCCAACGTCAATGAGGAAACGCACGTTTTCCACAACGGTTGGTACGGCTACAAAAATTGGGGCTACGGCATCGCCGCGTATGCGACCTATTATGAGAATCCCGAATCGCCGAAACTGCTGGCGGCGATTGAGAAAGAATTCGTCGAACGTGCGGCTCCGGCACTGGAATTGAGCGGCGACGGCGGCGGTTTCGCCGAAGGTTATTACGTCAACTACTGGATTTACCAGTGGACGGTCTTCTGCAATGTCGCTTTGCGTTGCGAGGGGGTTGATTACTTTGCGATGGCACCGAAATTTTTCGAGAATCGTGCCATTGCGGGAATCTTTGAGATGTATCCCGGTCTGAGCGAATACGGTTCGCGTCGTCCGATTCCGATGGGCGACGGCGGCGGAAGACGTTTCGGCGGTGATCGGGACAACACGCTGAACGCACGGCGTATTTTGACGGGGCATTATCGTGACGATCCTGCGCATCAGGCGGTTTTCAACTTCGATGAAAGCACGTCGCGAGTCAGCGTTGGCGATTATGCGTACAAGGATTTTCTCTGGCATGACACCACCATACCGAAAGCCGACCTTTCGCAGTTCAAACTGTCCCACTACAGTCCGGGAGCGGGTTACGTATATGCCCGCAGTTCATGGGACGAAGACGCAACGTACTTTTTCTTCAAGTGCGGCAATCGTTTCACCGCGCATCAGCATCTTGATGTCGGTACCTTCCTGATTTACAAGGAGGGCGAACTGGTCGGCGACGGCGGGCATTACGACAATTTCGGAAGTCTGCATGATGTCAATTATCATCTCCGAACGGTGGCGCACAACACGATCCGCGTGATTGATCCGGCGGAATCGTGGGAAGTTCGGGGACGTGATTCCATCCGCGCGGGACGTGTCACGGCCAACGACGGCGGGCAACGTTACGATTGGCCGCAACACAACGGTGCCGTCTATGATGCCGCCCAGTGGAACGAGCAAAAAGAAATCTGGGAAACGGGAAAAATCCTCGCCTTTGAAGAACGAGGCGACCATGTTTTCATCAAAGCGGATTGCACGAAAGCGTATTCTGCGAATAAGCTGGAAACCTTCATTCGGCAAATCGTTTACCTGCGACCGGGCACGTTGATCATCGTTGATTCGGTGCGCGTGAAAGACCCGGCATTCAAGGTCATCTGGAATCTCCAGGCCATGAAGCGACCGACCAAAGTGGCCGACGATTCCGGCAACGATGTCGGTCTTTGGACCTGGAGCAACGGAAATGGTCGGCTTTTCCTGCAAACGCTTTTGCCGGAGAAAACGAACGTGGAGCTTTTTTCGGGCGAAAATTTATACGCGATCAACGGCGTCAATTATCCGCCGCAAAATGACACCGGCCCCGCCCCGGAATGTCGCATGGAAATTTCGCCGATAGAATCCGGGAAAGATTATCTTTTCGTGCATGTCCTCCGCGCAACTGATGCCGGTCGTGATCAGGTACCATTGGCGAAGGTGAATGTTTTGAACAATAAAATTCGAGTTGCTGTTGATTCGGAGCAGGCGTTTGAGTTTGAACGGTAGGCCAATATGAGCACGCAGATGATGTGACCTATAACAAATTGACGGTTTATAGCATGGCAAAAACTAATTCCGAGCAAGAAGATCAGGTACATTTATATCGTGCAGGCTTCTTTGGAGCCTTCCAAGTGCAAAATAGGTAAAACGAATAACCTTGAACAACGGTTGAAAGAGTATAACAATATCACCGGTCAATCCGGTGAAAATGTCTATGTTTATCTACTCCAACGGTCAACAACAGTTGGATTTGCCACACGGATTTTCACGGATACATGACACATGGGAAAATGCAATCCTTGTTAAAAAAAACGCATCTCTTTTCATCCTTTAAAAATCCGATGTTTTTCCGTGTCCATCCGTGGTCAAAGATCATTTTTATTGACTCAGGGAATCGATACTATTGACTTACGCGGCGGGCTCTGATGGAGTTGCTTTTTTACGCAGAAGAGTTACAATAGCAGTAACTCTTTTTTGTGAAACTCCATGTATTCTGTGGCGAAAAACATGACACACACATTTGTAATGAAAACGGCGGCGTGTTTGACGCTGATATTGGTTCTTGCCGGCTTATGGCCGCCTGCTATGGCCGATGATCGCGTGTTGGTCTTCGACATCGCCTTGCCGATCACTTCGGGTACGGCCAATTCGCTCAAGCGGAGCATTGAGAGTACCCTTGCCGATCGCGCTGCCGAAGCGGATCAAAAAGCAACGTTCCTTTTCCGCATGACCGTTCCGCCGGATCAGGAAAACTATGGACGCGGCAGTCCGTTCGCGGGGTGTTACGAGTTGGCGAGTCTGATCTCCGGCCCGAAGTTGGCTGAGGTCAAAACGGTCGCGTTTTTTCCCAATTCCGCGCAGGGTCACGCGATTCTCATTGGGTTGGCTTGCGACGAGATTTACATGGCCGCTGATTCCCAAATCGGTGAAGCAGCCATTGACGAACCGCAACTGACGCCGACTATTCGGCAGGCGTACCGCGAAATTTCCGACCGACGCGCGAAGGTGCCGCATCCCGTCATCGAAAAAATGCTCGACAAGTCTGTTGAATTGATGCAGGTGGAAACCGAACACGGCACGCGGCTGTTCGAGGCGAAAAACCTTGCCGAATTACAAGCGGAGGAAACTTTGCTCGGCGAACCGGTCATCGTCAAACCGGCGGGGCATCCCGGTTTTTATACCGCCGACGAAGCCCGCCGCATCGGTTTGGCCGCAGGTTTGGCCGACAATCTTCCCGCTGTGGCGGGGCTGATGCAAATCGCGCCGGAATCAATGCGTATCATGCAAGTCGTTGATGCCGACGGTTACGCCATTCGCATTGACCTGATGAATCAGCTCACGCCGGCCTTGGCCGACGAAATTCAGCGTTCGATTCTCAAGGCCGTTGAAGGCGACAAAAGCAACGGCGGTCGCGGGGCAAATTTCATCTGCCTTTGGATCGATTCGCCCGGCGGTGATTTGACGGCCTGTTTGAAATTGGCGTCGTTTCTGGCTTATGACATTGACTCGTCGAAAACGCGAATTGTCGCTTACGTCCCACATCAGGCACGCAGTGGCGTCGCGCTCGTGGCACTGGCCTGTGACGAAACGGCCATCGGTCCCGACGCCGTTTTCGGGGGCGACGGTTCGAAAGAATACACCGCCGACGAAGTCGCTGCCGCCGTTGATACGCTGGCCTCGACGCTTTCGCATCAAACGATGCGGCGATGGTCGTTGCCTGCCGCGATTCTCGACCGTCACCTCGAAGTGGCCGAGTATTCGCTTGCGAACAATCCGCGCGTTAAGGCGTTTTTCTGCAAGAAGGAACTCGCGGCACAACCGGACGCCGCTCTGTGGGTCAAAGGCAAAACCGTCACGCAACCAGGGCAATCGTTTGTGGTCAAAGGTCAGTCGGCTATCGACCACCTGCTGGCCGACCGTTTGGCACGCGATTTCAACGAATTCAAAACGCTTTACCACCTCGAAAACGAACCGACGCTCGTCACGCCGGGCTGGGTTGACCAACTTCTTCGAGCGTTAGCCTCACCTTGGATGGCGTCGCTGTTGCTGTTCATCGGTTTTTGCGGTGCCTGGAAAGAAATGCACACACCGGGACTCGGCATCGGGGCAATCGTGGCACTGCTCTGTTTCTCGCTGTTTTTCTGGAGTCGTTTTCTCGGCGGCACGGCGGGCTGGCTTGAAGCGATTCTCATCATCAGCGGCCTGATTTTGCTGGCGATTGAAATTTTCGTGTTGCCCGGCTTTGGGGCATTCGGCGTGTTCGGCAGTATTTGCCTCGTGGCAGGCTTCGTGCTGGCAAGTCAGACGTTTATCATTCCGCGCAACTCGTACCAGTTTTCGCAAATGATCAATTCGGGACTCGTGCTGGTGATTTCCGGCAGCGGGACGGTTGCCGTGTTGATGGCGACGGCTCACCTTTTACACGAGGCGAACAAGCCACGCGACACGGAATTTGTCAGCGAAACGGAAAAGCTGGCCAGTTACGACCACCTGCTCGGCATGTCGGGCGTCACAACCACGCCGCTGGTGCCTTCGGGGTTGGCGATGATCGACGGCGAACTGATCGACGTGGCCTCCGAAGGCGACATGCTCGAAGCCGACACGCCGATCCACGTTGTGGATGTCCGTGGTTATCGGGTGATTGTGCGGAAAGGGTGATATGGGCGGTCACACCGTGGCCGCCACAACCCGCACTTATCGGTGTGTTTTCTGTTCTTCCAAGCCGAGTTTTTTCATCTTTTTGTACAAGGTTGTGCGATTGATTCCGAGGGCTTCCGCCGTGGCGTTGCGGTTCCAATGATGTAATTCAAGAACCTCAAGAATAATCTGACGTTCCGGGTCGGTCAGGGCTTCTTTGAGCCGCTTATTGGCCAAGTCGGCCAGATCAAGAATTGGCATTCCGCCGGCAATATCACTAGGCAGATCATCCGGCATAATCAAGTCATGCTTGCCGAGCAAAACGGCACGTTCGATGACATTTTGCAATTGTCGGACATTGCCCGGCCAGGAATAATTTTGTAAGGCCGCGAGAGCTTGGGAGTCGATGCCCTTCATGTTCTTGTTGGATTCGTGGCACACGTTCTCGAAAAAATGCCGTGCCAGAAGCGGAATATCGGAAATGCGTTCCCTCAGTGGCGGCAGTTCAATATTAATAACATTGATGCGGTAGTACAAATCTTGTCGGAACCGCCCTTGTGCGACGGCGCGTTCGAGATGATCATTTGTCGCAAGAATCACCCGGGTGTCAACTTGAATCGTCTGCGAACCACCAACCATTTCAAAGGCTAGTTCCTGCAAAACGCGGAGCAACTTGACCTGCAAGCCCTGACTTGCTGTCCCGATTTCATCGAGAAAGATCGTGCCTCCGTCAGCGGCTTGGAATTTGCCTTCCTTGTTGCCCATGGCACCGGTAAACGACCCGGCAACATGTCCGAACAGCTCGCTTTCGAGCAGGCTTTCCGGCAAGGCACCGCTGGCCACCTCGACAAACGGCTTGTTTTTGCGTGAGCTGCGCTGATGAATCGCCCGAGCGATCATCGATTTGCCGGTCCCGCTCTCGCCGGTAATCAAAATCGTCGCTCGGGTATCGGCCACACTTTCGATAATGTCATATATCCGTTGCATCCGATGATCGTGGCCGACAATATTTTCGAGACCGAATTTGCCTTCGAGCTGCTGTTTGAGATTTTTGTTTTCGGAAATCATACGGCGTTGGCTGAGGGCACGCTCAATGGCCATTTCCAACTCGGCGTCGATGAGCGGCTTGGTAAGAAAGTCAAACGCACCGGCACGAATTGCAGTGATCGCCGACTCAACGGTCCCATACCCGGTTATCAGGATCACCGAAGTTGTGCTACCCAAATCGTTGATTTCTCGCAACAGGGCGAAACCGTCACATTCGTCCCCCAGTTGAATATCGACCAATGCAATGTCATAAGCCTTGTTCGTCAAACGATTTCTGGCTTCTGATAATGATTCTGCAGTGTCAATTTCATATTGACAACTGCGGAGCCAATCGGCCATCGAGCTGAGAACAAGTCGGTCGTCATCGACCAGAAGGATGGTGCCTTTGATCGGGTTTTTGGGCATATTGATTTACCTTTGATCTCTGTTCGGAAAACTGAACGATAATGCGTCACTTTCGCATTAATGTTGAATATTATATACAATAAAAAGCAATGACAAGTTGCGTAAAAGCCGTATTTTTCTTAGTTTTACAAAAAAGTTTTTTTAAGAGAATCGAATAGTCGATTTCTGCATTTTTATGAGCTACAAAATGATAATTTTTTGATACATCGGCAATCATTGATGACTTTCAAATGATCTTTTGATAAATGTTGTATTATAACGATCTGAACGAATGGGGATGATTTAAAACAATTTTATGCAACAAATATTACGAATTTTGATACTTTTTTCAATATTTCTGATGTGTAAAATACACCATTTCATTCCAAATGACCAAATGAATGTTGCATCAAAGCAAAAAATCGGCTAAGATAGTGAGTCCGTTTGCTTGAGTTATTTCCTGCAAATTATTTACATTCACTTTTACGAACAACCAGATTGTCTGTCAAAAGTTATTGTTGCAGTGATACCCAAATGAATGACGCATATTTGCTGAATTGAAGTTGAACGATTGATGCCAGGTTTTTGACTGCCATGTTTTCGGTCTTAGCTGCATTACTGACGATGTTGAAAAACGTTTTTTGCCATGCCATCAAACGCTTGCCGAATGTCTGTCAAGTGTCAGCGCGAGTCCCTTTTCCTGCCTGTCTTCCTGGCGTTCGACCTTCTGAATATCCTGGATTCAAAGAAAAACGTGACCTGCTATCCTTTTTCTTTGTCACGTATTTCGGTCGGAGCTTGTTGTGTCAAGCAAAAATCCGGTTTGAATTTCGTTTATCACAATCACAGATTGAAACGAAGGGTTTCGCGGCTCATTTGTCCCATCTTAGGCTTGGTCTGATCCAACCTGTTTCCATGGGAATATTTTTCTCGCGATGGAACTTATGCGAGTGCCGAGAGTCTTTACTTCAAGTCAGCATTTCACTTTTCGGCTTGCGTCACTTCTTTTGTGTTCTCATTGCGTCCCAAGGTCCAGTCCTTGCCTGAAAACAGATAACCCAAGACACGACATGATGGCCTGATATGAGGGTCTTTACGTGTATTTTTCTATGAACAATATAATGTTCGCCCAATCATGGGATTGGACAACGCAGGATTTTGCCATCTTGCTTTTCGGATTGGCGGCTGGGTCATTCATCGCTTTTCTGCTCCTGACGCAATATCGTCGTGCCCGGAAAAAAGATGCCGAGTCGGTGGCAAAAGAAATATTGGACCGCGCCGAACTTGATGCGGAAAACAAGCGTCGGGAAGCGGAAATCGAGAACAAGGAAGAGGCCATTCGACTCAAAAATGTGGCCGAAACGGAGTTTCGCCAAATCCGCCAGGAATTGTATGAACGGGAACGCAGTCTCGACAAGCGTCAAGACGCCATCGAAAAGCAATCCGATGATTTACGTAAACAGGAAAAACTGGTTGAGAATTCGCAACGTCGGCTGACGGAAAAAATTGATGAACGTAACCGGCGTGTCGAGGAGTTGAAAAAGCTCATCGATATGGAACGTGTCAAATTGCATGAGATATCCGGCCTTTCCCGGGAACAAGCACGAGATCGGGTACTCCGTGCCGTCGAAAAAGAATTACAGGACGAAATCGGTTCTACCGTGTTGCGCTACGAAAAAATGGCGCAAGAGCAATGCGAGCAGCTTGCCCGAGAAAAGATTTTGCTTGCGATACAGCGTTATGCCGCTGCCCACACCGCCGAATCGACGACCAGTACGGTGGACATTCCCAATGATGACATGAAGGGCCGCGTCATAGGTCGCGAAGGCCGGAATATCCGTGCCTTTGAAAAAGCGACCGGTGTTGATGTCATCATTGACGACACGCCGGGAGTTGTGATTGTCAGTGCATTTGACGCGATCCGGCGCGAAGTGGCGCGAATTTCCTTGACACGCCTCATCGCCGATGGTCGTATTCACCCATCGCGCATTGAGGAAATTGTTCGGGAGACCAACCAGGAAATCCAGACTTTCATTCATAAGACGGGGATTGAAGCCTGTAACGAGGTCGATTTGCACGGCCTGAACGACCGCATCATCAACTACCTGGGACGCCTGTATTATCGGACCAGCTACAGTCAAAATGTCTTGCGGCATTCGGTGGAAGTGGCGTTTCTTTCGGGGATGATTGCCGCAGAGCTCGGGCTGAACCAACAGCTTGCCCGACGTTGTGGTTTGTTGCACGATATCGGCAAAGCGGTTGACCACGAAATGGATGGCGGACACCCGAAAATCGGAGCCGATCTGCTCAAGCGTTACGGTGAGCCTGTCGAAGTCTGGCAGGCGGCACTCGGACACCATGATGATCCGAAAATCGACAATCCCTATACATTGATCGTTGCAGCGGCTGATGCGTGTAGTGCTTCGCGTCCGGGAGCACGCCGCGAAACGCTTGAACATTACATCAAGCGGATGGAAGACCTCGAAGCGATTGCGCGGGAATTTGACGGTATTGAGCAGGTTTACGCCGTCCAAGCCGGTCGCGAAATGCGGGTTTTGGTTTCCTCGACCCAAACGACGGACGAATCAGCTGCCCAAATTTGCCGAAATATCGTCAACGCCCTGAAAGATCGCCTCCAGTTTCCCGGTGAGATCAAAGTAACCGTTATTCGTGAAACCCGCACGGTAGAAGTAGCAAAGTGAGGTACTACAAAGACGTTGAAATAGTGTTCATTTTGAAACTGAAAAACAGGCAAACTGTGTAAAAGGTGTTGTTTCAATCCTCTGTATTACTAACCTTCAACATCGTGAAAATATTCACGATGCCCAAAATTTTTCCAAGTGTTCACGAACCCAAAACACGATTCGCTACAAAATCTCCTGCCCGACCGTTGGGCGAAATCCCCAACCCCGCCGACCGAAGCCGCAACCATCATGGCCCGATAACGCGACTCTTCACAGCAATTCTGCCACAACGCCTCTATCGGTAAAGTCACGCCGATTCTTAATACGCACTTCGTGGAAGGGATACCCATAATGATCCGCTGCGAATTGCGACGGCACGATGGTGAGATCGACGTCGTCGAAGTACGAGGGGTCGCTGTAAACGAGATTCTGCAACAGCACGACATTCTTGAGATGATGTTCATGTCCCCAACGGAGCAACAGTTTTCCCATCCAATAGCCGCCATAAGTGACGAGAATCTGTGGTTGTATCTGAAGGATAT
>Ga0082212_10005365_pt1 | contig 17492 bp, 15 predicted proteins | sample TergutNt197P3_FD_71548 | JGI IMG/M metagenome (GOLD analysis project Ga0082212, IMG submission 71548) | Neocapritermes taracua P3 segment gut microbial communities from Petit-Saut dam, French Guiana - Nt197 P3 | ecosystem: Host-associated > Arthropoda: Insects > Digestive system > Gut ... | reverse complement strand
TTGCGTAATTTTTCCATAATCAATTGCCCGGGTCGGGCAGCGGTGTATACACGACAAACATTGCACGCAATGGTTACCCCACACAGGTTTATCGGATACGGTAATGTTTTTTGTCGGACAATTTTTTGTGCAGTGACCGCAGGCCGTACATGCGTTTGTTGAATGAAACGGGCGGCTGTTCAGTGCGTGCCTGACAAACAGCGGATAAATCACGCCGGTTTTCAGGAAGGGAAACGACCCTTTTGTGTACGCATCGACGGGTTTGTCGTTACGGATGGCCTGTATCAGTTCGGGCAATAGTAGCGCCGCCTTTTCAATCTTGTGTTTTTCGACGCTTTTCCTGTCGACGTCGAATCCGGGCAGGACGATGTAGGTGTTGGGCATCTGAACGGAATAGATATGACGGCATGTCCACCCTTTCCCATGTATTAGTTTCAAAAACATTTTACGGGTGTTCGCGCAGTCATCCCCACAGGTAAATATCCCGAATATCAGATTGTTATTATAGGAATTTATTTGCAGATTTTCGATGAATTTGTGCGCTGCCGGCGGTATCCCCCAGGAATGAACGGGAAAGACAAAGCCTATCGGTTCATTGGGCGCTACTGTAAAAACAGGACTTGAAACAGCGCCACGGTCGAAAAAGTCGGACATGGCAATCACGCTATCGGAAAACGAGGAGGCAACATTTTCTGCCACCCAGCGCGAATTACCTGTCCCTGTAAAGTAGAATATCATAATACCAAACTTAATAAATGTGCTTGCAAAGATAGTCATTTTATTATAAAAACCGTATTTTGTCTGCACAATTGCCTTCCGGTCGTTACTTTTTTTTGGTGCATTTGGCTAAGGCCGATTTTCAATTCCAATTGTCGCATCCTGTCATGTTTCCGTCATTACGAAGTGCTTATTGGCGTAGTCGAAATAATCGAAGCAATCCGGAATTTTTTTTTATCCGTCTGTATATGATTTCAAAAATTTCATCTATATTTGCGCCATAATAATAATAATACATAATTATAAAATTACTTATAAAGTCACAAAATTATGGCTACGCTGACTTAAAATTACGATGATAAGAATGTTTTGGTAAAAAGCATTCTTCGTTCTGCTATTTTAGCAGGCGCAACAGAGGTGGCAACAAAAAAAATGTCCCCGCTTGATAAAGCGCTGGAAGATGTTCGTCGGGGAAAAGTAACTACTGTTTGTAAACCAAATCATGCCACCAAAATTAAATGATAAAAAATTGACTAAAAAGGATTTTTTTGAAAAAATCAAGTCTTTGGAAAATAACCCCGACATTGTTTTTGAATTGCAAGTTACCAATCAATTCAAAAAAAGTATTTCTTTGTCTTATCCCGAAATTTCGATTTAATTCTTTTATTTGAAATCGTTGAGTTATTGGCACAGGATAAGCCGTTGCCCGCAAAAAATCGCTGTAACTTTTTATGTAGACGCTTTATTACAGGCAAAATCGGAGGCTTTGATTAACAGCATTTGCAATGCGTTCAATGATTTTTTGTTTTATTGCATTACAAATGCAAATACTTACCATTGCCGGATTACATATTACGGGTGTTCGGAAGAAAAGACAAGATGTAGAGAGCGCTGTGCTAAACTTTCACCGTGACCGAAGCGAACCTTTATCGCCGAAGGCCTTTATCGTGACCGAAGCGAACCATCGTTGATCCACCTGTTTTTCTTCGGTCCGATTTCTTCAACCGGTATCGGTTGTAAACCGTATTTAGCTAACTCTTCATTGGTACAGAAGGCTTCGATGGGATTGCCGTTGTCTTCCAGTGCGGTATTATTTCTTACAATCTGGTTGTCTTTCAAGTTGTAGAACATCTGTGTACAGGATATCATCAGGTTGTCTGTGACGCTGTTTACGTCGGCGTTCAGTCGGATGTCCTGCAATTCAGGATATTTTTCCCTGTATATAGTTGAATTGATGTCCACATCACTGTAAATCTTTTTCTGAATCACCTCGCTATCTAAAACTTGTAACCATCGTTTTTCACCCCATGGAGAAAAACTGACGGCAAACGGACAGGCATAAAAGACATTATTTTCAATGCAATTGTCTTTTCCACCATGTATCTGCACACCGCCAAAGTGACCTGCACCACATCGTTCAAACAAGTTACCATAGACCCGCATACCGGAAATCATATCGTCGAAACGGATACCTGCCGCACCATGGCGCGTACCGCCTGCTATGTCCGACCAGCGGTTATAACGAATGACAATGCCCCGGTATGACGGATTATAAAATATATCGATACCGCCCTGATCGTCCGATTCATTGACTACCTGACAGATTTCATTGTATTCGATGGTGAAATCATTCCCTTCCAACCGCATCGCCGATGATGATGAGTTGCTGAAACGGTTGTTGGCTATCCGAATACCACAGCCGTCCAAGTGTAGAGCCGGCTCGTAGGTACGTTGAAAAAGCGAAAAATTTTCCACAACTGTATGTTCTACAAAATGTTCGCACGGCGTAAGCGTTTTGCGGTCGCCGCCGGCAATCTTGAATCCGCCATGACCGAAAGTCGACAGAAAACAGCCGGTAACACCGTGAGATGTACCTCCATTAATATGTATGCCATCTCTCCCGAACAGTTCGATACGGCAATCCGACAACAGGTTATGCGTACCACCCGTTATGCTGACAGCCGATCCGCGTCCTTCACGAAAAGTTAATCCCTCGAAAGTAACAAAGGAACAATCCTTCAATTCGAGCATAAAAGAATCACGAAAACAAGTCAGACTGATATCCGCCTTTCCCGGATCGACGCCCTCCGGCGGATACCAATAGAGCTTTCCCGTTGAACGGTTCAGATACCACTCGCCAGGCTGGTCGATCTCACAGAACAGGTTCAGTCCGAAATAACGCAGGCTGTCTCTGTATCCATATCCGTGATACGGTTCATCAAGGCGGACAATGCGTGTATCCTTGTCCCAGCATACCACTTTCTGAAACTCGTCTTTCCAATCCCAATACCAGTAACCGCCCAAACGTACATCATCCTCCTGCGCCCATTTATCCTGACTGGCGTCCAAATATTCGAAAACGCCTTCTTTTGTACCATGTTTGGAGATATAGGTGTCGGGTAATACCGTTTCACCTTTCACTTTGCCTGCCTGTACAAAACCGTTATTGGGCCAGCGTGCCAACGTTTGAACCTGTCCGTTACATATCAAGTCCGGTCGTTGTCCGGTATCGGTGGGATCACCGTAATCGCTGATTCCTGCTGCTGCAAGGTCGCACATATAGATTTTATCCCGAACCAAAGCGGTAAGTCTCTCAAGTTCTGGCGCTCCTTTTGGTTTTTTCCACTGCGTAAGCGCTTTCCCTCCGGTGAAAATGGGCGTTTCACCCTCCATCGCTTTATAAATAACCGGCGCCTGTTCGCTGCCGGAATCATCGATAGACAGCCTGATTGCCCGCTCGACCGGATAAACGCCACCTCTAAAATATACCGTCACATTTTTACTGCGACGCGATGTGCGTGACGAACATATGACATTCCGTGCACCTTCCAGCGTTTGTAACGGTTTTTTTAACGTGCCGGCATCGGCATCGTTGCCGGTAGGCGAAACATACAACTGTACGCCTTCGCCACACGATACGAGGAAGATGAATGTGGCAATGAGGATTTTTGAAAACTTTTTCATAATCAACCTCATTCAATCATCAGAATATCATAAATATCTACCGAATCAATCGTTACTTGCACTTTTCCGTCGGTATATGTAAAATCGCATGTTTTACCTGCAGGCTGCAGCGTGATTTTCGATGGTTTGCGGTCGGCTCGAATGGACACCTGCAACGGACCCACCGGGTCAATCGCCCGGATGATCCCCGCGCCCTTATGATCACCGGATGTGTTAACCAGATGTACCTGTCGCTTGCCGTTCAGTTGGCTGACGGATACGTCCACCCACGGCGAACCGCTGACTTCAACCAGCGGATGGGGGAAGAGTGCGCGCACGGCAACGTCCACCTGTTTTCGTAATGATTCGTCGCCGGTCTTCTCATATTCCTCGCCGACAGCGAAAGGCAGGAAACCGATCTTGCCCTTTCCAAACGATTGGATTACCGGTTCGCTACCTTGCAAAGAAGTCCCAGCCAGTGCAGCAAACTGCCCGGATGTTTCCTGGCCTATCACAAGCAGGCTACCGCCATTTTTGGCATAATCTATCAGGTCGTCGCAAAATACATGTGAAATCTGTTTCCATTCCGGGATAACGATCAGCGGAAAGCGACTCATATCAGGCACCAATGTTCCTTCGCTCACCAGATCAACACTGTGCTGTCCTTCGAGCAGGCACTGGAGGACGCCCTGTGATCGTCCTTTATTCTGCGGGAACAAACTACCGGAAGTACGCTGGTAATCGCTTGTGGACAACAGGAGCGCGATCTGCGGAATCTGCACCGAGTGATGGCAATACGGCTGCCTTTCGCGGGCAAACTTAGCTACTTCCGCCATCTCTTTCAGTTCGTCTAAACGCACCGCACCGTCGCGATTCTGTGTGTAATAAGCTTGAAACCCGCCTCCCAGCGCCAAAACAATTGCAGCCTCGCGCTTCAATTGTACAGCCGGTTTCTGTTCGCGCGGGTAAGGGTCGTAGGAAAAACTCCATGCCATCAAATCCCACGGTACACCCTGCCAAACTAAATATCGTCCGGCAAAACGGGCTGAGTTGACACTGTTATTCGGCGAATAGTCGCCCGACAGGAAGTCAAGCGCCACGGAAACCGGTTCCGCCATGTGATGCGTGAAAGCCCAGTTGCTGCAAATTTGAAAAGCGGGATATGCTGTTCGTACCGCTGCAACATAATGACGCAGGTATTTGCGGAATCCTTCGCGATGGAATTGCATCCATTCATACCAGTGCGGATCGGCAGCCGACTTGGGAATATCATTGATCCCCGTCGTTTCCCTGAACAAACATACCGCCTTCTCGCCATAATCGGGGATAGTTGCCCAACACTCGCCGTCCACCCAGACGCCGTCGATGCCATATTCGCCTGCCAGTTCTTTTAGCTGCGGAACAAGCAATTGGTCAACATAGGGTCCGAAAACGGATGTTTTTTCCTTGTCAAATGCGCCATCAGCGCGTGTTACCGCCCATTCCGGATGCAATTCGAGGGCGCGCGTGTCCCACACACCCGAATAGTGCACGTAGAGCGCCACACCGCGCTTGGCTGTCACCTCGCGCCAGATACGCAACGGATCGCCCACGAAGCCCGGCGCCTGGTTTCCCACTTTCGTCGGATAACTCGTATAACCGGCATGACCTTTACAGTCGGTCTGCAGGTAATCGGGATGAACCATGTCAATAATGGCATGGATCATCTCCGGTGTCGTATTTTTCCCGACTTCCGTACAGTCGCTTCCAGCATGGAAGTCGAAATGAATACCCAAAAAACTCCGGTCGCGGCGCAACCGTTCAGGTTCTTTTGTCTGACGCGACGTTTCCGTACACGAAACGACTGCCAGTAAACTTAATAAAAATACTTTTTTCATTGTAATTATATAATTAATACATATCAATATGATCGTAATAAAAAAATCGCACAATTATTTGCAAACGTACATGAAAAATCCGATTTTTCCAAATCTGCGTAATTATTATTTTTATCAATATTTTTGTTTAGTAGGTTTTTATTAATAATTTTGTCGGTTTGAAATAAACAATATATTGATATGAATTTTTATGAAAAGTAATGACATTAATCGTCGGGACTTTATAAAAAAGAACGCATTAGGCTGCGCCGGTGTGGTTTTTGGTAGCGCACTAAGCAGTAATGCCATTGCAGAACAGTGTGCCGGTCGAATTTCAAATTCGACTGTGCCGGGCGGCGGCATGGCAGATTCCGTCGAAAGGGATGTTACTGATAATACGTTAAAAATTGCGGCGTTTGATATAGACGCTACCCCTCCGGTCGGAAGTTATCTCATGTATGATCAAATGAGTAATGCTTGCGACTTGGGTTTGAGGGCAAAGGGGCTTGTCCTGACCGGAGCGGGCGACCCTGTAGTCATGTGCGCAATCGACTGGATCGGCATTGCCAATGAAAGTCAGGATGTTTTTAAAAAGACATTAGCCGACGCTGTTCATACCGATCCGAAACGGGTGGCGGTACATGCCTTGCACCAGCATGATGCTCCCGTTTGCGATTTTTCAGCGGAAAAAATATTGAAAGAAATGGGTTTGGCGACCATGAGTTTTGATAGCGGTTTTCAGCGGGACTTTTTAGATCGATTAGGAAAGACGGTTGAAGATTCGCTGAACAGGCTTCGACCTGTAACGGATATCAGCCTCGGTAAAGCGCCGGTTTACAGGGTCGCATCCAATCGCAGGATTGTGAAGGAAGGCAAAGTGGGCGCCATGCGGGCGACGACTTGCACTGATCCGGCCATGCGGGACGAACCTGAAGGACTGATCGACCCGGACGTCACGCTGATTGCTTTTTGGGATGGCGAAAAACCTGTCGCCGTCATGACTTTCTACGCCACGCATCCGCAGAGTTATTACCTGACAAAGATCGCCAATCCCGATTTTCCCGGAATTGCGCGCTTTTTCCGTCAGTTAGCCGTACCCGACGCCGTACATATCCATTTCACTGGCGCAGGCGGAAATATCGGCGCAGGAAAATATAACGACGGTTCGCATGAGAACCGAATGATTTTAGCTCAACGGCTGGCCGACGGTATGGAACACGCCTGGAAGTATAGCGAAAAGTTCCCTGTCGCTGTAGGCGATGTATCCTGGAAGACGGATCCTGTAACGCTTCCTTTGGCGGACGGGATGGTTCGGAAGGCAGAAAGTCAAATCCGGACAGCCGACATGCGCTTCCGGTCGAACAATTTGTCCATGATTGCCTGGGCAAAAAGAGTCCGTTCGGGAAAAACCATCGACATCGCCTGTCTGCATGTCGGCAAGGCAAGCGTTCTGTTTGTACCGGGAGAACTTTGTGTGGAATACCAACTCGCCGCCAAGGCTTTAAGACCTGATTTGGCAGTATCTATGGCTGCTTACGGTGATTACGGACCTTCTTACATCTGTGCCAAAGAAGCGTACGACCAGGGCGGTTACGAAGTAAATGAAAGTCCCGTGACCGGCGAATCGGAAGAGATATTAATGAACACATTCAAAAAACTGCTGATTTGATAGCGGTTGTTTGAATTATCAGAATCTCTGATCATTATGAATTAAAAAACGAATTAAAATAATTATTTATGGCTTCAAAAAAATATTCAAGGCGGGAATTTATCAAGAAAAATTCTTTAACCGGCTTGGGACTGCTTGCTTCTTCGGCAGCGCTCCCAACCATAGCAATGTCCGGTAACAGTTCAGACAGGTCTATTTCGCAAGACAGCACGTTTTCCGGCAACAATCCGGATGTACCCGCGTTGCTGGGCGGTACACCCGTGCATGCGAAAGGCTGGACCGAATGGCCCAGATGGATCCCTGAAACCGACGAAAAACGGATACTCGAAGTATTGCGAAGCGGCATCTGGTCGCGCGCAAAAGTAACGACCGAGTTCGAGCAAAAATGGGCGCAACTCATCGGCTCGAAGCGGTGCCTTACAGTAGTGAACGGCACCAGCGCACTGATAGCGGCGCTCACCCAGGCGGGAATCGGCGGAGGCGACGAGGTAATTGTGCCTCCGTACACGTTTATCGCCACGGTAGCGTCGGTATTGATGACCGGCGCCATGCCGGTATTTGCCGATGTAGACCGGGCAACGTTCCAGATCGACCCGAAAAGTATCGAGAAGAAAATCACATCCCGGACACGCGCCATTCTGCCCGTTCATATTCTCGGCTTGCCTGCCGATATGATCAGCATCATGGCAATTGCTAAAAAACATAAGCTGGTGGTTATTGAAGACGCCTGCCAGGCATGGCTGGCTGCCATCAATCACAAGCATGTCGGGACATTCGGTCTGGCAGGGTGCTTCAGCTTTCAAAATTCAAAAAACATACCGATGGGCGAAGGTGGCGCTATTGTGAGCGATGATGAGGAATTTATGGACAGGTGCTACTCGTTCCACAATTACGGCAACGCATATGGCAGCACTGTCGGCGCTGTGGGAGGCGGTACGGTGATGCTGGGCACCAAAATGCGGTTGAGTGAATATCAGGCGGCAATCGGTCTTGCTCAACTTGTCCGCTTTGAGGACGAAACCAACATACGCAACGAAAATGCGGCCTTGTTGAAAGCGAAAATAGAAAAGATACCCGGAATCATTCCCTACAAACTGTATGACAACGTGACTCGCGCGGCATTTCATCTTTTCCCTTTCCGTTATGATAAGGAACAATTCAAGGGGATGCCGCGTTCGACGTTTCTAAAAGCGCTAAGCGCAGAAGGCGTGCCTTGTTCGAGCGGTTATGGAACGCTCAACAAAGAGCCTTTTTTAGGTCATGCCTTTCAAACAAAGAACTTCCGGTTGATGTATCCAAAAGAAATGCTCGATATCAACCGCTACAATGAAGCCAATCAATGTCCTGAAAACGACCGGTTGTCCGGGGAAGCCGTCTGGCTGTCGCAAAACCTTCTGCTGGGCAGTAAACAGGATATGGACGACATTGCCGTCGCCATTGAGAAAATTCATGCAAACGCCGACAAACTTAAAAATAGCTGATCGCGCGATGAGATGAGATGACACAACAGAAAAACTGATAAATAAAAATGCAATGAGAAAAATTTTATTTTTGCTTGTAATCGCTACATTACTGTTGCATACAAGCGTAATCCATGCATCAGGGTGGAAAGCGGGAATCGCCCGAACGGTGATTACCCCCGACGAAAACATCTGGATGGCCGGTTACGCCGCGCGTACCCAGCCGGCAAACGGAAAAACGCATGACTTATGGGCTAAAGCGCTTGTTCTGGAAGATTCGCTGGGTAACCGCTCCGTACTGGTTACGCTCGACCTGCTGGGATTGCCTAAGACGTTGTCCGACAGGATACGTGAACGGTTAAAATCGAACCTGAACCTGTCAAAGGACCGGATCATACTGAGCGCTTCGCATACACATTCAGGTCCGGTGATCGCCGGGTCGCTTGTCGATATCTATCCGCCGGACATCGACGGGGACAAAAGTATCACGCGTTATGCCGCGCTATTGGATTCAAAGATCGTCCAACTCGTTGCGGATGCTTTTCAATCCATGTCGGACGTCGAGTTGTATGCCGAAAACGGGGTGACCCGTTTTCAGGTGAATCGCCGGAACAACAACGAAGGATCGCTGATACAACAAACGGAACTCAAAGGACCAAACGATTATGCAGTCCCGGTCATAAAAGCGACCGACAGGCAAGGCAACATCCGCGCGATTGTATTCGGTTATGCCTGTCATGCCACAACGCTGGACGGTTATACCTGGTGTGGCGACTATCCCGGTTTTGCACAGATCGAACTGGAAAGGATGTATCCCGGCGCTGTCGCGCTGTTTTTTCAGGGAGCCGGCGCCGACCAGAATCCGATGCCCCGCCGTTCCATCCCGCTGGCAAGGCAGCATGGACTTACCTTGGCGGCAGCTGTCGACAGGGTATTGCAGGAACAGATGAGGAAATTGTCGCCCATATTGCTGACGGCATATACCGAGATTGATCTGCCGCTGACCCCTCCCCCGACCAGGGAAGCACTCACGGAAATAGCCGGACAGAGTCAGATTGATTATTATAAGCGCTGGGCTACCCGCATGCTGGCAGAGATGGAGAATGGACAAAAGCCCGTCACCACCTATCCGTATCCGCTTCAGGTATGGAACATCGGCGGACAACCGCTACTGAGCCTGGGCGGAGAATTAGTCGTCGAATATGCCATCGGATTCAAACGCCTTTTCGGTCAGGATATTTTTGTCATGGGATACGCCAACGATGTACCCGCCTATATCCCCTCGGTAACCATTCTCCGGGAAGGCGGTTATGAAGGCGACAGTTCGCAGCGCGTATACGGAATGCCGAATAAATGGTCGGAAGAAATCGAACCGCTGATCTATCAGGAAATGAAGAAATTAGCAATGTCTGTCAATGTTGATTGAAGATGAAAATATCCGTATTTGATATTGATGCAACTCCGCCCGTTGGAAGCCTCCTTGCTTACGATCAAATGGAATCCAAATGGGCGATGGGTTTGAGAGCAAAAGGCCTTGTGCTGACCGGCGCAGGCGACCCTGTTGTTTTATGCGCCATCGACTGGATCGGCATTGCCAACGAAAGTCAGGACGTGTTTAAGAAGACTTTGGCAGACGCCGTTCGCACCGTTCCCGAACGTGTTGCAGTACATACATTACATCAACACGATGCGCCACGCTGTGATTTTTCAGTGGAAAAAATGCGCAAAGAGACGGGGATAGCGCTCGAAAGTTATGACGGCGCTTTTACGCGGGAATTTTTGCCCCGGCTGGGTAAAGCGGCTGAAGATTCGTTAAACGTAATGCGACCGGTAACGCACATCAGCACCGGTAAAGCGCAGGTATATGAAGTTGCCTCCAATCGCAGGATTATAAAAGACGGTAAAGTAGTAGCCACACGGTATTCGTCATGTGCGGACGCTGCATTACGGAGTGAGCCGGAAGGGCTGATTGATCCCGACGTCACACTGGTTGCATTTTGGGACGAAGATGCTCCGGTAGCCGTCCTGACTTTTTATGCCACGCATCCGCAATCATATTACCGGACGAAAATTGCCAATCCCGATTTCCCCGGTATCGCGCGGTTTTACCGGCAGTTGGCCATACCCGATGCCTTGCATATTCATTTCAACGGCGCGGGAGGAAATATTGCCGCAGGGAAGTATAATGACGGTTCACCCGAAAATCGCATGATCTTAGCCCGGCGGCTTGCCGACGGCATGGAACGCGCCTGGAAGAGCAGTACAAAAATACCGGTGACTGCCGGCGAGGTTTTCTGGAAGATGGCGCCCGTATCGCTACCTGTGTCGGATGCGTTGGTTAAAAAAATTGAAACCCGATCCGGTACGCCTGAATTTATACCGGATAGTGTGACGCTTTGGGCAAAAAGGACGCTATCCGGAAAAACCATCGACATTGCATGTTTAAGCATCGGTAAAGCAAGAATTTTATTTGCGCCGGGAGAACTTTTTGTGGAATACCAACTCGCCACAAAAGCCCTTCGGCCTGATCTGGATGTGTCAATAGCGGCTTACGGCGACTACGGACCTTCTTATATTGGCACAAGAGAAGCATATGGTCAGGGAGGGTACGAAATTGAATCCAGCCCCGAAAACAGCGATGTTGAAGATGTCCTGTTAAATGCTTTTCGTAAACTGTTAAATAATTAAGTAATCAAATGAATAAATATAAATTTTATCCTGAATTAATCGTTATGACTTCTTTCATGTTCATCTCTACACAATGTAATACGCCGAAAACATCCGAAAACCCGATTTCGGAAAATGAATCGGCTTCACTTACGGCAAAGCATTACTATTCGGGGTTCCCCGATGCGCACGATACCTATAATGCCATATCTGCCGCAAGCGACGGAAAAATATACTATGTGCTTTCGTCCGACAAACACGATGTCGGAGGACAATTCTACGTGTATGATCCTGCAACCGATCAAACTGTGTTTATTGCCGATCTGTCGGAAGCAGTGGGCGAAAAAGACAAGAAGTATATATCACAAGGTAAAAGTCATGTCGAATTTTATGAACACGACGGCAAGTTATTTTTCGCAACCCATGTAGGCTATTACGAGATGATAGACGGTTCGGAGTGCCTGCCCGTAAATGCTCCGGCAGGTTATCAGCTCTATCCTGGCGGCCATTTTGTGGCATATGACATGAAAACCGGTAAAATTGAAAGTTTGGCGTTGGCTCCTCATGGCGAAGGCGTCCTCACAATGACCATGGACAAAAAACGCGGTCATCTGTACAGCATCACCTGGCCAAAAGGATATTTGTTGGACTATGATCTCAACACGAAACAGTTGAAAGACCTCGGTTTGGTCAGTGAACAGGGCGAAGGTGGCGTCATCGGGAAAGATTATCGCGTGATCTGCCGTTCCATGTTTGTCGACCCGCGCGACGGGAATGTCTATTATTCTACTGCCGAAGGTGATATCTTCTTTTACCGTCCCGGACTTACAAAGCCCGAAAAACTGGCTGACGTCGATATGAGGCTTGATTATCTAGGCTGTTACGATTACACCGGAGCCGGCAGCATGGGGTATAACTGGCGGAAAATTTTCTGGTACGAACCTGAAAATGTTGCGTATGGAGTACATGGTAACTCCGGATACCTGTTTCGGTTCGACCCGAAAACGAAAAGAATTGAACTCGTTGAACGTATCGTATCGGAACCGTCGAAAAAGAGCGGCATGTTTGATCAATTCAGTTACGGTTATCTCGGTTACATGCTGGGCAAGGACCAAACCATCTATTACCTCACCGGCGGCCCGATCTATCAAGACGGGAAACGGTTGAAAGGAGTGGATAGAATAGCGATGGGCGCAGCCAGAGGGTTGGAAAATCTTCATTTAGTGACCTTTAACATTCCCAAACAGGAATATAAAGACCTCGGACCCATCTTCTACGCCGACGGCGAGTTACCCACTTATGTCAACTCCATAGCACAGGACAAGGCCGGCAATATCTATACATTAGCGCGCTTCATGCACAACGGAAAAGAGATTGAAGACCTGGTAAAAATTGCTTTATAGTTGCTTGTATCCTGAATATTATGCAGTGGGACAATTGAGCAGAAAACAGATAAATCTTTAATTATAAATAAAATAATATGGAACTTAACAGTAAAAAACTTGAGCAAACTTCCCGGATAGTTTATTATTCTATCTCGACAATTCTCTGCATTTTTCTAATTCTTCTGTCAAACAGAATTATTGGCGACCTTGATAACACAACCAGTCAGCCTGACTCAAAAGATTTTGAAAACAAAAGTGTGCTTGCGGGACTATTCAATAACATTGAAGTACAAAATGTTGAACTGGACAATTTACAGTCTAAAAAAGAGACCATTGAAAAAACAATCGCAACGGCGAAAGAGAATCACGCAAATGAAAAACAGTCATTTGACAATTGGTTGCAAACGAGAAAGACCTTGGGTTCTCCGGACAAGGATCAGGAAGTCATTGCCCGTGCAAAACAATTAGACGATTTTTATAAAGTAGAACAGGAATGGCGTACACAATTAAACCTGTTGCAAACGCAAATTGACGAGACTCAAAAGAAAAAACAGGAAATTCAAACGTCCATAAACAAAGAACAGGACGAGGCTTACGGGAAATACGAAAAAGCATTACAAAAATACGAATTGAAAGTGTTTTTAATTCGCTTGCTTTTTGTTGCGCCGATTTTGGCTTTGGGAATTTTCTTTTTCATTCGCTACAGACGCCACAAATTCTATCCGCTTTTCTTTGGTTTTACACTTTTCTCAATTTATGCCTTTTTCTTCGGACTTGTACCTTATTTGCCAAGTTATGGCGGGTATGTTCGTTATTCTGTTGGCGTTATTTTGACGGTCGGCTTAGGGTACTATGCGATTAAACACATCCGGCACTTTATAGAACAGAAACAGGCAGAGTTGAAAATTTCAACGCAGGAGCGAGCCAAAAAAATTCAGACAACAGTGGCGGAGAAAGCATTAGAAAACCATTTTTGTCCTTCTTGCGGCAAAGATTTTTTTATACGGAAATGGGAATGGACGGCGATAAAGACAGTAGAAACGGACATTTACAAATACCTGACAACTTTTTGCCGTCACTGTGGAATGGAGCTCTTTAAGCAGTGCGAAAATTGTGGAACGAAGAATTTTGCACATTTACCTTTTTGCTCACAATGTGGAACAAAAATTACGAAGAACGAATAAAATAAGCATAATTAACCAAAAAAGATAATCAAAATGAGAAGAGTAGTAGTATTTCTAATGATTGCCGGACTGACGACAACACTTATTTTCGGTCAGAAAGTTGAAAACCGTGCAGTATCGGATTTTACCGGAATAGATGCTTCCGGTGCATTCAATATTACCGTAGTTAAAGGCGCTACGGAGTCGCTTACCATCGAGGCTGACGACGAGGTGATGCAGTACGTGCGTAGCGAAGTAAAGAATGGCGTATTGCGTTTGTATCTTGAGAAAAACAGGATAAAGCATATTAAAACGCTAAAAGCCTCTGTTGTGATGAAAGATTTTGACAAAGTATCACTTTCGGGCGCATGTAAAATTATAGCAAACGACTTTTTCACTCCTGTCAGTTTCAAAGGTAGTTGTAGCGGGGCTTCCGATATGGTGATAAATCTGAATACCGGACAGTTGACCCTCAAATCTAGTGGCGCGTGTACTGTTGATGTGACAGGTTCGGCAACGGATTTCATAATAGACATGTCGGGAGCGTCAAATTTAAAAGCAGGAACTTGTACTGTTAGAACTGCCACTATCAAATCAGCAGGTAGTAGTGGTATAACGATTCATGTAACCGACACCTTGAATGTAAATTCATCGGGCGCATCAACCGTTAAATATAAAGGGTCGCCTGTCATCAATATAAAAAGCGGCGGAGCATCAAGTGTTAAAAAAATCTAAAAAGTCGGTTTTACTACTTTTTTATAAGGCAGCAAAACTTTTGTATATCCCATTTTTCTATTTCGGAAAAATTGCTTTTCTTTGTGGAAAATTTCGACAAACATTTTAATTTTAAAGAATACTAAACATATTAAAAAAAGGAGGTAAATCATGAAAGTTGGCGTTTTTCTTGCGCTTGAACCTTATACAAGCGTTGAACACAATCTGAAACTCGCAAAAGAGGCGGGTTTTACGTGTGCGGATATCACCGATACCCACTCCGGAGGCAGCATGTTTGCATCTGCGGGTCTCTCGGCTTCAGTCAGTTTAGACAGTAACCCGTTCGACATCAAAAGGCTTTTTGAAAAGTACGGGATGGAAATCATGACGATTAGCGCACATGCCGCGTTGCTGGAGGCTTCACACCCTGCCGAATACCAGACACGCGAGATCATGCAGGCCATTCGTTTTGCGGCTGCGATAGGTGTCCGCGACGTGGTGACTACGGAAACCTATCCGAAGAGCGAATGGGCAAAGCGCCTCAGTTACGAACAGTGCATTTTCACCTGTGCCGAAAAACTGTATCAACCCTGCCGCATGGCGGAAGATTATGGTGTAAACATCATTTTTGAACCGCACGGTCCCATCACGGACAGCATCAGCGGTATTGGCGATGTGATGGCGCTGCTGGGCTATCCCAAATCGCTTGGCGTCAATATGGATACCGGCAATTCGTGGCTCGGCGGAACCGACCCCGTCGAACTTGCCAGGACCTACAAGGACAAGATCTACCATATTCACTGGAAAGACCTCGGAGAAGAATGGATACCCAGGCGCGGTACCATTTATGGCTGTGGCTTTTCAACCATACCGGTCGGTACCGGCAAAATCGATATTGCAGGCGTCATCGAAGTACTGAAAGACTCAGATAAAATAAGGTTTTCGACGCTTGAAGTTGCTGGTACGCCCGAACTGTTGCAGCAGAGCGCGAAGTACATAACCGACCTCTGGAATTCATGAAGGCAAAAAAGATATTTCTCTTTTTGCTCGCCTTACTTACGGTCTGTTGTTGCAGTGATAAACCCGTCAGGATTTTAATCCTATCGGGGAACAACAACCATGACTGGCAACAAACGACACCGCTGATTCAGAAAATATTACTGCGCAATCTGTATTGTAAAATTGATGTTACCGAAAGACCGGACACCATTCACCTATCGATGTTAAAACCGTATGATGTGATTGTGAGCAACTGGAATGCGTGGCCTGAATTGAACGGTCTCTGGAATCCCGAAGCAAAAAATGCCCTTGAAGATTTCATGATGCAGGGAGGCGGATTCGTATGTGTTCATTCCGCAAGCGCAACACATTACGACTGGCCGCCCTATTTAGAAATGACAGGAGGGAGATGGGGGGATAAAACGCATCACGGTCCCATAGATGACTGTACGGTTCAGATCGTAAATAAGGAACACCCGGTTACCAAAGGTTTACAGGCGTTTACCATCAGGGATGAGTTATGGGTCGATCTTGAATGTAGCCGGTCGATCGAAGTTTTATGCGCCGTGCAAGCTGAAGAATACAAAGATACGCCCGGCAAACTCGAACCGGTTGTGATCATCACCCGATATGGAAAAGGCAGCGGTTTTTATCTCGCACTGGGACACGATACTGCCGCCATGTCGAATCCCGGCTGGCAGAATCTTATGATCCGTGGCACTCAGTGGGCTGCCAAAAGAAAAATATCGTCATCATTCTCTCCAAAATTCGAACTTTGAATCAAATAATATCATTAATACCTTAAAAAATGAAAAGAAGAGATTTTTTATCAACAACAGTAGCCGGTTCTTCCCTGATACTGGGAGGAACGTCACTTTTAAGCGGTTGTGTAGCAACCGACAAAAAAGAAGAATTTAGGTTGAAGACCAATGAAGAATTGAATCTTCCCCCATCGCTGGACAGGGCGCCTGACGGCAAAGCATTACGGTTCGGCCTGATCGGATGCGGGGGTAGAGGCACAGGCGCAGCATTGAATTTATTAGATGCAGGCAATGATTTATCCATCGTTGCCATCGCCGATATTTTACCCGACAAGCTGGAAAACTGTAAGAACACGTTGAACGGGAAAGGCAAGCAGAACATCACCGAAAAAAATGCTTTTCTTGGCTTCGATGCATATAAAAAAGTATTGGACAGCGATATAGATGCGGTGATCATCGCATTGCCTCCGCGTTATCATCCCGCGATGTTTGAGGCTGCCATTCAGGCTGGAAAACATGCGTTCGTAGAAAAACCATTCGCCGTTGATCCGCCGGGTGTACGCAAAGTCATGATAGCGGCAAAACAGGCCGACCAGAAAGGTCTTTCCGTCGTATGCGGCACACAACGCCGTCACGGCAAGAATTACCAGGAGACCTTCCGGCAGGTGGCATCCGGACTGATCGGCGACATAGTCGGTGGAAGTTGCTACTGGTGTATCGGTTATGAATGGTCCATCAAACGCAGACCTGAATGGAGCGACGCCGAATACATGATACGCGACTGGATGCATTTTCCATCCCTGAGCGGAGATTATACGGCCTCCAACCTTATCCATAATATCGACGTCGTATCCTGGTTTATGGGTAACAAAGCCCCTGTCAGCGCCATGGGATTCGGCGCCAAGGTTCATCCGAATATCGGGAATAAATATGATTTCTTTGCTGTGGATTATGTATTTGACAATAAAGCGCATATCGGAGGCTACTGCCGCGCTATCGAAATGTGTTCGAGAAACGTCAGTGAATTTCTCATTGGCACCAAAGGGAATACAAACTGCTCCGATACCATCTGGGATCCGGAAGGGAATGAAATATGGAAATATCCGTACAAAAAAGATGATAAGGGTAATATCACAGGTGAAATTGATCATTATGTTC
>Ga0082212_10005364_pt1 | contig 17493 bp, 10 predicted proteins | sample TergutNt197P3_FD_71548 | JGI IMG/M metagenome (GOLD analysis project Ga0082212, IMG submission 71548) | Neocapritermes taracua P3 segment gut microbial communities from Petit-Saut dam, French Guiana - Nt197 P3 | ecosystem: Host-associated > Arthropoda: Insects > Digestive system > Gut ... | reverse complement strand
AAGCGTCGAGGCGACCTCCCTGTACGCGGGCGTCGATACCGTTGCTTACAACGAAGCCGTAAAGTATTACAACAAATCAAAAGAGTGGCTGACGTCGCTCCTGTCACACGCGAATGACACGCCCGCCCTTTCAAGGTTTAAGGGCGATTATGAACGCCTCGCCGGAGAGATAGACGAATGGATGGGCCTTGTTGACCAACTGCGCGCGTCGAATGACGCGCTTGCGGAAATGCGGGCGCACTTCAATGAAAAAGGCGAGGCCGCCACCGATATAGCGATGGAGATATACAACGCGCAGCTTGAAAATTTAGAAGCGGATATAGCGGACGGCAAGGACGCCGCCGCCATGCTCAGGCGCAAGGGCCGTGTGCAGCACGGGGCCGACCTTACGATGCAGATCGCCGCTATGGAAAAATCATTTACCGACCTGATCGCTTATAATGACATGTCCGCCGTGCCGCAGTCTATGGAAACCGCCGTTGCGATACTGGCGTCGCTGGACAAGTATATAGACGACAGTTCGCAGCAAAAAGACAAGGACATTGGCGAAGCGGTCAAAACAGAGATCACCGCGTATATAGATATGACGGACACGTTTATAGCCGAAGTGGAAAGCAAAAACAACTTGATGAACACGCTCAAGGGCAAATCAGAATCGGTGACGACATCCGCCGCTGACGTGAACACGGAGGTTTCCCTGACTGTCACGAATGAAATTGCCAAAGCGAAGTCCGCCGGGACGACCTCACAAAACACCGCGATTATCATTGCGCTGGTCGTCCTTATTTTCAGTGTGGTCATCGCGCTTCCCCTTACGCGGAATATTAAAAGCCGCCTGAGCGGCATCACCGCGTTTATGCAAGAGGCCGGGTCAACGGGCAGCATCACCCTCCGCCCCGAGGACGCCGCCAATCTTGAAAAGAATCGGTCAAAAGACGAAATAGGGCTGCTCTCGGACGGGTGTATCAGTTTTATCCGGCATGTGACGAATATTGCCGCGGAGCTTGAAACCGTCGCAAGCGGCGATCTGACCACCGAGATCGAGCTGCTTTCCGAACAGGACATGATGGGCAAGGCGCTGGTCACGATGGTTGACAGCCTTAACAGTATGTTCGGTGAAATCAATCAGTCCACGGCACAGGTATCCTCCGGCTCCAAACAGATAGCGGACGGCGCGCAATCTCTCGCGCAAGGGTCTACGCAACAGGCTTCTTCCATAGAACAGCTATCGGCTTCCATGACGGAGATCGCGCACAAAACAAAAGGCAATGCGGACATGGCCGGGAAGGCCGCCGCGCTTGCGAATACCATCAAGCACAACGCCGAAAAAGGCAATCGGCAGATGGGCGAAATGACGTCCGCCGTCAAGGAAATCAACACGGCCAGCCAGAGCATACAAAAAGTCATCAAGGTCATTGACGACATCGCGTTCCAGACCAACATCCTCGCCCTCAACGCCGCCGTGGAAGCGGCAAGGGCGGGACAGCACGGCAAGGGTTTTGCCGTCGTCGCGGAGGAGGTACGCAGCCTCGCGTCAAAGAGCGCGGACGCGGCGAGGGAAACCGGCGCAATGATCGAAAACTCAATGGAGAAAGCGGAGCTGGGTTCGCGTATTGCGGGTGAAACCGCCGCCAGCCTCGCGGAGATTGTTCAGGGCATCAACGAGAGCAGTCAAATCATCACGGAGATAGCGCGATCGTCCGAAGAACAGTCCTCTGGAATCGAGCAAATCAATCACGGCATTGACCAAGTGGCGAGTGTCGTTCAGCAGAACAGCGCAACGGCGGAGCAAAGCGCCGCCGCGTCGGAAGAAATGAGCGGGCAATCTCATATGTTGGAGGAATTGATCGCGCAGTTTAAGCTGAAAGATACGGGGACAGGGAGACACGTATCATCAGGTTCGAGACCCGCGAAAAAACAGCTTACCATGCCGGAGAAAGCGTCGTATACATCGGACGGCGGTGGGGATTACGGGAAATATTAGGAAATGCTATACTGATACAGCAATCGAAGTACAGGAGTGATCCATAAGGAGGTTCCCAAAACATGAACAACGTCCCCAAGGTAAAGCTCGGCGTCATCGCCGTGAGCCGCGACTGCTTTGTGATATCCCTGTCCGAAAAGCGCCGCGCCGCCGTCGTGGATGCGTATACCCAGGCGGGCGGGCAAGGTTACGAATGTAAAACCACCGTCGAGAACGAGACGGATATGCTCAAAGCGGTCGCGGAGGTCAAAGCGGCCGGCTGCAACGCCCTTGCCGTATTCCTGGGCAACTTTGGCCCGGAGACGCCGGAGACGTTGATCGCAAAATACTTCGACGGCCCGGTGATGTACGCCGCCGCCGCCGAGGAGACGGGCCAAGACCTCATCCAAGGCCGCGGCGACGCCTATTGCGGGTTGCTCAACTGCTCTTATAACCTCGGCCTGCGCAAGCTCAAAGCCGTCATCCCCCCATACCCGGTGGGCGACGCGAAAGCCGTCGCCGCGATGATGGCCGGTTTTGTGCCGGTCGCCCGCGCCGTTCTGGGGCTGAAAAATCTGAAAGTGATCACCTTCGGGCCGCGCCCTCAGGATTTCTTGGCCTGCAACGCGCCCATCAAAGCGCTGTATGATCTGGGGGTGGAGATCGAGGAAAACTCCGAGCTGGATTTACTGGCCGCTTACCATAAGCACAAGGACGACCCCCGTATAGCCGGCGTGGCCGCCGACATGGCTGGTGAGCTTGGGGCCGATAACGGCATACTGCCCAAGCTGGCGCAATATGAGCTGACCCTGCTTGACTGGGCGGAGGCCCATAAGGGCAGCCGCGAATATGTGGCCTTTGCCAATAAATGCTGGCCCGCGTTCCAGACTGAGTTCGGCTTTGTGCCCTGCTATGTCAATTCGCGCCTGGCGGCCAGGGGCATCCCCGTGGCTTGCGAGACCGACATCTACGGCGCCCTGTCGGAGTACATAGGCACATGCGTCACGGACGGGAGCGTGACCTTGCTGGACATCAACAACACTGTGCCACAAGACCTGTACGATGAGGACATCCGGGGCAAATTTGACTACACGCTGAACGATACGTTCATGGGCTTCCACTGCGGCAACACCCCCGCCTGCCGCCTGGTGAAGCCGGAGCTGAAGCATCAGCTGATTATGAAACGTCTGCTGGAGCCGGACAGTGAGCCCAATATCACCCGCGGGACCCTGGAGGGGGATATCACCCCCGGCCCGATCACGTTTTTCCGTCTGCAAAGCGGCGCGGATACCCGGCTCAAAGCCTATGTGGCCCAGGGCGAGATCCTGCCGGTGGCGCCGCGGTCCTTCGGCGGTATCGGGATCTTTGCCATTCCCGAGATGGCGCGGTTCTATCGCCATGTGTTGATCCGCGGGCAGTATCCCCACCACGGCGCGGTGGCGTTTGGACATGTGGGCGGGGCGCTGTACACGCTGTTTGACTACTTAGGCGTGGAGGACATAGGTTTCAACCAGCCCAAGGGTATGCTGTATCAGGGTGAGAACCCGTTTGTGCAGCGGCAATGGCGGGTGTAATTCATCGCTCAACAAGGCAGACATCGTCAAGACGATCATTCTCCGTGTTGGTATAGTTACGGTAACACCGAGTGCCGGCATCACACGCCCAATCCCGGCACGCACAGGAGGTCAACCGGCATGGATGACGATGGCTGTCAAACCAACAGCTTTTCCGCTTTACACACATTTTACATTCCCCTTACGTTTTACTGATATTTCACGCAGCATCGCCCTGATACAATGGCGCTCGTGAAATCAAAACAAAAGGAGAATGAATCATGAAAAAAGCATTTGCGCTTGCGTCACTGCTTGTGGCCCTCGCCCTGATCCTGACCGCTTGCGGAACCCAAACCCCCAGCCCCGCCACCGGCACACCGCCCAACAACAACCCAACCGAAACCCCCGCCGCCAACCCGCCCGCCAGCAATTTCGACACCTCGAAGAACATCGCCATCGTCGCCCGCGAGGACGGCAGCGGCACAAAGAGCGCGTTCATGGAGATCATCGGCCTGAAAGGCAAAGCCGACCCCGCCAACGTCATCATCCAAACGAGTACGGCCGGCATCCTGACGGAAGTCAAGGGCAACCCGGCGGCCATCGCCTATGACAGCCTCGGCTATATCACAAGCGACGTCAAGGCCCTGAAGATCGACGGCGTGGAAGCCACGGTCGGCAACATCAAGAACGGCACATACAAAATCTCGCGCCCTCTGTCGGTGGTGTACCCCGCGGCCACCCTTGACAGCGACCTGAACAGCGCGTTTTTCACCTTCCTGCAATCCAGCGGCGCGCAGGAGATCATCGCCGAAGAGGGCTATGTCTCGCTGATCGACAGCGCGTCCGCGTATACCATCGACGGCTCCCTGTCCGGCACGATCAGCATCAGCGGCTCGACCTCGCTGGCGCCTTTGATGGAGATCCTCGCCGAGGAATTTGAGGGCCTCCAAAACAATGTGACCGTCACGGTAGGCGGCGGCGGCTCCTCTGCGGGCTATAACGACGCCAATGACGGCGTGTCCGACTTCGGCATGATCAGCGAAGTGTTCAATGCGGAAAAAGCCCCGGACTGCACCTCCCACGAGGTCGCCAAGGACGGCATCGCGGTCATCGTCCACAAGGACAACCCGCTTGACAGCATTTCGATGGAACAGCTCAAAAACATCTACGACCTCGAAGCCGAGGAAGCCGACGCCATCACCAAATGGGACGCGCTGATCCCATAATGAACACAGCATACCGTTTCATCAAAAACAGGGATGCCGCCATGCGCGGCTTATTCCTGTTTTGCGCGGTGTTCAGCGTGCTGGCGCTCGGCTGTATCTGCGTGTTCCTGCTGGCCAACGGCCTGCCGTTCATCGGCAAGGCCGGCCTGGCCAACTTTTTCGGGACGAAATGGCATCTGGCCAGCAACGCCTACGGCATCCTGTCGATGATCGTCGCGTCATTGTACGTCACGGCGCTGTCGACCGCGGTCGGCGTGACCATCGGGCTGTTTACGGCCATCAGTTTATATAAGTTTTGCCCGAAACAAGCCGTCGGGCCGATCCGCCAGATGATAAACCTGCTGGCCGGTATCCCGTCGGTCATATACGGCCTGTTCGGCATGATCGTCATCGTGCCGTTTTTGCGCGACAACCTCTCCCCGAACGGCATTGGACACGGCATCCTCGCGGCCAGCCTTGTGCTGGCGGTGATGATCCTGCCGACCATCGTCAGCGTCAGCCTTGACGCGCTGAACGCCGTGCCCAGGAACTATTACGAGGGCGCGCTGGCCTTAGGGGCCACCAAAGAGCAATGCGTGTTCAAGGTCATGGTCCCGGCCGCCAAGAGCGGCGTCCTGGCCGCCGTCGTGCTGTCGATCGGGCGGGCCATCGGCGAGACGATGGCGGTCATCATGGTCATCGGCGGCTCCCCGGTCATGCCCACAGGGCTGTTTCAATCGGTGCGCACGCTGACGGCCAACATCGCCATGGGCGCGCTGGAGCTGTCGGGGGACGACAAGATCGCGCTCGTCGCCTCGGGCATGGTGCTGTTCTTCTTCGCGCTGCTGTTAAATATCAGCTTTTCACTGCTGAAAGGGGGATGGAAACGTGAAGGCAAACGCGCACAGAAATCAAATCCTTAAATACGTTTTGCTGAAATATCTGGCCCTGGCCGCGCTGATCGTCAGTTTGACGGCGCTGCTGGCCGTCATTGTGTTCATTCTGATCCGGGGCCTGCCGCATATCAACGCGCACCTGCTGTTTGGCGATTACAGCAGCAAGAACCCCACGATCAAGACCGCGCTGCTGGGTACGCTGTACATGATCCTGATCTCCATATCCATCGCCGCCCCGATCGGGATCGGCAGCGCGATCTTCCTGACCGAGTACACCAACAGCAAAAGCCGCCTGATCCGGCTGATCCGCGTCGCCACCGAAACCTTGGCGGGGATCCCGTCGATCGTTTACGGGATCTTCGGCTATCTGGTGTTCGTAGTCGCGCTGGGCTTTGGGTACTCGCTGCTCGGCGGCGGCGTCACGCTGGCCATCATGATTTTGCCGGTCATCGTCCGCTCCACCGAGGAAAGCCTGCTGGCCGTGCCGCGTTCGCTGCGGGAGGGCAGCTTCGCGCTCGGCTCGTCGAAGGTGCGGACGATCTTCTCCGTCGTCCTGCCCTGCGCCGCCAGCGGCATTGTCACGTCGCTGATCTTGGCGATCGGGCGCGTGATGTCCGAGAGCGCGGTTTTGATCCTGACCATCGGCATGGTGGTCAGAAATATGCCCAAAGGCGTCTTTTCGCCGGGCACGAGCCTGGCCCTGAACGTGTACTACTTCGGCTCCCACGGGTATCCCGAGCAGGCGGCGGCAACCGGCGTGGTGCTGCTGGTTTTGGTGGTGTCCATCAATCTGCTGGCGACGGTTTTGGGCAAAGTATTTGGCAAAGGGGAACTGGCCAATGGATGAATTTTTCAACATCACCGTGCGGGACTGCAACCTGTATTACGGTGACTTTCAGGCATTGAAAAACATCAGCATAGACATAGCGGAGCATGAGGTCACGGCGTTTATCGGGCCGTCCGGCTGCGGGAAATCCACGTTCATCAAAACCTTCAACCGGATGAACGACCTGGTGGAGGACTGCCGGATCACGGGCGATATCCGAATCGGCGAGCGGGACATCTACGCCAAAGGGACCGACGTAACGCTGCTGCGCAAAAACATCGGCATGGTCTTTCAAAAGCCCAACCCGTTTCCCATGAGCATCTACGACAACATCGCCTTCGCGCCGCGCACCTTCGGCGTCAGGAAGAAAAGCGAGCTGGACGCCATCGTGGAGCGGTCGATCAAACACGCGGGGCTTTGGGACGAGGTGAAGGACAGGCTGCGCAAAAACGCGATGGGCCTGTCGGGCGGCCAGCAGCAGCGGCTGTGCATCGCCCGCGCGCTGGCGGCCGACCCGAAGATACTGCTGATGGACGAACCGACAAGCGCCCTTGACCCGATCTCCACCGGGATCATCGAAGAGCTGATCAACGAACTGAAAGCAAGCTACACCATCGTCATCGTCACGCACAACATGCAGCAGGCCACGCGCATATCGGACAAAACGGCGTTTTTCCTGCTGGGCGAGATCATAGAATACGGAAAGACGGAAGACCTCTTCACCAGCCCGAAGGAGCCGCGCACCGAAAACTACATCACCGGCCGCTTCGGTTGATATTTTGCGGGAAAGGAAGTATAATCATGTCCATCAGGGCGCGTTACGAAAGGGAACTGAAAGATGTTTTTGAAAGCCTTGTGCTGATGTGCCGCCACATCGAAACGGCCATAGAAAAATGCGTCAAGGCGCTTACCGGGCGGGATTTTGAGCTGGCGCAGGAGGTCCGCGCGGAAGACAAACTGATCGACAAAATGGAGCGCGACATAGAGCAGGCCTGCCTGAAAATTTTAATGATGGAAAGCCCCGTGGCCAGCGATTTCCGCGAGGTGTCGGCGGCGCTGAAAATGATCACCGATCTGGAACGCATCGGCGACCAGGCGCGGGACATCGCCGAGATCACGACGCAATTCGGCGATCAGGAATATATCAAGCAGATGGTGCATATCCCGCAGATGGCGGTCATCGTCACCCAGATGGTCAAGGACGGCGTGCAGGCGTATATCAACCGCGACCTTACGCTGGCCCGCTCGCTGGACAAAACCGACGACAAGGTAGACGAACTGTTCAACGTCGTCATGGACGACCTGACCGCGCTGATCAAGAAAAACCCCGACAACGCCGAGCAGGCGATCATGTTTATGATGATCACGAAATACCTGGAACGCATCGGCGACCACGCCGTCAATATCGGCGAGTGGGTCGAGTACGCGATCACCGGAAGTCACCCGAAGAAATTGTAGGTGTTATCTTTGAAGCAGGCCATCTTCGCCGTCGAGGACGATCCCGCTCTGCAGGAGTTGTATCTGTATTCGCTGGAAAGCGAATTCGACTGCCGGTGCTTTGACGACGGGGCGTCGTTCTTTGACGCGCTGGCCCATGATCTCCCCGACCTGATCTTGCTCGATATCATGCTGCCCGGCGAGGATGGGTTTGCGATTTTGTCCCGTTTGAAGTCCGGCCCGCCGGCCGCGCATATCCCGGTCATCATGGTGTCGGCCAAAGGCGAGGAGGTCTCCAAGGTCAAGGGGCTGAATATGGGGGCCGACGATTACATCGCCAAACCGTTCGGCGTGCTGGAGCTGGTGGCGCGCATCAAGGCCAATCTGCGCAAACAAGGCAAAGCCGCCGTGGACAGCCTGACGTACAAAAACATCACCATCGACCATCCAAAGCACCGCATCACCGTAAACGGGACCCCGGTCCAGACCACGCTGAAACAGCACAACCTGCTGTGCCTGCTCTGTGAAAACGCCGAAAAGGTGCAGGAGCGCGAGGCCATTTTCAGCGCGGTCTGGGGCGACAGCTTCCTCGGCGAGAGCCGGACGCTCGACATCCACATCAAAGAGCTGCGCAAAAAGCTCTCCGAGGCCGGCAGCCAGGCCGTCATCCAGACCATCCGAGGGGTAGGGTATATGCTGATATGAAAAAAAGGTTGTTTTTGTATACCGTTCTGATCATTTTCGCCGGGCTTTTGAGCTTTTTCGCCGTATCCGTGTATGTGACCTACGCCAACAACATCGAGTTTGCCAAAGACACGGTACGGGAGACGGCCCTGATCTACGCCGGCTTGTATCCCGGCGCTTCCAGCCTGGACGATTTTGTCAAAGCCGGCGGCGACACGCGGGTGACGGTGATCTCGGCGGACGGGAGGGTCCTAGCCGACAGCCGCCCGCTGGACATCGGCTCGATGGAAAACCACCTGGACCGCCCGGAGATACAGGCCGCCGCGAACGGCTCCCCGGAACCCTACAGGCGCTATTCCGACACCCTGGGCGTGGATTTGATCTACTATGCCGTCAAAGCGGACGGCGGCGATGTGTTTATACGGACCGCCTTCCCCGTGGCGAAGATCGGCGCGTATCTGTTCCGGTCCCTGCCGCTGCTGATTTTGATCCTTTGCGCCGTCGCGCTGCTCTGCTTTGTGTTTTCGCGCGGCATGATCGGGCGGATCACAAGGCCGTTTGAATCGGTCGGGCAGACCTTGCGCCTGCTGTCCGGCGGCGGGTATACGCCGGGGCCTGTGGACGGAGGCTATGAGGAGATCGACGCGATCCTGCGGGGGATCGGCGAAGTCGCGCAGGTGCTGCAAAACACCCTGACGGCCCTGCGGGAGGAAAAGACCAAGGCGGAATATATCCTCAACAACATCGGGGACGGTATCTTTGCCGTCGACGCGAACAAAGACATTCTCCTGATCAACAACGCCGCGCTGGAGATTTTCGGCGTCACGCCGGGCATCGCCGGAAAGGACCTGAACTATCTGTCCTATGACCAAGCGCTGGCGGACGCGGTGGACGACTGCGTACACAACGAAAAGAACACCTTGCTGGAGCTTTCGCTGGACGGCAGGATATATCTCGTAACCATTAAGCGTCTGCCCGGGACGGTGCTGACGATGGTCATTCTGTCGGACGTCACCGACAGCCGCGAAAACGCGAAACAGCGGGAGGAGTTTTTCGCCAACGCCTCCCACGAGCTGAAAACCCCGCTGACGGCCATCAAGGGGTTCAACGAGCTGACCGCGCTGAACAACCGGGACGACAGTCTTGACAAATACATCGGCGGCATCACGCGCGAAACGGACCGTATGCTGGAGCTGATCGGCGATATGCTGAAGCTGTCCGAGCTGGAAAACACGCACCGGACCGACCCGGCGCCGGTTTCGCTGAAGGACACGGCGGCGGACGTCCGGGAAACCCTGTCGGGGGCGATCGCGGACAAAGCCGTCGTCCTTGAGATCAGCGGCGAAGGGGAAGTGACCGCCGAGCCGGGGCATGTGTACGAGCTGATGAAAAACCTGATCGAAAACGCCGTGCGGTACAACGATCAGGGGGGAAGCGTCTCGATACAGATCGAAACCTATGCCAGCACGGCGCGCATGACGGTGGCCGATACGGGCATCGGCATCCCGCCCGAAGAACAGACGCGGATATTTGAGCGGTTTTACCGCGTGGAAAAGAGCCGTTCCCAAAGAAACGGCGGCACAGGGCTGGGCCTTTCGATCGTCAAGCACATCTGCGCCCTGTACGGGTGGAAGCTGTCCCTAAAAAGCAAGCTGGGCGTGGGAACGGAGGTAACGGTGGCGTTCGGCGGCCAGTAAAACTGCGGTTAATAAAAGGCCCTTGCAACGGAGCAGTTCCGCCGCAAGGGCCTTTTTGAATGAGAGGTTTGGCTATGTCACCGTCACCTTCGCCACGCCGCTGTCCGCCGTCACCGCCTTCGGGGGAGAGCCCGGCACGGTGTTTGTCACCCGGACGAAGTAGTAGTAGTCGCCCGCTGTATCAGTCGGAGGGGTGTAGGTCTTGCTTGTCGCCCCGGCTACGTCCGTCGGGGTGTCCTTGTTCTCATTAGTGCATTTAACCCATTGATATGAAAGTGTGCCGTCATCTGTCGCCGTCGCCGTGACGCTGAGAGTTCTGGTTTCGTCCTGTACGACGTTTATATCTTTCGGATGCTCGTTGATAACAGGCCCGCCAGCAGGCGTCGTTACTACGGTCACTTTCACGGCGTCGCTGGGCACTGTCATCTGGATGCCACCCATGTCGTTCGTTACATTAACGAAGTACCAGTACACGCCCGCCGCCGTGGTCTTCGGGATCACAAGCGACGCCGTATTGACCCCGGCATATCCGCTCTCTGTGTTGGCGAGGACCTTCCGGTTGGCCCTGCTTGCGTCATCGCAGCTGTACCATTGATAGATGAGGAGGGCTCCGTCGCCGCTGGACGCGGCGGTCACGCTCAGCGTGAGGGGCTCGACGCCGTTGGTCATTGTCACGTTCTGTGGTTGGCTATTGATTACGGGGAGCGCGCCGACACCCACTCTGACGGCGTTGCTTTCTTTCGTCACCGGGTCCCTGTCATCGTCGCTGCTTGTCACCTCGACATAGTACCAGTGGATGACGCCCGACGACGACAACAGCTCCCCGGGAATTTCATAGGCCGCGCCCGTCGCCCCGCTTATAGATTGCGGGTTGGCTTTACTGGCGTTATCGCACTTAAACCACTTATATGAAAGGGTCGCTGTTTCCGATGTCGTGGCGTGGACGTTGAGGCTCCCCATCCCACCCGCGACGACTGTTATGTCGCTCATCGGGGTGATCGTGAGAAGCGTACTCGGGTCTACCGGAGCCTCAATGTCCGGGGGGCAAAAGTACGCCGCCAAGATGGCGTCTTTATCGCTGCTGTCCTTGCCCCATTGCAGCTGTATTGACCCGTCGATGCTGGCGGCAAAGCCGCTGTACCCTGTGCCGTCTTTGCTGGCTTTCGCGTCTGCTTTCAGGCGCACGCCGGGAATGGCCGCGGTTTTGGGGGCCAGCGTGGTCAGGCCGCCGTACTTTTTGGCCGCGCTGTTCCAAACCTCATACTTTTTGGAGTCAAATTTCAGCTTGCCGCCTGCCACGGTCAGCTCTTCGGCTGCCGCAGGCAGCGGCGCTCTCGGCGCGAGAGTGATTTCCTGAACGCGGCTGGCGGGCTTTTTCGCCGTGGCGACCAGCCACGCGCCGATCACGGCTTCATCGGCGCCGATGGCGTCCGTCAGACCCACGCCCTTCAGCTCGGGGGCCCCTTTTGCGTATATTTTTATTGGCTCAGGCAGCCCCGGCCCGGCTAAGGACATCCCGGCCTTTGGCTTGACGGTTTCGGCGGCGTAGCTGACTTTCAGCTTCGGCTGGGCCAGCAAGCCGGAGGCGGTCACCTTGTAATGCTTGGACGCCGCCTTGGCCGCGCCGCCGTCGCCGCCCACGGGGGCCGAACGGACCAGGTAGATGGTTTTTGCGGGCTTTGCCCCGGCTTCGGTGGGCTTGACGTTGATGCCTTGCCCGGATTTGAATCGGCCCCAGCCGTTTTCGTCTGGCTCTTTCTTGCTGGACGACGCCACCGCGACTTGCAGGGCGCTTACGTCCGCGGCGGCCGTCGCGCCCTTTTGGGTCAGCGCCCACTGCCCGGGGTCGCTCGCGTCGTTTTGCGCGTAGGGCAGATAGTTGACGGCGAGCTTAACCGCTTTGGGCCGCCCGGCGATTTTCGGGAACTTGATGACCGTCGCCCCGTCCACGGCTTCGTTGTCCCCGGAGGCCGTCTTGCCCGCGGTGGGCTTCTTGGCTTTTTTGTCAAATTCGGTCGCCAGTTGGAGCTCCAGATTTTTATTCAGGAGTTTTGCAAGATTGTCGGGAGGCGACCCGGCTTTCCACTTCGACCCTCCGTCCACGCTGAACGCGGCGGCGGAAAACCCGGCGGGCAGGGTCAGCGTCTCCGCCACGAGGTCGATCACCGCGCTTCCTTCCGCGTATGTATTGGGGTCGGCGGTTTGTACGCTGTCCTTTTGCGGCGTCGCGGTGACGCGTGCCGATCCGTCGCTTATGTAGTCGATGTTATGCTCAAATGGGGGTTCGCCGGCGGCCCAAGCCGGAACCGCCGCCAGCGGCGCAGCCCCCGCCAGCAGGACAACCGCCAAGGCTAAACTGACGCGTTTTTTCATGATGTCTTCCTCCTTAAATGAATGGGTTCGCGCGGGCAGGCGTCCATGCCGCCCGGTCAGGCCGTGAGAACACGCCTATTCATATATGGAAATCGAAAACTTGATGGAAAAAGTTGAGCGGCGCGGCCATCACCCGGGGTTAGGGCGGCATGGTTGACGGCGCGCGTCAGAGAATGCTACAATCAAAAACAGGATATCCTGCTTTTGACTGTGAGGGATGAAAATGAACCCCGTGAATGTCAGGGACGAGGAGATTTTCCGCGCGGGACTGGTCCAAAAGATGAAAACGCTGTCGGCCCGGAAACACCTGTTTATCACCGCCTCCGGCGGGTATGGGAAAACGGTCGCCGCCCGGCAGTGGGTCTCCCATACGCGCAAAAAAGCGGAGACCATGACCGTAACGGACGCCGACAACGACCCGGGCGTGTTTTACCGCCGCCTGACGCGCGCGCTGCTGCTCCTCACAGAAAAAACAAAGCCCCTGCCGCAGGCAAACGTCAGCTTTGACCGCTTGCTGGAGACGGTCCGGTCACTGCCCACCCGGCCCGGCCGCGTGGTCCTGCTGATCGACGACCTGCACATGCTGACCGGCGAGGAGATCGTCCGTAACCTGCCGCTGATCGCGGGCCATCTGCCCGCTTATATCTGCCTGTGTCTGATCAGCCGCTCGGAGCCTTCCGGGGCTTTGCTGGACACCGGGCGGTTCGAGGTCCTGACGCAGGACGATCTTTTGTTTACCTCCAAGGAGATCAAATCGCTGTGCGGGGAAAAAGACCGCGGCGTTACGCCGGAGGAAGCGGACAGTCTGCTGAAAGCGACGGGCGGCTGGGCGATCTACCTGTCGCTGCTGCTGTCCGGCAAGGAATACGGGCAAATGCCCCAAACGCTGACGGAGTATTTGGAGAAACGGGTCTGGGCGCTGTGGGGGCAGGACACAAAAACTTCGCTGCTGCGGTTGGCCGTCCCGCATGAAGTCACGCCGGAGCTGGCCCGGCGTTTGACCGGGCAGGCCGACGGCGCCGCTCTGCTGACGCGGCTGGCTAAAGTGGAGAACGCGTTTTTGTCGTACGCCGGGGGCGCGTACCGCTTCCATGACATATTCCGCGACTTTCTGCTGGAACGGCTGGATCAAAACCTCGGCGGCGATGAAATCCGGCGGCTCAATGCCGTGACCGCCGAATGGCATTACCAGCGCGGGGATTATTTCAACAGTATGCGGTATTTTTTCAAAAACCGCGACCACGGGGGCATCATCCGCTGTGAACGGGCCATCACCGTTTATAACGAAGAAACGGAGAACGTGTCCATAGAGGCAAGCTATCATTTCACCAGCCAGAATGTGCTGTATATGCCCGTGTCGTTCATCACGGAAAACCCGTTCCTGATCGTCGAATGCTGCTGCGCGGCCCTCTGGGGCGGCGACATGCCGGACTTCATCCACTGGAAAGACATTGTAGACGAAAAGCTCCCCGAAATCGCTGAACAATACCCCGACATCCTTGAAACGGCGGGGTTTTTGGGCAGTCTTGACCCACGTGTGCCGATGCTTGAGTACGCCAAACACCTCGCCGGGCTGATGGCGTCGATGGAGGCGCGGGAAACCGACACGGCCGTTACCAACACGATCACGCACAACCTGCCGTTTTTCCACCGTTCCATGCGCGATCTGTCGGAGGTATACGAGCTGAAAGAAGACGATCTGAACTTGCTGAAAAACACATTCGGCGTGATGATCGGCGCGGATTACCACATCATGGAGCAGTCGCTGATCGCCGGGATGTATTACGAGCGCGGAGACCTGCTCCAAGCGGCGCGCCATGCCCTGCGCGGATATTTTGCCTGCACGGGCGATACGCACTCCGAAACGCTGTTCTCGGCGGGCATGATCTTATCGGGGGTGCTGTACGCGATGGGCGCGTCGCGGGAAGCGGATCGTGTGATGGAGGAAGCCGAGGCGTATATCGAGCGCAAAGCGCAATTCCTGCACCCAAACTTCAAAGCCCTGCAAACCATCTATACGGGCGGCGGGGAGGCGGCGGCGCGGGAATGGCTGGAAGTCTACGCCTGCCGCACGGAGCAATTGCCGTTCTATCAAATGGCCCGGCACTTTGCCACACTGCGGTCCCATATGGTTTTGGGCGGCTATGGGGCGGCGGCGGCCTTCGGCAAGCGGTTGCAGGCCTTGGCCGCCGAGTATGCCCGCCCGCTGGACCGGATCGAAAGCGGCCTGCTGACGGCCATCGCCCTGTGGCATGACGGCCAAACGGAAGAAGCGGCCGCCCAATTGGAGCAAGCCGCCTTGATCGCCATGCCATACGGTTTCACGCAGCTGTTTGTCAACGAGGGGGATACACTGCTGCCCCTATTTTGGGCCTTGCGGGAAAAGCCGGGCCACTCCGCCAAGTTTGCGCGCTGGCTCGATCAACTGACCGGGGAAATCTACAGAAAACACGGCGCGGCGGGCGGAAAACCGCCTGACCTGTCGGCCCGGCAGCGCGCCATGCTGCGGTATCTGAACCAAGGGCTGTCCTACCGCGAGATCGCGGACGCGTCCGGCCTGGAGGTCGACACGGTAAAGACGCACGTGCGGCTCCTGTACAAGCGCCTGGGCGTCCACAACGCCGCGGAGGCCGTAATCAAGGCGAAGATGCTGGGGCTGTGAATCTGCCGCGCGGAATGCAAAAAGCATAGACTTGTTAAACGATGCAAAATATGGTACAATCCCATCGGGAAGTGATGAAACATGCCGCTGTCATGGGATACCATACAGGCCAACGCCGTGGCGTTTTCCAAACGCTGGGCGGATACGCACAGGGAGAAGGCGGACGCGCAGCCGTTCGTGACCGAGTTCCTGGGCGTGTTTGGCGTGAACGACCCCGTGAAGGTAGGCGAGCGCGAAAAGCCTGTGAAAATCTCCGGTGCGCGGGATAAATACATCGACTACTTTTGGAAGAACCAGATCGCCATTGAGATGAAATCGCGCGGGCTGAACCTTGGGGACGCTTATCAGCAATTAAAGGACTACATGGATCGTATCCCCGCCGAGGACTTGCCCGACCTTTGGATGGTCTGCGACTTTGAGACGGTGCAATTGTGGCGGCGTTCGACCAGCGAGCGGTTTACATTCAAACTCAAAGATTTCCGCAAGCACATACGCCGCTTCGCCAACATCGCCGGGTACACCACCGAGCGCGTCCGCGCCGACCAGTTGGAGCTGAACGTCAAGGCCGCCGAGAAGATGGCCAAGCTTCACGATGCGTTGAAGGAACACGGCTACGACGGGCATGACCTTGAGGTCTACCTTGTCCGTCTGCTGTTTTGCCTATTCGCTGATGATACGGGGATCTTCCCGCAGGACAGCTTTTTCCGCTACCTTGAAAAGTCAACCCCCGACGGTTCCGATTTATCGGAACGGATCGGCAAACTGTTTGAAATGCTGAATATGCCGGAAGAGGTTCGGGCAAAGCGGACTCTGTTATCCGGCGAGCTGAAAAAATTCCGGTACATCAATGGCGGGCTGTTCAAGGATACGCTGCCGATGGCCGAGTTTGACGCGAAAATGCGGCAAACTCTGATTGACTGCGTAAATTTTGACTGGAGCGAAATCAGCCCCGCCATTTTCGGCGCGATGTTTCAGGGCGTCATGGACAAGACCCAGCGGCGGGAACTGGGGGCGCATTACACCAGCGAGGAAAACATCCTCAAATTGATTAACCCGCTGTTTATGGACGAGCTGTGGCGGGAGTTCGACCGCGTGAAGACTGACCCCACCGCCCTTGACCGCTTCCACAACAAAATCGCAAGCCTGAAATTCCTTGACCCGGCCTGCGGGTGCGGCAACTTCCTGATCGTCACCTACCGGGAACTGCGGGAATTGGAATACGCCATATTGAGGATGAAAGTCAACTCCGCGCAGGTGCAGATGGATGTTACGGAATTGCTGAAAGTGCGCATTGAGCAGTTCTATGGTATTGAGCTTGAAGACTTCCCCTGCCAAATCGCGCAGGTGGGGATGTGGCTGATCGACCATCAGATGAATATGCGCTTGGAAGAATTCGGGCAGTATTATGCCCGCCTGCCGCTGACGCAGAGCGCGACGATCGTGCATGGCAACGCGCTGCGGTTGGACTGGGAGAGCGTTGTACCGAAGCGGGAGTTGGGGTATATATTGGGGAACCCGCCGTTTGTGGGGTTTTCAAATATGAATGCCGAGCAAAAGAGCGATATGGAAACGATATTCCCAAAGACAAAAAATTTGGATTATGTTTCGGCATGGTATATGAAAGCGGCGGAGTTTATCCAAGGTGCGCGGATTGAGTGTGCGTTTGTATCTACAAATTCAATCTGCCAAGGAGAAACGCTACCTGCATTATGGATAAAACTCCTTGCGGCAAACGTGATTATCAACTTTGCGCATCGCTCATTTATTTGGAGCAATGAAGCTAAAGGGAAAGCAACAGTACATTGTATCATTGTTGGCTTTGCGTTATTTGGGCGTGATGAAAAATGGATCTACGAGGGAGAGGAAAGACAGATAGCCAACTATATAAATCCTTATTTGGTAGACGCCCCAAACATAATAGTGAATAGCAGATCAAAACCGTTTTGTGATATTCCTGCTATGGTTTATGGAAATAAGCCTGCTGATGGTGGAAATCTTATTATTGAAGCGAATGAATATGATGATTTTATAACAAGAGAACCAATGGCAATAAAATATATAAAGAAGTTGCTTGGGGCGGAAGAGTTTATAAGCAATAAAAAACGCTATTGTTTATGGCTTGTTGGTGCAAATCCTGTAGAGTTGCGAAAAATGCCTCTTGTCATGGAACGTATAGAGAAATGCCGTCAAGTTCGCG
>Ga0082212_10005363_pt1 | contig 17494 bp, 12 predicted proteins | sample TergutNt197P3_FD_71548 | JGI IMG/M metagenome (GOLD analysis project Ga0082212, IMG submission 71548) | Neocapritermes taracua P3 segment gut microbial communities from Petit-Saut dam, French Guiana - Nt197 P3 | ecosystem: Host-associated > Arthropoda: Insects > Digestive system > Gut ... | reverse complement strand
CAAACATCGCGGCATGAGCTGGACCGAATCCGGCGTCTTGGCCGTCGCAACTTATGCCGAAAATATCAAACAAAAATCACACGCAAAGAAAATGATTCACACCAGTTTATGAACACTTGGAAAAAATCACACTTCCGGCAACTCAAAGCCATTGCGATGCGGACGACTGAGCAATTGGGTCGCTTCAGCGTCGTTGGGAAAAACTTCCTTGACCGGGTCCCACTTGAGGTTGCGACCGAGGTAACGCGCGATGTTGAGCAAGTGGCAGATCGTTGCGGTGCGATGCCCCGATTCAAAGTCGCCGATCGGACGTTTGCGTTCCGGAATGCATTCGATCCAGTTGGACACATGTGAGGGCAGTTTCAAATCGACGTGTTCCTTGAAGTAATCGGCCTGCAATTCCGGCGGATTCGACGTGACTTTACTGCGGAAAATTTCAGCTTTCGCTTTATCACCGATGAAAATGGCACCGCCGCGATTGCCTTCGACGAATTTCGTTTGACCGTTCACGGTCTCTTCCTTGCCCAAATGCACGGTGACGCCGTTGGCGAAACGGTACTTCAATCGCGGAGAGGAGCAGATTTTGTTGCCGCGAACCAACGTTTCCGGTTCGTTGTAAGTCGGTGGGTCGAGCTTATCGCCTTCGACGAGAATCTCGACCGGCCCTGTTTCGTCCAGTTCAAGGGCACATTGAATCTGATCGAAGCCGTGCGTTCCCCAGCCGGTCATTTCGCCGCCGGAATAGGGACGGAACGAAAGCCAGCCAGGATTGGCACGCGGCGTGAACAGGTCGATGTTGTAAGGCACCGGTTCCGTCGGCCCACACCACAAGTCCCAGTCGAGGTTTCCTTCAGGCAACGGTTGAGCCGGGAGATTGCCATACCACGGCGTTTCAAAGTTGGCCGCAATGACCTCGGTGATCTTGCCGAGTTTGCCCTCCTGAACCATCTTGCAGCCGAGATAATTTTCGCGGTACGACCGCTGCATACTGCCGCATTGGAACACGATATTCGTCTTGCGGGCGGCCTTGCGCATGAGAATGCCGTCGGCGATGGTCAGTGTGATCGGTTTTTCGACGTAAAGATGCTTGCCGGCAAGTGCCGCGTTGACGCATATCAGCGAACGCCAATGTTCCGGCGTCGCGGTGACGATCGCGTCCACGTCTTTGCGATCGAGCACTTTGCGGTAATCCTGGTAAGCGTCGGCGGCACCGGCGCTTTTGGCAACGTCTTGCGCCCGTTTCAGCCAAACGTCGCAGGTGCAAATCGCCTGTGTCGCCCGGTGACGTGCCGCTTCAGCGAACACTCCGCTGCCCTGGCGTCCGATACCGATCCCGGCCACGCCGATGCGTTCATTCGCCCCGGGCGTGTTGCCCTGTGCCAACACCGAACGCGGAATGACCATTGGTGCGGCAACTGCGGCGGTCAGTGTTGATGTAGCTTTCAAAAAATCACGACGGGAAAATTTTTGGTTTGACATGTTATACCTCTCATCTTAATCTGTTAATATTCGAACTGTCGATCCATTGTTGATAAACGCTACCGATGGTTTCCGGAGTTTGTTCACCGTCCCAAACGGCGACACCATACGTGAAATCCAACGGCTTGTCTTTGGTCAATTCCATTTTTTCGCGGAACAAATTGACGGTGGCCGAAATGTAGGCGAACGCTCCGCCATTGTCACCCATTGTAAAAGCCAGCATGGGACGCGGATTGTTCGGGGAATCAAAAACGACCACCGTGACTGGTTCGTCGTGCAGCTTGGCCGTGTAAGCCATCCATTTGCATTGCGTCAGCCGTTCGTCGCCGCGCACGATTTCGCCGGGTTCAATGCCGTCGTTGGCGAAGAAACGCCCGGTTTTGTCCATGCTCTCATCAAATCGCATTCCCAACCCGTGGTAATGATCGCCGCCAAGCGTCGCCGTGGCACCGGAATCCGGCGTTGTTAATCGTGTGCGCCAGGTCAAAAGTGTAACATCACGATCATACTGACGAAAAACGGAGATATTTCTCGCTTCCTTGAGAACAACGGTTCCGTCAGGTATGACCCAATCAAGGAACGTTACTTCGTTAAGCATGTTTCGGTGCATTTCCGAATTATTCCAGTCCGTCATACTTCGTTTGAAAGTATGCGTGACGAGTTGCTTGCCGCGCGTGTCGTCGAATTCCCCCCAAAAATCGACGCCGTTCACGTAGATCGCATACATCAGGGCATGGTGATGGATGTGATCCCAAGGCGAATCCCGCAGAATATTGCGTCCCGACGGCGTGCAAAGCACATCGACGCAAGGTTTGAACGTGTTGTTCTCCAGCTTTTGCCGGTAAACCTCCCTGCCGTCGAACTTCATCGGCTCGTTCGGCGGCGGCTCCTGTGAAAACAGCACCCCTGCCATGAATTGCACAACGAGAATCGCACAAATCACGGCGGTCAAGGTCGATGTTAATTTCAAAAAATCACGACGTGTCGATTTGTTTTCGATCATTTCAGTCATGGAATTCGCTCTCCTGAAAACAGTTTGACCACTACTTGCTGGTTGCTTCGATTTTCAATTCCTTCGTTCCCTTCTCCGGAATGGTGATGATGATGTCTGTCGTTTCTTTTTTGAGATATTTTTGCGGGAAATGTTGTACGGTTTTACCTTGGGGAATATCCAGATTTTCCCTCTCCAGTCGGGCAATCTCTTCATCGGAAACCGAATACGTGATTTCCGATTTGCTGAGAGTCACTCGGTACTCTCCGGGAAAAATCCCGTCACCATCACCAAATGTATTCACGGCGAAAGAACCGTTCGACTTGGAGATACAAGCCCCACCCGGTTGATCGCCGGGCTGGGTTTTGTGGAAAGTCATGGTGACCTCGCCGATGGGGTTTCCGTCAAGAGTCACAACACCGGACGCGGGAACCAAGCCTTTTGCTCTTGGGTTAGCATGACCTCCACAACCACAAGACATGGCAAATGAAAATAAACTCAAACAAACAACGGCATTTCCAACAATTCGAAAGATCGGATTTGACACTTGTGTTACACCTTATATTTTGTAAGTATTTTGATTGGAATAAAAACAGGTACTCAACTAAAAAACATCTTCGGGCAAGGGGCATTCCGCTCGAAGATGCATTTTACAAAATTATGCTTGAGCGCGTGATCAAAGCTGTTTCGATTCACCACCGCTAATCGATCCTAATGCTCCCCAAACGCCATAGGGAGATTGACCGGAATCCGTCGGAGGAAGATTCGGATCACCGGCATCGACGGTCGATGAAACAAATTGAACGCTTCCGTCACCCATTCCGATATTCACGCCACCGGTATGATTGCTGGTCGCGGAGATGATCATGCCATGATCTCCACCATCGGCGGGCGACCCACCGGAAAAACACGAGGCACTGTTGGGCGGAAGTATCGTATGGAACATCGTCGTTCCGGGATACGCCTTTCCCCACATCTTCCCGACAAGCCCCCGACGAATATCATTCGCAGTGATCGGTGTATATTCTTTTCTATTGGGGGCATGTGCACTACAGGCACTCGGTAAAGCCGTTCTTGCCGGATTCAACTCTGTGACGTTGCGACGAATGGCACCACGAATCACGCCGGTCGTGGAATCTCCGGTTGCTTCACAAATAGCCGCTTCGGAAACCAGGATCGTATTGGATGTTCCATCAGAGAGGTTTGCCAGTTTTCGCGGGAAAGCCCCGGTACGAAAAGCTCCCCGGTTCACACTCGTCGTACCGGCGTCAAACGGAGTCGGCCAATCACCCATACTCAACATGATGTTCTGGTGTCCGGGATTGTTGGAATCAATTGCCCAGCCTGCATCGGTATTACCACAGGACGGACAAAGATAGGTTGTCACATGCCTGTTCCATGCCGCCCGCCAAAGTGCCGTTTGATCCGCAGTCAGGGTTCCGACGGGATTTTGCGGATCTTGAGTCTCCGGTTCTTTGACCGCCTGAACAACCGATTCCCAACGTGCGTTTTGCTCGACAAACGGAAGCAACCAAACCAAACCGGAAAGACGAGTGCCTTGTCGTGCACCTCCCACTTGTCCCGGCAAACCGCTTTCGCAACCAACCGGCAGGTACTTGTATGCGTCGAGGAAATTATGCATTCCAAGTCCGACTTGTTTCATGTTGTTGCAACATTGCATTCGCCGTGCCGCTTCACGTGCCGCTTGTACTGCCGGCAATAAAAGCGCGATCAAAATTCCGATAATTGCAATGACTACGAGAAGCTCAACGAGAGTAAAAGCGTGTAAATAGCCCCCCCCCCCCATTTTAACATAGTTGATCTTTTTCATGGAATAACCCTTTCATATAAGGGACAGTTAAATAGTAATTAACGGGACGATATTACCGTCCCAACACTTTTCTTAAATGTACGACACTTCGTTCAGCCTGGTCGAGCGTGCCGCATTCGACGCTGAGGACAATGTCCTGCGGCAGCGGCTTCAAAATCGCGACGACGGCTTCCCAGTCGATCACACCGTCTCCGCAGGCACAACCGACGGCGGTGCCCATGACCTTGCCGCGTTCCGCATCCGATTGTTCGACCGAAATATCCTTTGCATGCATGTGGACGAGCCGATGTTTGATATGGTCGAGCCACTTGATCGGGTCTTCGCCGCCGAGGTAGGCGTTGCCCGTGTCGAAATTCGCACCGACGAAAGGCGAATCGACCAGGTTCAAAATCCGGTCGTATTTTTCCGGAATCAGCGAGTACGTCTGGTGCATCTCAAGCCCGATTTTGATTCCGCGACGTGAGGCGACTTTCGCTGCTTCCGTGATCGAATACTTGATGAGTACAAAATCCTCCTCTTCCGTCGTCCAGGTTTGCTTATGACCCTCGTGTGTGTTGATGACCGGGGCACCGCATTCCTTCGCGAATCGCGCCGCCTGTTTCAGGTACTCGACCGCGATTTCCGGCTTTGAAAGCTGACTGTGCGACGACAGCCCGGAGAGTTTAATCCCATGTTTTTCGACGAGATCGCGTACGCGGAACGGATCGTCGAGCATCGAAACGCTGTGAAAATACCGCGCCTCGCTCAAAAGCTCGCGTCCCCAATGCACCATCGGCTCAATATACTCGTAGCCGAGTTCCTCCGCGAACTGCACGCCCCAATCAAACGACTTGTGCGACGTCCGCACCGCCTCAAGATTCAAACCAATGCCAATTTGTCCCATAATTGATTATCAATAATTTTCTATCAGAGTTTATCAGCCCTGGTACAACACAATTGTACAACTTCACACCAACATATCTATTATCATTATTATACAACCGTGAATCTTAAAAGCAACAGCGATTTTTCGTCAAAAGATATTGACATTTCGGCGTTGCAAGATAGTATTTTGTAATAGATCAGGTTCTCTTGAGGTGGCTTTTATGGCAAAACGCAAAAAACGTGTTCTTCTAAATGTTGAAACATCAAGAGCTTATGGCCGTAAAATCATTCGCGGCGTTTCCCAATATCTGACAGAGCACGGGGATTGGACCGTTTATCTCGAAGATCGCGGTTTGCAGGAAAATCACGACTGGGTCAAGAACTGGCAGGGTGACGGTATCATTTCGCGCACATCCAGCTATGAAATGGCGGCGTTAATTGCCGAAAAGCGGATTCCAATCGTCGAAATGCTCGGGGATGGTCAAAGCATTATTTCCGACGTACCCGGGGACGAAAAAATCACCGCATACCTTGCCGCCGAACACCTGATCGAATGTCAACTCAAGCATTTTGCTTTTTTTGCATACGGAAATTCGTGGTGGGGAAATTATCGCGGCCGTTTTTTTCAGGAAGTTCTTGCCCAACAAGGGTTTTCACCTCATCTTTTCCCGGGCTGGCAAACAGGCGCATTGAGTATTTATCCGCAATGGGAGGCCGAATATGATCTAATATTACCGCAATGGCTGAAACAGCTTCCCAAGCCGGTCGGCCTCTGGGCGGCCAATGATTTTGCAGCGACACGGATTATCGAAGCATGTGAATACGCCGGGATCGCCGTCCCGGAAGAAATCGCCCTGCTCGGCACGACCAACGACACGTTATTGTGCAATCTCCTGACACCCCCGCTTTCCAGCATCGACTTGAACAGTTTTCAAGCAGGTTATACGGCGGCAAAAATCCTTGACGCAAAAATGCACCACAAAAAGGAAATCCCGCAAACGCCGGTACTTATTCCGCCGATCGGCGTGCTCAAGCGGCAATCGACGGACATCACAGTCGTCACCGACTCTGATGTCGCCGAAGCGTTACGGTATATTCGAACTAACGGTGGGGAAGGGCTTTCGGTGGTTGAGGTGGCCAATCATGTCGGCCTTTCGTTGAGTACCCTTGAACGCCGTTTTCGGGAACACATCAAACGGACTCCGGAAAGAGAAATCCTGCGAATCCGAATCAAACGCATCCAAACATTGCTGCTGGAAAGCGATTTCACTCTGCGGGAAATATGCAAAAAAACAGGTTTTGCCACGCCGGAATACATGATTCAAGTATTCCGACGCGAAACAGGAATGACGCCAAAGGAATATCGAACAAAATTACGAAGATGATAGAAGGCGTAAAAGAATTAGTTGTTCAAAAATCGGAGACGCGACGGTAACGGAACGGTCATTCCGTTCGTTGACTCGCGGCTCTGATTAATGTGACCATGTTATTTTTTTACGGTTCCTAATTCTACAGCGCAAAGAGCCATTCATTATTTTAACACGAAACAAACGAACATTTTAAAATAGAAAACATTTCAGGTTTTTGATTCCTAAAAACATTTTCGTATATTTCGTATTTTTCGTGTGTTTAGTATTTAAAAATAAATCACAGATTGAGCTGTTGTACTAATTAACAAGCTTAACGCAATATCAGTTTGTTGCGCTGCAGCATTAACCCTCATACATCTTTTTCACCGCCTCGGCACTTTGCTTGAAAATTTCAAGCGGCTTGAGCGTTTTCGGTGTGCCGTTTTCCGGTGCCTGTTCGAGAACGATATGGCAATTGGAGTCGAAACCCTTGTTGGCTTGCAGGATCGCCAGGACTTTTTCGCAATCAATGTCGGCTTTCGCCACGAAGGTTTCCGTCCAGGTGCCGCCTTGCGACTGGCGCAAGTGCATCGTGGAAACACGGTCGGCGTATAGTTTCGCGTGATTGTAAACACTGACGGCCGAGTTGCCCGACGCGCGATACGACCAATGCACTTCCATGCAAAGCGACACGTTGGCCGGGTCGGTGTCGCACATAAAGCTGTGAAATTCGCGGGCGGCGAACTCCAGTTCGCTCGTGTGATAGTGCATCGAAAGATTCATACCCATCTCGCGGAGTGCGGCACCGAGAAGGTCGAGGTTTTTGTTCTGACGGATCAGTTCCGCATCGGATTTCCCGCCTTTTGCAGCGGGATTAAAGACAACGAATTTCGTGCCGGCGGATTTCGCCCGTTCCGCAACGGCAATCACCCGTTTGATTTCAGCGGCGTCGGTTCCCGCATCGTGCAAATTCGCGCCGGCGTAAATCGAACGCAACTTCAAATCTTGCTTGGCCATTGCGTCAATGACTCTGTCGAGTTCGCCCGGCTGTCCGGCCGATGCCTCGAAACCGGCAAGTCCCGCCGCTTTCAACTCGGCAAAGCATTGGTCGAGATTCTGGTTCACGTCGATCCCTTCGCGGGCGTAAAACGTGCCGACGGTATAGGAGTTGATGAAAACCTCAACCGGCTTGCGTTCATACTTCATGTACAGGTAGGCGGCTTGGCCGACGGCCTGCGGCACAGTATTACCGGCTGGAGTACCAGGCAAAGCGGTTGGATTGGTCATGAACATGGCCGAACCGGTCACGGCGGCGGCACTTTTCAGAAAATTGCGGCGATTCTGTCGCATGATGGATTCCTCTTTCTTGTGTCATAAGGTTGTTGTACAATTGGTTTCTCTGGTGAAAATCATGGGTAGTGCTTTGTTAAACTTAATTTTTGGGATCAAGGTTGGGCGGTCACGCCGTGACCTCCGCCACATTGGTTAGGGTATATTACTTTTTGGCGAAAGCCTAAGACCAGCATGAATCGAACGATTCAGGTCAGGCATTTCCATGAGTTCGGTGATTCCCTGCCCCCCATTTCCTGCAACACAGGCTATTCTGCAGTGCTCCCTCTGCTTCACCGAACCTGTTCATTATAAATACTCAAGCTGGAAAGGAAAACACCCCGGTCAGGAAAAATAAAGATTGTTTGTTTACGACGCGCATTCCTCCATTTATCCCGAACCAGAATGCAACTTAATCCTACAGTGCCATACATCATCCTTTTTTGACGCTGATTCGTCTTGCCAAGAGCAAAATTTTCGATCACGGATTGAATCATCGACGGCAATCTGTTATATTGGCAGAGATGGGAGATTACCCATTTGGCATGTCAAGTTTTATTTCACCTCACAAATAGGATAGGAAACCATGATGATTACACGACGAAATTTTGTTAAAGTCGGCACGGCAACGGCAGGGCTTGTTTCCACGCTGGGAATCCCAGCCGTTCGCGCACAAAGCAGGGCGAAAAAATACCGGACGGCACTGGTTGGTTCGGGTTGGTGGGGAATGAATATTCTCTCGGCGGCCATCAAATCGGGAACCGTGGAACCGGTTGCACTGGTTGACCCTGACAAGAATCAACTGAGACCGGCGTTGGCGAAAGTCAAGGAAATGACAAACGCCGAGCCGAAAACCTACGGCGATTACCGCGAAATGCTAGAAGAACAAAAGCCGGAAATCGTCATCAATGCGACGCCGGACCACTGGCACGCACTCGTGACCATTGCCGCCAACAAAGCCGGGGCGCATGTTTACGTTGAAAAACCGGTTTGTCACACGATTCTCGAAGGCGCAGCCATGCTGAAAACCGCCCGGGCGACGGATCGCAAAGTACAAGTCGGCACGCACCGCCGCGTTTCGCCGGCGAACATGGCCGCCATCGAATTTCTGCGTTCGGGCGGTGCCGGCAAAGTCGGCATGGTACGTGCCTTCGTGCATTATCAGGGCGGCCCCGGATCCAAGACGCCGGATTCCGAAGTGCCGGCAGGTCTCGACTGGAATATGTACTGCGGCCCGGCCCCACTCGTGACGTACAACAGACGAATGCACCCGCGCGGGTTTCGCAGCTTCTTTGAGTTCGCCAACGGCCAGCTCAGTGACTGGGGTACGCACTGGATGGACCAGGTCAACTGGTGGAACGGCGACAAGGAAATGCCGAAAATGGTTTCGACCACCGGCGGTCGTTTCATCACCGAGGACAACACCAACACCCCGGACGCGCAGAATTCCATCTTCCAGTTCAACGATTTTATTCTTGAATGGGAACATCGTCAATTTGCTGGAAATGGTCCCGAACACCACAACGTCGGCTGCTATTTTTACGGCACGAAAGGCGTGTTGCATCTCGGATGGATCGAAGGCGCGACATTTTATCCCAGTAAGGACATCAACGCCGAACCGTCGTGGCACGTCGATGCGCAATTGCATGAGCCGGATCAGCAGAACATCCCCGAACTTTGGATCGATTTCATTGATGCCATTGAAAGCAACCGCCTGCCGTTTTGCGACATTGAAAAAGGCTTCCGTTCTACAACTTTCAGCCTGCTTGCCATGTTGTCGCTGAAGATCGGTCGCAGTGTGCAATGGGATCACGAAAACCTCAAGTGCATCGGCGACGAAGAGGCCACGAAGCTGCTCAAACGCGAATACCGCGCCCCGTTTGTTTATCCCGAAGTGTGAAAGTTCAGAACGCAGAGTTCAGAGTGCAGGGTAAAAAATCATTCTGAACTCTGAACTTCACCTCCTCCCACATGATTCCAACATTTGAACCATGAAATCTTTTAGAAGAGTTCTCACGCTCAACATTCCGCATCGCATGGATTTCGTGAACATCACACCGGACGTGGCCGCCGCCGTGCGCGAAAGCGGAATCCGCGAAGGGCTGGTGCTCGTCAACGCGATGCACATCACGGCGTCGGTGTTTATCAACGACGACGAGTCGGGACTGCACCAGGACTACAAGGACTGGCTCGAACAACTCGCGCCGTTCGACCCGTCGCCGACACGTTACCGTCACAACCGCACCGGCGAAGACAACGGCGACGCCCATCATAAACGTCAGATCATGGGACGCGAAGTCGTCATTGCCATTACCGAAGGCAAGCTCGACTTCGGTCCGTGGGAGCAGATATTCTACGGCGAATTCGACGGGCAACGACCCAAACGTATTCTCATCAAAATCATCGGGGAATGACGTGAATCAGAACCCGCTTGTAGCCGCATGGCCTGCCATGCGTCGATTGTTGGTACTCTGATTTTACAACCCGACGTACAAATCCAATTCATCACCGTCGGCGTGAAGGGTGACGGGTTCGATGCCGCAGAGAGTACATTCTTTGGAGCTGATGAGCAGCGTTTTTGCCAATGTTTCTCGCTGGATATAATCGGCAAACAGCGAGGCGGCTTCGTTCAGTTTGGCCGAAGCGGTCGCGATACCGACGCGGATACGGTCGGTGTAGGCACAGTTCAGTTCCTTGCGACGGTCCTGGATCAGTCGCACCAATTCACGGGCACGACCTTCGGCCTGCAACTCGTCGGTCAGTTCCGTCGAAAGAATGACGACGCATTGCGGGCTGTGCGCCGCCGCGTAGCCTTCCTTTGCCTGCAAGCGGATTTGCACTTCGTCCGGCCCCAAATCAACATCGCCCGACGGTAACGTAAGTGTCACCTTGCCATCGCGTTCCATTTCGGCCAACAATGCACCGCCATCGGCTTCGGACAGTGCCTTTTTGACCTCGGACAACTGCTTGCCGAGTTTCGGTCCCAGTTTTTTGAAGTCAGGTACGACCGTATAGTTGATATACTTGTCGGCCTTTTCGATCAGTGCGACCTGTTTGACGTTCAGTTCCTGCTTGATAAGTTCGGCCTGGCGTTTGACGGCAGCGCGTTGCTGCGGGTCAACAAGCACGATTTCAACCGATTGTAACGGTTGCCGCACTTTGAGCTGTGCTCCCATGCGTGCGTTGCGGCCAAGCGACACGATGTCACGCGCCAGTGCCATTTCCTTTGCCAGCGTTTCGTCGATCAACGTTTCATCGGCAACCGGGTAATCGCACAAATGCACACTTTCGGCATCTTTTGGCATCTTGAATTCTTCAGGTCTCAAGTTATTATTTGGCCAAAAGGCATCGACGACAAGTTGCTGCCACATTTCTTCGGCCAGAAATGGCACGAAAGGCGCGATCAATTTTGCCAGTGTCACGAGCGATTCATACAGCGTCCAATAGGCGTCGGATTTTGAACCGTCTTCCTCACCGCTCTGGGAACGCGGGCTTCCAGCCCGCAACGTGGCGGGCAAGATGCCCGCGCTCCAGAAACGGTCACGACTCCGCCGCACGTACCAGTTCGACAGGGCGTCCACGAATTGCGAGATGCTTGCACAGGCGTTGTAATGATCGAAAGCGTCCATTGCCGTCGTCACGGTGCGCGTCATCGTGTGCATTTCGCTGATGATCCAGCGGTCGAGTTCCGCACGTTGCGACACGGGGCGATAGCTATTCGCACCTGCCAGCGACGCCGGTGTCAACATGCCGCCATCTCGTTTCAATGCTTCAACAGGGACCAACTCACCGGGATTAAACCCGTCAATCTCGGCATATATTTTGAAAAACCCCCAGACGTTGCGCAAGCGCAACAGGAACTCCGGCATACTGTCCTTAATCGCGCGTTCGCTGTAGCGGATGGACGTCCACGGCGTTTGGTTCGCGTAAAAGTACCAGCGCAAAGCGTCGGCGCCGTACTTATCGAGAATCTCTTTCGGCTCACGGTAATTGCGCAGGCTTTTCGACATTTTCTGTCCGTCTTCGCCGAGCATCAGACCCAATACCACGCAATTCTTGAAGGGGTGAGGATAAGGGTACGGGGCAAGGGGTTCTGTTTTCACTTGATCGCTATTCCCTTTTCCCTCTCCGAATAGCAACGTACTGATCGCCAACAGGCTGTAAAACCAGCCGCGGGTTTGGTCGAGTGCCTCGCTGATGAAATCGGCGGGAAACTGATCGGCAAAGCGTTCCGACGAGTCCTTCTTGTGAGGATAGCCCCATTGCGCAAAGGGCATCGCGCCCGAATCGTACCAGCAGTCGATCACTTCGGTCACACGCCGCATTCGGGCACCTTCCGCTTTCGGCGAATCATAAGTCATCGCGTCGATGTACGGTTTATGTACTTTGAGGTCGTCGCACAGGTCGGGGTTGGCCGCTTTCGCTTGTTCCCAAACTTCCTGACCCGTCACGCCGGGCTTGGCGAGCAACTCGTCGTAACTGCCGATGGCCTCCATAGATCCGGTTTTTTCGCAAACCCAAATCGGCAGCGGCGTCCCCCAATAACGCTCGCGCGAGAGTGCCCAGTCGATGTTCGAGGCCAGAAAGTTGCCGAAACGCCCGTCTTTGATGTGTTCGGGAAACCAGGTGATCCCGGCGTTGTTTTGCAGCATGTTCTCGCGAAACTGCTGCGTGCGGATAAACCAACTGCGACGCGGATACTGAATCAACGGGTCTTGCGACGCCCGCCAGCAGAAGGGGTAGTCGTGCAAATACTGCTCCTGATGAAACAGCACGCCGCTTTCCTTCATCATGCGGATGATGTCCTTGTCGCAATCCTTGACCCAGCGACCCTGACAGGGCGGAAACTCATCGGTAAATTTGCCGTCCGGGGCAACGGCGCAAATCAGCTCGGGACCTTCGCCCGGCTCAAAACGCGATATCTCTTCGGTGAGCAGATCGAAGTCAACCTCGCCGAAAGCCGGAGCCTCATGCACGATGCCGCTACCCGATTCGGTCGTCACAAAATCCGCCGACGTGATTCGCCAGGCAATGTGTTCGTTTGGCAGCCGGGAAGGTAATGGCAGCCGGGAAGGTAATGGCAGCCGGGAACGGAGCGCAGCGCAGTGACCGGATTGATCGGGCGATGATCCGGTCGCTTCACTTCGTTGCGCTCTCGGCTGCCAATCATCACTGGTTTTCAATTTTCCTTTAACATTACCAAGTTTCTTGTAATAACAATCGAACGGCGGCAGGTAGCGGCGACCGACCAAGTCACTTCCCTTGCAGGTTTCGATAATTGTTGCTTTTTTCTTGACTTTCGCCGCAATACCCTCGACCAATGCGGCGGCCATGATGACCTTTCGTGGGTCTTCATTACCTTTCTCGTCCGTGAATTTTACCGTTACGTAATCCAAATCGGGATGCACGGCGGCAAACTGGTTGCTCGGCAGCGTCCAGGGCGTGGTCGTCCAGACGAGCAAATCGGTGTCCGATTTTTCACCGTTATCGTCCAACAACGGGAATCGTACAAAAACTGAAGGGTCGGCCACTTCGCGGTAACCTTGCCCCACTTCGCCCGCCGAAAGGGCCGTTCCACCTTGTGCCCACCACCAGACAATTTTGTGACCCTGATACAGAAGTCCTTTGTCGAAAAAGGTTTTGAGCGACCACCACACGCTTTCGACGTAACTCTGATGATAGGTTACATAAGCGTCGTCGAGCCGAATCCAAAAACCGATACGGTCGGTCAGGTCTTCCCATTGTTTCGTGTAACGGAAAACGCTCTCAATGCACTTGTGCACGAAAGGCTCGATGCCAAAATTTTCGATGTCCTCTTTCGAATGTATCCCAAGTTCTTTGCAGACTTCAACTTCCACCGGCAGACCGTGCGTGTCCCAACCGGCTTTGCGTTCGACGCGAAAGCCCCGCATCGTCTTGTAACGCGGGTACAGGTCTTTGATCGCCCGGGTCAGGCAGTGACCGGGGTGCGGCAAGCCGTTGGCCGTCGGCGGACCTTCGTAAAACACGAACGCCGGTGCGTCTTTCCGCAATTCCAGCGACTTGTGATAAATTTCGTTCGTTTTCCAAAATTGGATGGTTTCCAGTTCCTGATTCGGCGTAAACGAAACACTCGCGTCTTCATTCGGGGATGACATAGCAGAATAATGAATTTTGCTCGATATTAGAGGACATTAACGAAAGGTGTACAATCTTTTCATTATATACCGAGCCATTCAAAGAGGTAGGGCGGTCACGCCGTGACCGACACAAGAAACAGCGGCCCCGATCGCGAGCGACGGGTAAGAAACCGTGGCTTCCTAATAAACCGGTCACTTACGTTCCCGGCTGCTGTTTCGTTTATTCAAACGGAATAAACCCATGATCTCCGAGTTGTTTGATGACACCACGAAGCAAAACGCTGTCGCGAATACGAATGTGATACTTTCGCGACTTGTCCGTTTCGGCTTCCAAAAGCCGTTTTTCCTTGAGAGATGAAATGACGCGGGTAATCGTTGCCGGACTCTTGCGCGGGAAAAGAGCAGCGATGTCCTCATTCCGAATCGTTTGTTTTTCCACCGCCAATTCCATGACACGGGCTTCCGTCTCATCAATGGCATTGCTCTTCCAGACGATTTTAACGGCGGAATGCAAAATATTTTTCTTCAAAAACTTGTAGTCCAACAAACGATCCAGTTTGATGATTTCCTCCTTGAGTCCCGAGAGTACGTATTCACACCAAGCGAGCATCGCTTCATCCGTTCCGTAATCCGCTTGTTCCAGCATCCGGTAATACTTTTGACGATCCGAACAAAAAATGGCCGTGGGGTTGAGGATGCGATGCGTATCGTTGTCACAAAACATCTTCTTCAACAGGAATGCATATGTCAAAAGGCGACCGGTTCGGCCATTGCCGTTGCCAAATGGATGTATCCATTCAAAACGATGATGGGCAATCGCAATTTTCAAGAGATCGTATTTGGGGCGATCCTCGCGATTCATCCAATCCACAAGTTCCCGGACAAGTTCGGGAATGGCTTTCGCTTCAGGAGGTATATGATTGGAAACGGCAACGTCACCAGACCGGAATTGCCCGGGGTTGCGATCACCTTCCCTGTCAGGCGAAAGCCGACTGACCGTCATTGCGTGAAGTTTTTGAATGAAAGGCGTGTCAATTCGGATGTCGCGAATATTGTCCTCAATGAAACACATGGCCTGCTCAACATTGATGATTTCTGCGATGCTTTCTTCGGGATGCGAACCATTCGCAATTTTTTCCTCCACGTATTGCACGATGGTCGTATGATTTCCCTCGATCCGCGCAGAACCAATGCTTTCGAGAATATGAAACAGTTTTTTCAACTCAAAAAACGTGGCTGAATTTGTTGACTCATCAAGACGCAACCTCCTAAGACGATCCAAATCCACAATCAAATCCGTGAGGTCGGATTCAAACGCCGGAACAACAAGTTTTAAAGAATGATATTTGATCATAAATCACCAGTGAAATCAATCATCTCTCATTTTGATAAATGCGAATATACAATTTATTAATGTTAAAGTCAATTGAAATAATTGATTATAACGACAAAATGATCAATATTTATGTTTTTAACAAAAAATAATATCTGTCATTCTGCATCAATGCTTATGGCGATCATCAATTACTCGGAAAACGCACGGCCACCACCACCGCCGGTGCGTTGGCGCGGGGCTTCCCGGTTGGGGTTGATACCGGGGACGCCCGCGCCGGGAACCCATGATTCCAGCCCGCTCAACGCATTGCCACCCTTGTTGACTTCGGCAAGCAGGTTTTTCACATAATCGGGCATATCGGTCATGACCGCTTTGATCTTCGCCTTTTGTGCATCGGTCAGAACACGCATAAAATCCTCGTGTCCCTTGATGAGAATCGTCTTCAATTCCGGTGCGATGTCCTTGTAAATGTCAACGTTGGTCGCCTGAAGTTTTTTCGTGATTTCCTCCCGTTCTTCGTCGGTTTTCGCTTCTTGCAATTCTCCCGCCAATCGTTGAATTTCCGCCAGTTTTCCGGGATTTGCAGTGATCATTTTCATGGTTGCCTGTGTTGTCAACGTCATCGCCTCAATAAAGGTTTCCTTTTGTTGTTGGGTGATCAGCTCGCGTTGTTCGGGACTGAGTTCGAGAAAATCCGGTTGTCCGCCCATGAGATGCAACATGTCAAAACCAAAAGCCGCATGAACCGCTTCCGTGTCATCGGTTGCTCCCAGGCGTTCGATGAGGCCGGTTTTCACCTGAAATAAGCGCAGATGCATTTTTTGACGTCCCTCTTCCGAAAAGAACTCCGTGGCTTTGTCGTTGATCGGTTTTTGCATTCCGATCATTTCATCCATGGCGATGCCCATACTCAGTTTCATCATTTCTTCCGGTGTCGGGGGCGACGAAGTGTCCCGCATCCGTTCCGTAATCAGCGGCATGGTTTTTTCAGCAATGTTTTTCCCCAAGTCTTCAAAGAGCGGTTGGAGCGACTGGCCGAACTGCCTCATTTCGTCTTCCGACGTTTGCAGTTCGTTGTAAAACGCCTGATTAAATTCCTTGCCGGGGTCACCGGTAATCTGCGAAAACACGACACCCGAACTCCAGGCGATCACCAACAATGTCAAAGCGGCAATGCGAAATTTGAGACTCATGTTTGTTCCTTTTATGAGAGGTTGGTTGGAGTGGAATGTTTTCATTATACAGAATTTTTTAACGCGGAAAGCACGGAAAGACGGAAGAGGCGGAAAATCCGCAATTCAATGGAAATTTTTCGCATTTTTCATTGTGTGAATTGACTTGATAATCCATTTTGATTATAAATGACTTGATTGTTGCACGATTCACATTGATTGACAGGAATACTCCACCCATGTTTCGATTACGCTGTGTTTTTCGCTGTGTTGTGTTATGTTTGTTGTTGAATACGGGCATGGCACGACTTTTTGCTGATGATGTCAAAACCATGACGCCCATATCTTTTGTGCTCGACTTCAACGATGAAAGCCATGTCCAGATCATCAAAAACCGCATTGAACAGGATTATCACTTTCTCGAAATCTCCCGTGTTGAAGTACACGGCGAAACCGTCTTGAAAACCAAACACGGGGGACAGCGTTTCTTTTGTCTCTACCAAGGCGAAGGCGAAGTTTTTCTTCCGGCAGGTTACCGGACACAGGAGGGCGACGGCACCGCACTGCCGCCCGAAGTTTATCAGCCCGACGCAATTGATGCCGATTTCAAGGGGTTGTTGGAGATTATTGCCACCGGTCGCGACACGATTTCACCCAAAGCCCTCCCGCCGGTCGATGCCGTTTTGGGAAGACTTTCCGCCGACGGAAAATATTTTCGCGGTGACATTGCCGGTGATCTTTGGCGTCTCCTGGAACAAGCACCGCGTCCGTGGTCGAGTGATTCACAGGTCGAAGCCGCTCTTGAGCAACTCTTCGCCTGTTATCGCAATCAGGGTTTTTCGACAAAACAAACGGATTCCTGGGAAACCGTGATGATCGGGGATCAGCTTCTTGTCTGCGGTGATGAGGAATTGCGGATACGCGGAAATTTTGCCTGTTTTTCACTTGAAAACATTGAACAAAGTGAACCTCATACGTCTGCGGTCAGGCGGCTTCGTTTTCTCCTTGACACGGCAGGTGGTTG
>Ga0082212_10005362_pt1 | contig 17498 bp, 13 predicted proteins | sample TergutNt197P3_FD_71548 | JGI IMG/M metagenome (GOLD analysis project Ga0082212, IMG submission 71548) | Neocapritermes taracua P3 segment gut microbial communities from Petit-Saut dam, French Guiana - Nt197 P3 | ecosystem: Host-associated > Arthropoda: Insects > Digestive system > Gut ... | reverse complement strand
TGTCGTGGGAGACTGTCGAGGCGTCGTTCGGGTCGCCGCAGTTTGCGCGGCGGTCGACGCCGGCCATGAAGTCCGCATAGTCGTTGAGAGTATTCACGGCGCATTGCATGCATACCGAGGTGGCGAGCAGCGAAAAGAACAGGGGGATGGGCAGGGCGCCCGTCTGCGCGATCGTAAGCGCGGCCGCGAGCAGTACGGGCATGACGCTCGCGCTCCATGTGGGCGGCGCCGCGAGCTCTATTATCGCGCGCGGCGTGAGGCGCTTGTATCCCTTGCGGCGCATGCAGCCCGCAAGCTCGCTCGGGATGAGGAAGATGGCGTTCATATTGGAAACGGGCCCGCCCCGCGCGCGGCGCGGCGTCCTGCTATCTTTCATCCGGCAGCCCGTCCAGCTCCGCCATGGTGAAGACCGGCCCGTCGAGGCACACGTACTTGCTGCCGATATTGCAGCGCCCGCATTTGCCGATGCCGCACTTCATGCGCATTTCCAGCGTCGTTATGATATTCTCCTTTTCGAAACCCATCCTTTGAAGGGACTCGAGGCAGAACCTTATCATGACCGGCGGGCCGCATAGGATGCACGCGCGGTTTTCCGGCGGGAAGCCTTTTTCTTCGAGGTAGCCCGGCACGAACCCGACATGGCCGTCCCAGCCGTCTTCCGCGGCGTCGACCGTGATATGCAAATTGGCGGCAGCGGGCCAGTTCTCAAAGAGGTCCTCTTTGAAGACGAGGTCGGCGCAGGAGCGCGAGCCGTACAATATGTCTATTTCGCCGTAGTCTTCGCGGCGCTCCAGTACATAGAGGATGAGCGAGCGGACCGGGGCAAGGCCGATGCCGCCCCCGACGAAGAGCAGGTCCCTGCCTTTGAGCGCCTCCGCGGGGAAGGAGTTCCCGTAGGGGCCGCGCACGCCGACGCGGTCGCCTTCGGACAGGCCGTGCAGGGCTTCGGTCAGCTCGCCGACGCGCTTGACCGACGACTCGATCCAGTCGCTTCCCTGCGCCGTGACTGAGAACATGGCTTCGCCGACGCCAAAGGCCGAGATCATCGCGAGCTGGCCGGGCAGGGGCGAAAATGGCTTGCTTCCGTCCGCGCGCCTGAGGCGGAATGTCTTGACGTCAGGGGTTTCGTCCGCGATCCGGATCACGTCGCAGGCTGCCGGGACCAGCTCAAGGGATCCTGTCATAGCGTGGCCCCCCATTCTATGACTGCCGCGATGTCAATCCCCGCGGGGCATTTCAGGATGCAGCGGCCGCAGCCGACGCAAAGCGTCCTGCCATAGCGCTCGTCGAAATACGCGAGCTTGTGAAGGCACCTGTTGCGAAAGCGCTCTTTTTTCGTGGGCCTTGGATCGTGCCCGCCCGCCATGCGGCTGTAGTCGGAAAACATGCAGCAGTCCCAGCAGCGGAATTCCTCGGCCTTGTCGCCGCGCGTCTCCGTCCCGATGTCGAAGCAATAGCAGGTCGGGCAGATATAGCTGCAGACGCCGCAACCGATGCAGGCTTCGGAGAAGCGCGCCCAGGCGGGATTCTCGAAGGCGGCGACAAGCTTTTCGGGAAGGCATTCCGGCTTGCCCGGCCTGAGCTTGCAGGCCGGGGGTTCCTTGGCCGAGGCCCTTCCCGGCGCGGAGAGCAGGCCGGCTGCCTGCCAGAGAGCCTCTACCCTCCTGCCTTTGTCCGTGATGAAATCGGCAATCCAGGCGTTGCCGGTCCTTGTTTCCCTCAGAAGCACGTCGGCGCCCTCCCGGCCTGCCGGGCTGCCGCCCATCGAATCGCAGAAACACGTATCGCCGGGTATTTCCGCGCAGGCGTTCGCTACGACAGTGAGGCATTCGCGCCGGGCGGCGTATGGCCCATCCTTGTATCTTTCATCCAGGAAAACGCAGTCAAGGTTCACGATGCTGCGCGCGTCGCAGGGCCGCGCGCCGAACAGCAGGGTATCGCCGGCGTATTCCGGCACGCTTGCGTCGCCTGTGCCAAGCCCTATTTCGAACAGCGTTTCGGAACGCGGCAGGAGCAGCCCTTTCGTAGGGAGGACAGGGGCGCCCGCGAGATTGACGCTGTCCATGTTTTCAGCGCTTATCCGCGTGAAAGCCTGCCGCTCCGCCTCTTTTGCCGGGGCGAAGACGCTGTATTCTGCCATAAGCGCGCCGAGCGCTTCCGCGAGCGCTGTCTTTTTCAACAATTTGGTTTTTGTCTTTTCCGTCATTGCCGCACCCTTTTTGCCCCTTGCCTCTGCCTCGCCTTACGCGAAGGCGTCCTTGCCTTCTTGCGCGAAGGCGTCCTTGTCGTCGAGGTCGAACTTCCCGAGGAAGTTCTCGCGCTTCGCGTCCAGGCCCGATTCATAGCTGCCTTCCAGCGCCTCTGCCGTCTTTATGATCTTTTGCGTCTGCCCCAGGATCGGCAGGCCCATCGGGCAGACGCGCTCGCATTCGCCGCACTCCACGCAGCGGTCGCCGACATGGAAGGCGCGGGTGATGCCGAAGATGCGGTTCTCCGTCGCGTCCTGGCGCTTCGGCTGGAATCCCGTCCGGTGCATGTCGACATAGCATTCGCGGCAGGTACACACGGGGCAGGCGTTGCGGCATGCGTAGCAGCGTATGCAGCGTTCATAGACGTCTTCCCAATAGTCAAAGCGGGCGGCCATGCCCAGGGCCTCGACCTCCGTCGCGCGGAAAAACCGCGCGAGTTCGGGCTCGGGCGCCGGGCCGGGCTCCCAGAGCAGCTCGTCATAGACAAGCGGGTCCCTGTGCCGGCAGGGGCGGCAGCGGCTATCGTTTTTCCCTTCGCATGGCACGCCGAGGATGTAGATGCTTTCCCGTTCCGCCTGTTTGTCGCATAGCAGGCGGTTGATGGCCCTGCTGTCGCAGCCGCGCGCGAAAATGCCGATCTTGCCGTCGGGCCATCGGTCTTCCGTAAGGAATTTCGCTGTCATGGGGACGGTGTATTCGTTCCATGCCAGGCGTTTCGCGTCCGCTTCGTCCCAGGCCCGGAAGACCGCGGTCCGGTCAGGGAAGCGCGTTTCGCGCCAACCGATGATGTAGGTGACTGCCCTCTGTGCCAGCAGGGCCGCGGCTCTCCCGCGCATTGCTTCCTGTTTCTGTTCGTTTGTCATTATCACACCTGTATCAGCCTTTGGGGGGTCTTCGAATAAGCCCCGGGTTTTCCAGCGTTTTGATTATATCAGTAATCTCGGCTATAGTGTCGCGGAATTTTGCGGCTTCCGAACCCGATATCCAGCGCGCGTGGAAGCGGCGGGGGTCGATGCCGTTGAACCCCAGCAGCTCGCGCATGAGCAGGAAGCGCCTTCTCGTGAAATAGTTCCCGGTCGCGTAGTGGCAGTCGCCGGGGTGGCAACCGCAGACCATTACGCCGTCCGCGCCGCGGCGGAAGGCCCGGAGGATGAATTGCGGGTTGACGCGGCCCGAGCATGGCACGCGCACGATATATACGTTCTCGGGGTATTTCATGCGGCTCTGGCCCGCGAGGTCGGCGCCGGCATAGGTGCACCAATTGCAGCAGAAGGCGATGATCCTGGGCTCGGGGTTTTTTGTCATGCTTTCGTCTATGGCCATAGCGCGTCCACCTCCTGAAGGATCTGGCTGTTCCTGAAGCCGAGCAGGTCGGCCGCCCCCGTCCGGCAGGCGACCGTGCACGCGCCGCAACCCTGGCAGAGCCCCTTGTTGACGCGGGCGACGAACCGCTCGATTTTCTTCCCGGTCCCGGGCTCGCGCCCAGGCGTTTTTTCAAGCGCGATCGCCTTGTAGGGGCAGATGGGCACGCAGGCGCCGCAGCCCGAGCACTTTTCTTCTTCGACTGCCGCTATCATCGGGGAGGTTTCAAGCCCGTCCTTGCCCAGCAGGCCTATGGCCTTTGCCGCCGCCGCGGATGCCTGCGCGACGGTGTCCGGGATATCCTTGGGCCCCTGGCAGGCGCCGGCGAGGAAGACGCCGGGAACCAGCGTCTCGACAGGCCTGAGCTTCGGGTGCGCCTCCTGTACCCAGCCGTCGCCGTCGCTGGCGCAGCCGAGCATGCCGAGCAGCTCTCCCGAGCCGGCGGAAGGCTCCATCGCGGTCTCGAGGATGACGAGGTCTGCGTTCACGCGCACCTGCTTGCCGAGAAGGGAGTCTTCGCCCTGGCAGGCCAGGCTGCCGCCTTCCGGGTAAATGCGCGACAAACGCCCGCGGACATATATGGCGCCGTCCATGCGGGCCTTGTCATAGAATTCCTCATAGCCCTTGCCGGGCGTGCGGACGTCGATATAGAAGACAAAGACCCGGCTGCCCGGAAGCTTCTCCAGTATCTGGCGCGCGTGTTTCGCCGCGTACATGCAGCAGGCGCGCGAACAGTACGCATGGCCCTTTTTACGGTCGCGCGAGCCGACGCACTTGACGATGACGACCGTCTTCGGCTCTTTCCCGTCGGAGGGCCTTTTTATATGGCCTTCGGTCGGGCCCGCGGCGTTCACGAGGCGCTCGAACTGGAGGCCGTCGATAACGTCTGGAAACCTGCCCGCGCCGTATTCATCGTACATGGACTGCCAGTCCGCGGGCTGGTAGCCGGTCGCGACCACGATCGCGCCGGCCTCGATGTCGGCAAGCCTGTCCTCGTCCGCGTAGTCTATGCAGCCGAGCGGGCAGACTTTTTCGCAGATGCCGCACTTGCCGCTCTTCAGTTTCAGGCAGGCGGCTCTGTCAATGACGGGCTTTGACGGAACGGCTTGCGGGAAGGGCTTGTAGATAGCCGGGCGTTTTGACAGGCCGCGGTTGAAAGCGCTGTCCGCCTTCGCGGGGCACTTCTCCTCGCAGGCGCCGCAGCCTGTGCATATGTCATGGTTGACGTATTTTGCCTTTTTCCGGACAGTGACGGCGAAATTGCCTATATAGCCGCTTACGCCCTCGACTTCGCAGGATGTCATCAGCTCGATATTCGGGTGGGCGCCGGCGTCGACCATCTTCGGAGTGCTGATGCATGCGGAGCAGTCGAGCGTGGGGAAGGTCTTGTCGAGCATCGCCATGCGCCCGCCGATCGAAGGCTCGCGCTCTATCAGCACGACGTCGTGGCCCGCGTCCGCGATGTCGAGGGCGGCCTGGATCCCCGCGATGCCGCCGCCGATGACCAAGGCCCTTTTCGTTACCGGTATGGAAGACGCTTTCAGCGGCTCGTCCTTCCGGGCTTTCGCGACGGCCATGCGCACGAGAGAGGCGGCCTTTTCCGTCGCCTTGCCGAAGTCGCCGTGCACCCACGCGACCTGTTCGCGGATATTCGCGATCTCGAGGAGGTACTCGTTGACGCCGGATTTTTTCAGCATCTTGCGGAAGGTCGTCTCGTGCATGCGCGGCGAGCAGGCAGCTATGACGACGCGCCCCAGGCCGTGTTCGCTTATCGCGTCAAGGATGAGCTGCTGGCCGGGCGCGGAGCACATATACTTGTATTCCGCGGCGTAGTGGACGCCGGGGATGCCGCGCGCGGCCTCGGCGACCCTGTACACATCAAGCGCGGAGGCGATGTTCGCGCCGCAGTGGCAGACAAAGACCCCGATCCTGCTCATATGAAGGCCTCCCTTTCAGCATCGCCTTTCAGCGCGTCCGCCATGGCGCGCCCTGCCGGGACATAGTGCGCGTCCAGGGCCAGGCGGCGGCCGCCCGCGCCCATCGCGACAGCCAAAAGCTCCGTGATGGAAAGCACGGGGATCGTTTCTTCCGGATCCCTTGAAAGGGCCATGGCGGCCAGCGGGAACCGCGCCTTGCCTGTCCGCCTCTCTTCGCGCCTCAGGATATACTCGCCCTGGCGCATCTCGAGGTTGAGCTGGCACATCGGGCAGGCCGTGATGATGGCATCGGCGCCGCAGGCCCTCGCGTTTTCGATGATCCTGCCGGCAAGCGGCCGCGCGCCGGCCGCGGCGTCGTTTTGGCGGGCGGCGCCGCAGCATTCTGTCTTGAACCCCCAATCGATAGGTTCCGCGCCTGTCAGCGCCGCTATTTCGTCCATTGCCTGCGGGTTCTCGCGGTCGCCCGCGCCGGTGATTTCCGCGGGGCGGATATTGAGGCAGCCGTAGTAACACGCCGCCTTGAGGTTCTTGAAACGCCTGAGCAGGGCGGCTTCGATATTGTCGCGTATCCCCGCGTCCGACAGGATATCAAGGAAGTTGTATACTTCCCTTTCCGCCTTGTACGGCTTGCCGATGACCTTTTCGACCGTATAGCGCGCTTCCCTGTCGGTGCGGACGCGGTGGCTTGCCAGCTTGAGCCTCGCGTAGCAGGAAGCGCAGCCTGTCACCACGTCGAGGTCCGGCCAGTCCCGTTCGGCGCGCGCGAGCGGCCTCGCGGGGAGCGCGAGCCCCATCGTGTCTGAAAGCGTATGCGCGGAGGTCGCGCCGCAACAGTTCCAATCCTTGATTTCCACAAGGTCTATGCCTATGGCCCCGAAGACAAAGCTGTTGGCAAGCTTCGTCGATTTGGCCGTGCTCTCGGTGGCGCAGCCCGGGAAATACGCATACCGTTTCATTCGTTCACCTTCATTTCATTCGCTTTCATTTCGTTCGCCTTTATTTCGTTCGCCTTCATTCCGTTCGCCTTCATTTATTCCCCTTCGCTTGTTTCCCTCGGGGCTGTCGCCTTTCGGGCCGTACACGGCGGGGCTGTCGCCTTTCGCCCTATACACGGCGGGGCTGTCGCCTTTCGGGCCGTACACGGCGGGGCTGTCCCACTTCTCCGCGCGCTCTATCAGCTCCGCCACTTCGGAGGCGCCCCTGATCCTGGCCGGGACAGGCTTTATCAGGCCTTTCTTCAGCATGTGCGGGAGACTTGCCATATCCTGGAACGGTTTCAGCGCGAAGATGTTGTAAAGGCCGGCAAGCAGCATTTCGTTGCTGCGCCCGAATGCCTTCAGGTTGGCGATGAACGTCCTGTTCAGGACGTCGCTGTCGCGGCTCGCGATGCCGCGGCGCGCGGCTTCGTAGCGCGCCTGCTCTATGAGGGCGGGCACGTTCACGTCGTGCGGGCAGCGGTCGACGCAGGCGTAGCAGCCGGTGCAGAGCCATATGGTGTTGCTGTTCAGGATGCGCAGGAGCGAGCCGACCTGGGCGCAGCGCATGACGCCGCGCGGCTTCAGGTCCATGGAGTCGGCCATGGGGCATCCGCCGCTGCATTTGCCGCACTGGTAGCAGTCGTACTGCCGCACGTCGGCGGCGTCCATCATGCGCAAAAGTGTCTCGTGTTCCGTCATAATTATTGTCCTATTCTTGTTATCCATGCAGCCGTTGTGCTGCAGGCAATTCAGCGCTGACAACCTCGCGGGGAGTTTCTAACGGTTTGCTGCTATTGCTTGTAGCACGACGGCGTTTCATTTCGCCACCTGCATTGGTTCAGCGGGCGTATGCGATTGCGTCCCCGCCAGCGCGGTGACGAGCAGGGCAAGGGCTTCGGCATATGGGCCGCGCGGAAGCAGGGCGAGGGCAGAGAGGGCGGCGCCCGCCTGCGTTTCTATCGCTTCCCGCGCGTAAGCGAGGCCGCCGGCTTTCTCCGCGACAGCGTTCAAATACTCGAAATCCGAGGCGCTTTTAATGTGCTTGCGCATGACCGCGTCCAGTCTCGTGGCTTCTTTATGGTCGGTTCCCGCGAGACGCTTCCTGGCGTAGAGCAGCGGCAGCGTGTATATGCCGCGCTCCATGTCCTGCGAGACAGGCTTGCCTGGCGCCTTCGGCCATTGCCCTGGCTGGGGCGCTTGCGTCGACCGTGCCGTTTGCGTCGACCGTGCCGGTTGCATCGACTGTGACGTTTGCGTCGACTGTGCCGTTTGCCCCGGCTGTGACGTTTGCATCGACCGTGCCGTTTGCGTCGACCGTGCCGGCGCCACGCTGTAGTCGAGGAGGTCGTCGCGGAGCTGGAAGAGCAGGCCTAGCGCGCGGCCATAGCCGGAGATGGCGCGGATTTCCTGCTCGCCCGCGCCGCCAAGGATTGCCCCGCATACGCAGCTCCCCTCGATCAGGGCGGCCGTCTTGCAGCCTATGCGCCGGTAGTATTCGCCCTCGGACTGGAGTTCAGGCTTGTTTTCGATATCGAATTGCTTCAGCTCGCCGCCGCACATCCGCATGGGGATGGCCGCGATGATTTCCGGGATCCTTTCCGGGACGTCGCCCGTCATGAGCGAAAGGGCGTCCGCTATCATCCTGAAACCGCACATCGCGGCGTACCCGTCCCCCTTTTCGGCGTTGATCGTCGCGCGGCTCCGCCGCATTGGCGAACGGTCCACGATATCGTCATGCACGAGCGAAGCGCTGTGCATCAGCTCGATAGCCGCCATTATGCTGACTAATGGCACTTTTTTGCGGTTGACGGGACTTTTTTTGCCGATTTTGGCCTTTTTGCCTGGTTTTTTGGCTGTTTGAACGAAAAAACCCCCGTCAACCGCAATTCCGTGCTGCTTTGCCGTGTTTGGGCCAAGGCCTGCGCAGAGGCATACGAGCAAAGGCCTGAGCCGCTTGCCGCCGCTCATGATGGCGCTATAGATCCAGCTGTCCATTTCGCTCGCTTCGTCGGAGGCGTATCGCGCCGTGAAATACGCGTCCATGGCGGCGAGGGCGGACCGGGCTTCGGCAGCGGCGGCCTTGTAGTAGCCGGCGCCAATCGCGGAGAGCAGTATATTGTCCGCGTACGCTTCATATGCGCGATTTACGTCATTCATGTCCTGTACGCGATGCGAGCGATTTGCGTTGCTTTCGTTATTTATACCATGAATATTGTCCCCGTCATTTTCGCTGCTTTCGCCATATACGCTTTTTTCGCCGTTTGCGAGGTTCATGCCATTCATGCTATGGGCATCGTACATATCATGCTCAGCAAGGCTTTTTTTGCCTGGCAATGGATCTGGGAATACTGGCTCCCCCCCGTAAAGCGCGGCAGCAAACCTGTCGATTGTCGCGCAGAAAGACTTTTTTGACGCCCGTACGGAGATGCGGTTCGCGTCCGATCCGATGCGGCAAAGCTCCTCGGATACGAGCCCGGTCAGCGCGGGGCTTCGCATCGGGAGGGAAAGGCCCACGGCAAGGCTCATGAACCAGTCGCCGAGGACGATCCTGCGGCCTTCTATAGAGGAACGCGCGGTTACAAGCCGCTTGGCCTCGTATAGCGCCTGCAAAGCGGCGGCGGTTTCTGCCTCAAGTATAGCGCTACTATGGCGCCCGCGAGGCGTCCCCTTGCAGGAAACAGGGATTGCCCCTTTTTGCCCGCAGGACGCGGTGGCCGTCCCCTTTTGCCAGCAGGACGCGGTGGCCGTCCCCTTTTGCGCGCAGGACGCGGTGGCCGTCCCCTTTTGCCCGCAGGACGCGGTGGCCACCCCCTTTTGCCTCGCGAGGCTCGCGAGGGCGCGGTCGATCGCGAAGGTGTGCGCGTCACTGCCTTCGGCGCCGTAGAGGCCGTGCGCGCGCAGGAGCGCGTGGCCTTCGGACAGGTATGAAATCGCTTTTTCGCGCTCAGTCATGTCGGCAGGCTTCAGTCCCTTATAGGCTTCCAGTCGAAGTGGCTTGGCATCGGGTCCATGCCGGGCCTGAGCAGGCCGACGTCGACGCTGTCCTCGCCCATTGTTATGCTGGCCGTGACCGAGCCCCTGCCGGGGAGCTCCGCCGAGACCTCGTATTCGCCGCTGCCCGGCTCGATGGGGTCGAAGCAGAATTCCCCGAATGTGGAGGTGCGCGTCCTGGCAATGGCCTCGCCGCCTTTTGCCAGGATGACTTCCACGCCTTCGGCGCAGGTTTCCGTGCCTTCGCCTTCGAAATACGCGATTTCGCCCGCGATAATGTTTTCGGTGAATCGGTGCAGGTTTTTGTACCAGACGCGGGGCCCGGCACTCTCCGGGGCGAGGCTGGCGAGGCCTTTTTCGCGGACGACCTGCTCGAACTCGGCGTCCTCCATATGGACGGCCATAAGCGCGCGGAGGGGACAGGACTGTACGCAGCGAGGTTCCTTCCAGCCGTCGTCGATCAGGTGGGCGCAGAAGGTGCATTTCTGGGCCGCGCCGACCTCGTCGTTCCAGGAGATCGCGCCGTAGGGGCAGGCTTGCGCGAGCCCCTCGTTGCCGGCGGCCTTGCGGGGGTCGAGCAGGACTATGCCGTCCGAGCGCTTGATGACGCAGCCGGGCGCGTTTTTCGCGCAGGCCGGCTCGTCACAGTGGTTGCAGAACCTGGGCCGGTACGCGAGGTCGATGCGCGGCACGACGCCGCGCTCGCGGTGTTCGACCTCGATCCACTTCTGGTCGCGCTTTTTCTGCCGATCCGTATACGGCAGCCACTCGTTGCCCACGTGCTCGTCCTTGCACGAGAGCATGCATGTATAGCAGCCCAGGCACTTGTCTACGTCGAAAACCATATGCCATCTTTTCATTAACCATGTCCTCCTTTTCAGACGCAGGAACCGTCCCCTTTTGTCGTCATTAACCATGTCCTCCTTTTCAGACGCAGGAACCGTCCCCTTTTGTCTTACAAGACGCAGGAACCGTCCCCTTTTGTCGTCATTGGTATGTCAGCTCCTGTTCGGCGGCGGAGTTGGCCGCGGGGGCTTTGAGCCTGGCGAAGTCGCTGATGTAGTTTTCCGGGTCATCGGGCTCGATCCACTTGCGTATCTGCACGAGGCAGGAGTTCGGGGCGATGCCGTGCGCGTGCTTCGAGACCGTGCGCCCGGGCGTGAGGGTGTTGACGCACCCGCTCCGGTCCGGGCTCTTGCCGGGGACGCCGACGGGGCGGTAGTCCGCGCACGACTCGTGAGTATGGATAAGCCCGATCGGTATGCGGCTCGTGACGTGGACGGCGCAGAGTACGCTCCCGCGGTCGTTGAAAAGCTCGACTATGTCGTGCTCCCTGATGCCGCGCTCTGCCGCGTCCTTCGGGTGCAGCTTGCATATCCAGTAGTCGAATCCGTCAATCCTGATGCGGTGGTCGATGACCTCGTTCATGAATCCCTGCTTGCCGTCCTGCATCGTGTGGAAGGAGAAGCGCGGATGGGTGGAGACGACCTGGAGCGGGTATTTTTCGAAGAGCTTGCTGCGCGGGCCTTCCCACGACGGCATGTACTTGGGGATGGGGGGGCGCTCCTCGTCGTCGGGCGCGAAGCGTTTCAGCGCCTGGCTTTCAAACTCGAAGAGCCCTGTCTGGGTCTGCAGGCCCTCGCCGTAGCGCCCGTAGTATTCGGACGGCAGCGGCGTGAGCTCGGGCGTGTCTTTCTTGCGGCCTTCGTAGAACCAGTTGTAGGCGACGGGGTCGCGCCTGTCCTGCGGCAGCGGCGGGACGACGTAGTAGCCCTTCCTCAGGAATTCCATCCAGTCGATGCGGGAGGGCAGGTCGCTGGCCTCGAAGACGCGCTTGACCCAGTCGAAGTCGCTGTTGCCTTCATTATATATCTGGCCGAGGCCGAGCTTTGCCGCGATGATCGAGTAGATCTCGAAATCGGGTTTCGACTCGCCAAGCGGCTCGATGCACTTGTGCTGGATATGGACGATGCGGTAATTGTTCTGGAGATAGGCTTTTTCTATATAGCCGCCGCAGTTCGCGGCCTCCGCGATATCCCAGCGCTCGAAGTTCGTGCATGCCGGGAGGATGACGTCGGCGAAGCGCGTCTCGCCTTCCATCCAGATCGATTGGTTGACGACGAACTCGAGGCTGCCTTCGCGGTACATGTTGACGAAGCGGTTGGATTCGGGCTGCGTGCCGATGTGCGAGCCGCCGAATTTGTAGTACATCCTGACGGGGCTGTGGCCGGGCGCCGGGTATTTCATCAGCGGGAACTGCGAGTTGCTTGAATACACGCCAGCGATATGCGCCTGTGTCTTCCCGTTGACGATGGCCTCCGGTATGCGTATTCGCGGGATTGCCTGAAGGTTGGAGTTGATCGATGGGCTTTGCGGCATGCGGTTGTAGACCTGCACGCCCGAGCCGTTGTCGAGATAGGCGCCGCTCATGCCGCCTTCGGCGTAGCCTGGGAACCAGAAATGCGTGTCGAGCGGCGTGCCGTGCTGCAGGCAGCCGAAATTGACGCCGGGCTTGCCCCAGCCCTGCATGGCCACGAGGCAGACCATCGTGCTGGCCCATTCCGTGGCGTAGGCCTGCCTGGCCGCCCCGCCGAAGGAGTGCAGGGCGCCGGCCGCCAGGTAGGTCGGGACCTTCGCCCATTTCTTCGCCAGCGCAGTGATGACGCGCGCGGGCACCCTCGACTCCTGTTCCTGCCATTTGGCGTCCTTCGGGATGCCGTCGTCGTCGCCCATGAGGTAGCGCTTCCATACATCGAAGCCGACCGTGCGCTTTTCTACAAACTCGTGGTCGTAGGTCCCGTCCTTGATCCACTGGTGCGCGATAGCGAGCGCGATGGCCGTGTCCGTGCCCGGCCTCGGGACGATCCACGTGCCCTTGAAGACCGACGCCGTGCAGTTGAAGAAGGGGTCGATGTGCACGGCCTCGATGCCGAGCTCCTTCATCCACGCGCGGCGTATCGTCCCTTCCTGGGCGCCGTAGACGCCGCTCGTGACTTCGGGGTCGGCCGACCAGAAGACGATCATTTCGGAGTTCTTCATGCAGTCCTCGACAGTGCCGTAGTATTCGGCGCCGCCGTTCCTCGCGCTGCCCCCGTAGTGGTGGGCCGCCCCCCAGGCAAAGCCCTCCCAGCTGTCCGGGTTGCGCGCGTCCATCGTCGCGCCGATACAGTTCATGAAACGGCGCGTACAGCTCGTGTAATAGCCGACATTGCCCCAGGTGTGGTGGCTGCCGGAGGTGTGGAAGACCGCGCCCGGCCCGTATTCCTTGCGTACTCGCATGATCTCGCCCGCGACGATCGAAGCCGCTTCGTCCCAGCTGATGCGCTCATAGCCGGAGACGCCGCGGTTCCCGGGGTTGCGCTCGCCGTCCGGGTCGAAGTCTACGCGTTTCATCGGGTAGAGGATGCGGTCGGGCGAATAGACGAGGGATTTCAGCGACATCGTGTGGGGCGAGACGGTAGTTCGTTTCGGCGGCGAGAATTTCCGCCCCTTCGCCTCTATGACCCATGGCGCGGGGTCGTCTTTGTCGAGCTCGATCGGCGTAATGCGCACGATGCGGCCCTTTTTCACGTAGACGAAGACCGTGCCGCCGTTCGTCCCGTTGACATAGCGCGTCTCGCCGTTTGGCATCTTCGTGCCGTAGGCGCCCCCGTAGATCACCGGCGCCGCGAAGACTTTCAGCAAGAGGCCCGAAAACCAGTCGGAAAGGCTGTCGTCGCCGAGCAGCTGCAGGTTGAAATTCTTTGCGGCGTTGACGAAGTCCATCTGGTCCCTGATGACGAAGGTGAGCTTCCTCGCTATCTCCCAGTCCTCGAAGACCATCGTCAGGTCGGCGCCCGGGTAGACGCCCGTGCGCGCCGTGACATCCCCGCCCTTGAAGACGAAGAGCCGGCCGAAACTGTCGTCGCGCAGCTTGAGCTGGACCCTGGCGTCGTGCCGGGCGATTTCCTTCCTGAATTCCGGGAAGGCTGCCGCAAGGCCTCCCAGGACCTTGTCGAGGGCAAAAACGGTGCCGCCGAACATTATTTTGTCGACGGTTTTCATTGGCTTTACGCTCTTTAGACGTTCTGCGGGCTTCATGGCGCCTTTCCCCCTTGTTATTGTAAAACAATCATCAGGACCGCTTAATTCCGTTGTGAGGCCTCACAATTGCCTGTAAAAAACCGGTATTTGACCTGCGCAAACATTTTGTGAGCATTCCCCGAATACAATGTATGCCCGCGACAAATCAAGCATTGCAAAATCAAATTATTGTGATATATTCTAACGAAAGCATATTACTGCGGAAAACAGCTATCAAGCATATGCCTCACAAACATTGACAGCGTGTTTGTGAAAAATCCAAAAGGAGAACCCATGAAAGTATCGCCGGAGATGCTCAAGGACTATTTGCTGAAAGAGCTGCCCGAGGTTGGCGTTACAGGCAACACGCGGCTCCGTTTCAAGGATATACGGATGCCGGAGGACGCGGGGCGCTACGACCCGGAGTATATCTACCTGATGACGGAAGGGCAGTGGCGGCAGGCGGACGGCCAGGCGAGCGCCATCATGCCTGCCGGCGCGGAGGATTTGCGGCCCGACCCGCGCTACTGCCTCGTGACGGCGCCGGTCGAGCCGGATGTATTGCTGAACAGGACAAGGGAGTGCTTCCTCGCCTACTCGGAATGGTTCGAGGACCTTTACAAGTCCATAGCGGTCGGCGACAGCATCGAGACGATCCTCGAAAAATGCACGCCGGTGCTGAACAACCCGTTTTTCATCGACGACAGCAGCTACCGCACCCTGGCGCGGCTCAGGAACTACCCTACGAACGATTTCCGCGACAACGAGTATATATATATGCAGCAGAGCGGGCACCATTCGGCTGACTATATCTTCGCGATGCTCAACAGCAACGTGTCGGTCGAGTCGTCGGCCATCTCGCCCAGGCCCATCATCCACCGCCTTGAGTTCCTGGCGCACCGGACGCTTTACAGCACGATCAAGGTCGATGGGGAGATCGTCGGGTTCTTTTCGTGCATCGAGATCGAGACGCCGTTCACGCCCGGCATGATGGATGTATGCGAATCGCTGACCGAGCTGATGAACCTCGTGCTCTCGCGGCAGGCCAATATGCCGGCGACGCGCCAGAAGTCGCTGGACAACGACCTCTTCCTGGGCATCATGAACGGCAGCATAGTCGACCCCGAGCTCACGAAGACCGCTTTCGCGCAGGTCGGGCTGTCCCACGGCGACTATTTCGTCGTCTATACGGTGACGAACGTCGATACGTCCGAGAACGCCTTCCTCCTGCCGCGCATCATGGAGCTCCTGATGTCCAACCTCGAAAGCGGCTTCACCGTCGCCGACGGCTCGAACATCATCCTGGTCATCAACGCGAAGCTCGACGACGGGCTCAGGGAAAAACTCGTGCACCTGATCGGGTTCTACCTCGGGGAGTTTGACGTCATGATCGGGTTCTCGCTCGGGTTTTCGGATCCCCAGCTGCTCCCGACATACTACTGCCAGGCGGTGGCGGCTACGCGGCTCGGCGCCCTTACGGACAACGCGTCGAAGGTTTTCGGCTACGGCGAGGTCGTAGGCTACGACGTGCTGGAGAGGTACGGAGACCGCGAGCAGCGGCTTTCCATCTGCCACCCCGCGATCTTCACGCTGCTCGAGCACGACCGCGACAAGAAGATGAACCTGCTCCCGACGCTGAAGGTCTTTGTCGAATGCCTCGGCGACACGGCGCAGGCGGCGGAGCGCCTCTACCTGCATCGCAATTCGCTCTATTACCGGCTCAAGCAGATCACTGCCCTGACGGGCATCGACCTGGCGGACGAGCGCGTCCGTTCGCATATCACGCTGTCGATCAGGATACTGGAGATAAACGGGGATATAAAAAGGTGACAAAAGCGAAAATTCCCGAAGCAAGGCGACAAAAGTAGATAAATTTGCGGAAATAATTGACGGCGCGCTCGCGCGAGGGGTACAATGCATCTGAAACCAACCTGGCTATTATTCAAAAACCATACGAGGAGGACAAAACAATGAAGAAAATCTCTTACACTGACGTAGAGCCATATGCGGCGCCGGGCCACTTTGACATGAAGGCGTACCGCATCCAGGGCAAGGACGAGAGCGGCATCCAGACGTTCTGGATGGGGCAGTCTTTCTTTGAGCCGGGCGGCGGCGCCGACTGGGCGTACGAGGACAACCCGTTCGAGAAGGTCTACTATGTCCTCAAGGGCGAGATGACCGTGAAGTCGAAGGACGAGACCTTCGTGCTGAAGCCCGGCGACTCGATATTCATCGCCCCGTTCGAGGGCCGCGAGATAAAGAACACCGGCGACGGCGTCTGCGAAATGCTCGTCATCATCACGTACAAAGGGCTCGAGTAGGTATATAAATGGATATTAAAAAAGTTGTCGTTCTCGGATCGGGGCTTATGGGCAACGGGCTCACGCAGGTGTTCGCGCGCGACAGCCGCACGAGCGTCGTGCTCAGGTCCAGGTCCATGAAGGACGACCCGTTCGCGGGAGTGCGCGCGGACCTTGACATACTTATCAGGAACGAAGCCATGGACAGGGAGGAAGCGGACGCGATCCTTTCCCGCATGTCGTTCACGGACGACATGGAAAGCGCCGTGGCGGACGCCGACCTCGTCGTGGAGTGCGTGCCCGAGAACATGGAGATCAAGCAGGACCTGTTCGCGGGAATCGAGCCGCTTGTCAGGCCGGACTGCATACTCGCGACGAACACCTCGGTCATGAGCATTACGCAGATAGCGCAGAAGACAAAGGACAGGAGCCGCGTCATAGGGACGCACTTCTGGAACCCGCCTTACCTGATCCCGCTCGTCGAGGTCGTCAAGGGCGACGAGACGTCCATGGAAGTGATGGACGCCACGTACGATTACCTGAAAAGGATCGGCAAGAAGCCCGTGAAGTGCATGAAGGACGTGCAGGGGTTCGTGGCGAACCGCCTGCAGCACGCGCTCTGGCGCGAGGCGCTGTACATGGTCGAGGCAGGGATCGCCGACGCGGCGACAGTTGACGAAGCGCTGAAATACGGGCCGGGGCTGCGCTGGCCGCATATGGGCGTGCTCGAAAACGTCGACATGATCGGCGCGGACCTCTCGCTCGACATCCAGCGCGGGGTCATACCCTACCTGGCCGACAACAAGGAGCCGTCGAAGCTGCTGGAGCGGCTCGTGGCGGAAGGGAAGCTCGGCTTCAAGACAGGCGAGGGCTACCAGAAGTGGACCGAGGAGGAGGCCGCGCGGAGGCGCACGGCGCTGCGCGAGTACCTTATCAAGGTCACGAAGGATCTGGAATAAGCGATGTAAAAGGCGCGATGGGCAAAGGGAAACGTTAACGTCATTTGCATAATGCTATATTATGTAAATCAATAAGAAGGCCGTTGCAGCAGTATTCAAGTTATGGTTTGAGAAAGGAAAAATAAAAATGGGAAAGAAAGTATTTGTTGATCTGTCGCATCCGTTCAGCGCCGAGATCCCGCGCTGGCCGTATTTTGACAAACCGACCATCGACAATGCGCATACGATGGCGAAGGGCGGCGTCCTGACACAGAAGATCACATGCACGATGCACACGGGCACGCATTGCGACGCGCCGCGCCATGTCATGGAGATCGAATTCGACGGCAAGAGGGCGCGCTATACGCACGAGATGCCGGTCGACGCCTATACGGGCGAGGCGATCTGCCTCGACATCCAGGTGGAAGGCTGGGGGCCCTTTGCCCCGAAAGTGGATCCGGCGAAATGCGTCGGCCCGGCGCCGACGCTCATCGGCCCGGCCCACCTCGAGGACGCCTGCGAGCGCGCGGGCATCAAGCCGGCCGAGCTCGAGGGCATGATTGTCTGCCTCAACACGGGCATGCACCGCAAGTTCGACGACAGCAAGGAGTACTACCACTATTCGCCCGGCACGGGGTTTGACGCGGGGAAATGGTTCGTGGACCACAAGGTGAAGTGCGTG
>Ga0082212_10005360_pt1 | contig 17500 bp, 11 predicted proteins | sample TergutNt197P3_FD_71548 | JGI IMG/M metagenome (GOLD analysis project Ga0082212, IMG submission 71548) | Neocapritermes taracua P3 segment gut microbial communities from Petit-Saut dam, French Guiana - Nt197 P3 | ecosystem: Host-associated > Arthropoda: Insects > Digestive system > Gut ... | reverse complement strand
TCGCAGTTTGTGGTAAGGCTGCCGCAGGGCGTGGTGGACGACCGCATACTGAGCGCGGAGGTCGTGGAAAACCTGCGCCACTTCCGCATCAACTATATGACGCAAAGAAAGATAAACCAAATCGTCCGCGACCCGATGCCGTACGGAAAGGTGCTGCTTGTGGACGACGTGGAGACGAACCTGTACGTCGCCGTGGGTCTTCTGAGGCCATACAAGCTGCAGATAGAGACCGCGATGAGGGGACAGGAGGCGATAGAGCGGATCAGGAACGGGAGCGTTTACGACATCATTTTCATGGATCATATGATGCCGGAGATGGACGGTATAGAAACAACGGCGCGGCTGCGCGAAATAGGATACACGGAGAAAATCGTGGCGCTTACGGCAAACGCGGTGGTCGGGCAGACCGACATGTTCCTGCATAATGGGTTTGACGATTTCATTTCCAAGCCGATAGACACGCGCCAACTGAACCAGATACTGAACAAATACGTGCGCGACAAGCAGACGCAGGAAGTCATCGAAGCGGCGCGCCGGCAAAGCGCAATGGCTAAGCAGGGCGTGGACGCCGCCGCCGGGAAGCGCGCGAAAGCGATGCTGAAGGAATCATTTTCCAGGGATGCGAATAAGGCGATAGCCGTTCTGGAGGAATTATGCCGGGGCGCGTGGTATGAGGATGAAGAGGTGATTAACGTTTTTACGGTCACTCTCCACGGCATGAAAACCTCTCTCTCCAACGTCGGCGAAACGCGGCTCCACGAGCGGGCGCTTGAACTGGAAATGGGGGGGCGCGAGAAGAACGTCGAGCTGCTGTCGCTGGCTGTGGACGAGTTCATAAGCGATTTGCGGACGCTGGCGGAAAAATACGCGCCGCAGGAGATGGAAGGTGTGACGGACGAGGATATCGGGAGTTTGCGCGAAAAACTGTCGAAGGTCCGGGAAATGTGCTCGGAATACAACAGAAAGGGCGCGTTTGACGCCCTCGCCGGCATCAGCGCGGGATCGGGCGCGCTGCGCGGCGTCCTTGACGGCATAAAGGAGCTTATCCATGCAGGCGAGTTTGAGGACGCCGAAAAAATGGCGGCGGATTACGCGCAGGGGCTTTCGCGCGGGGGAGCGCCCGTTTCGCTGATATCGAACAGGGAGATCGCCGGGCTTGACATAGTGAAGGGCATCGAGCGCTACGGCGGCGACGAGACGGCGTACATGAAGGTGCTGCGTTCGTACGCGGCCAGCGTGCGTTCGATGCTGGATACTATAGAAACGGTCAGCGAGGGCGATCTGCCCGATTACAAAATAAAAGTCCATGGAATAAAAGGCGCGAGCTTCGACGTGTTCGCGGGCGAAATCGGCGAAACGGCCAAGGAGCTTGAAATGAAGTCGGCCTCCGGCGACTTCGACCATATTACCCTGCACAACGAAGCGTTCATAAAAGCCGCGCGCGAGCTCGCGGACAATATCGAGGCGACCCTTTCGGCGATCGAGGCCGAAAATCCAAAACCAAAAAAAGACAGGCCCGACGAGCAGGCATTGTCAAAGCTTGTCGAAGCCTGTAAAATGTATAACCTGGACGGCGTGGAAGAAGTGATGCAGGAAATCGAACAGTTCAAGTACGAGGCGGACGACGGTCTCGTGGAATGGCTTAGGAAAAAAGTGGACTTGATGGGATTTTCGGAAATCACGGCCAGGCTGTCAGAGTGAAAGGAAGCATGACAAATGGGAAGGTACAGAAGAAAAATTATCGCAGTGGACGATATCCAATTCTCGCTTCTGTCAATCCAGCAAAGGCTCAAAAGCGACTATGAGGTCTATACGGCGCAATCCGCGGAGGTTCTGTTCGAAATCCTTGAAAAACTCACCCCGGAGCTCATATTGCTTGACATCAACATGCCAACCTGCGACGGTTACGAGACTTTGGAAAAGCTGAAATCAGACGAGGAGTTTGAGAACATCCCGGTTGTTTTCCTGACGTCCAACGCGGACAGGAAAAGCCTCGTCAGGGCAATGGAGCTGGGTGCGGCGGATTTTATCACCAAGCCATATGACGATACGGACCTGATCGAGTGTATAGAGAACCAACTGGATCCCGTAAAAATATTCGCAAACAGGCCGACCGTCCTGGCCGTGGACGACAACCCGAGCATACTGGCGACGATCAATCATATGCTGCACAAAGATTACAGGGTATATACCCTTCCCGAACCCGGGAAGATAAATGAAATCCTCAAGCTGATCAAGCCGGACCTGTTCCTGCTCGATTGCCAGATGCCGGAGCTCAACGGATACGAGCTCGTCCCGATGATTCGCGAAAAAAGGCAGCACAGGGACACTCCGATCATTTTCGTGACTTCCGACGGGACGGTCGACAACGTGTTTGTCGCCCAGAGCCACAATGCAAGCGATTTTATCGTGAAGCCGGTCGACGAGGATATTTTATGCGAAAAAGTGGCACAGCACCTGAGCGGCTTCATAATGAAGAGGCGAATCGGGGAGCTTGGCTAAGGACGCGGTTGGATGAACCCATATGGATTTGTATTCGGAAAGGCGGGAGCAAGTATTGAGTAAATTCATTTTTGTGGTTGACGACAACGCCACAAACCTGACAATGGCGGAGGAAGCGCTGGCGGAGCAATATAGGGTGATAGCGCTGCCGTCCGCGGCGAAGATGTTTTCCGCATTGGAAAAATTCAAACCGGACCTGATCCTGCTTGACGTCCAGATGCCCGGCATGAACGGATTCGAGGCGATGGAGAAGCTGAAGGAAAACGATCTATACGCGGACGTCCCCGTCATATTTCTGACCGGATTGTCGGACAACATAAGCGAAGCGCACGGCATAGAGCTGGGCGCCATGGACTTTATCATGAAACCGTTTTCCAAGCCGGTCCTTCTGAACCGTATCAGGAACCATCTGCATCTTGACGAGATAATCCGCGACCGTACGGACAGGCTCAGGGAACGCACAACGCAGCTTGTCGAGCGCACGGAGCAGCTTGAACGCCTGAAGAACGGAATCGTGTTTACATGGGCGGACCTTGTGGAAAGCCGCGACGCGAATACCGGCGGCCATATAAACCGCACGGCGTCATACCTGAAGGTGCTGATAGACGCGATGATGGAGCGGAATGTATGCACGAACCAAATGCAAGGCTGGGATATAGAATCCGTAATAGCTTCGGCAAACCTGCATGATATAGGGAAAATACTGATACCGGACTCGATCCTGAACAAGCCGGGGCCTCTGACCGAAGAAGAGTTCCGTACCATGAAGACGCACGCAACCGAGGGCGAGCGCATCATAGAACAGGCGATCGAGAGGACGGGCGAGGCGGAGTTCCTTCAAAACGCGAGGATTTTTGCCGCGTACCACCACGAGCGCTGGGACGGGAAAGGGTACCCCTACGGACTGAACGGAACGTACATACCTCTGCAGGGGCGCATAATGGCCATCATCGACGTATACGACGCGCTTGTCTCGAACAGAGCGTACAAAAAAGCAATCCCACACGACGAAGCGTTCAACACCATCATGGAGGATTCCGGCAAGCATTTCGACCCAAGCATTACCGAGGTTTTTGGAAGCATCGGGAATAAAATAAAGAAAGCAAGAGGAAGATGACGACCCGGGCGGCAGGCGATATACGCGATTAGGAGGCGATTTGATGCAGGCAGAGGAATACCCCCGCGTCGACGAGTTCCCGTTTTACGTTCCCGGGCTGGACGTCAGGCGGGGGCTTGAGCTTTTTGAAGGGGAAACGGAGGATTACATCAGCGCGTTGCAATCATTTGTACGCAACGCCCCGAACACCGTTGCGGCGATGCGCGGCGTCACGGAAGGGAAGCTGGCGGAATATGAGATCAACGCGCACGGCCTGAAGTCCATTTGCGGCTACATCTGTGCGGAAAACGTACGGACGGTGGCGTATGAGCTGGAGCTTCTGGCAAAGGCCGGCGATTTTTCCGGCGTGTCGGAACGCAACGACGGTTTTCTGGATGATCTTGGGAGCTTTATCGAAAAGCTCGGCGCTGCGTTGGAAGAGTATTCAGGCTGACGGCGTATATGGGGGATCAGTCACACTCGGCGGACGTCTGGGGACCCACGCCTTCCCAGTCCACAAATTCTATGTCATGGTCATGGAACGCGTATATGTATTTGATAAGCCCATATTCTATCTTGAAAATGTCCGTCACATATCCCGTCGGTGACGACGGTTCCTGCGCGATCATGTGGTTTGTGGAAACGCATATGCCGGTGGCTTCGTCAACTACCGGGAACCGGCGTTTGATGCACTCCCATTTGAATTTCGGGGTTATATAGTTCGTTTTCATGCTGTTTGGGCTGTGCATTTCGTCGGTGACGGGCGTACCTACTTCGTAGAGCCTTGCGTCAGGGTGCATCGGTACTATGTCGGGATCGATCAGTTTGTTGACCCCGTCCCAGTACTGGGAGGCGATTTTGATCATTTCCTTCCGGGACGAGCGGGCTTCCTCGGGGATGGTCGATTCAAGTACCCTCGGCGGGGTCATGTCGACGGGGCGCACGCCCATGCCGGCGCCTGTCTCCCTGCGCGCTATCTCCTCGATCTCACAGACTTTTCCATCGCCGTCGACGGTCAGCCTCGCGAAATAGATCCACCATTTCTGCGGCCCGTGGTTACCCATCGGCAGTTGGGCGTCCAGCGCCCGCATCCCGATGTTGTTCGTGACGACCCCGCTGAAGCAGACGGTGTTCGTGACGTCGTCGACGAAGGTCTGGCGGTAGGGGATCCTGCGCGGGAGCCCCCATATTTCACCCGAGCCAAGCGGCGCCTGCGCCCCCTGATACGTCGATTTGCAGTTTTCCGATTTTTTCACCTTTGCCGGGTCATTGTGCACAAGCGCTTCGAGGTAGTTTGCCATGAGCACCAGGAGCTCTCTTTTTTTCATTGTTTGTCATCCTTTCTTTATTACCAAGCGGCTGTCCGAATGCCCTCCGGACAGCCAATCCGTCAGTCGTTTTGTACTGTTCCGTTGAAACGGCATACCCTGTCGCCGTTTGCCCAGCAGTCCACTTCGCGCACGTCGTACGACTTGCCCGTATAGGCCTGGAGTATGCCGGATATGAACCCCTCGTCGTAATAACAGACATTTTCGTTCGTGACCGGGAGCCCGCTGCAGTCCAGGTCCTGCCCGACGGTCAGGATGATGTCCCCCGTATCCGTGTTGAACGCTTCGAGGCGCAGGATGCCGATTTTCATGTCCATCAGCGTTTTTTGAAGGCCGGCCATGAAAGCGTTCAGATCCGCGTCCAGGTCCAGATTGTGCTTTGCGAATTCCGTTCCCGCCATGAAACCCGCCTCGCGGAAGTATTCGTTCGCCTGTACGGGTCCGTGCGCCTTGCTAAGCACGTCCAGCATTGTATACTGCATCAACCGGTATATTATTACCGGCATTTCATCCCCAAGGTCGCCACGGCCCTCCTTTACGTCGCCCAGGCTCTCCCAGGAAAAGTCCTCATGCCTTTTTTCTTTCATAAAAACGTTGCCGTCCACTGCGCATCGCTCCTTTTTTGGAATATGTAACCATTATATCATGTATATGATATTAAAAAAGACTTTTCTTGAGCCTCGCTACCTTGCAGTGGGTGAATGATTGAGCGGTGAGGAAGCACAAAGTGTGAAAAAAATGTAGAAAAAGTATACAAATTCTGTAAATTATGTTATAGTACCTCTCAAGCGGGTGTTTCAATGGGTTTTTTGTTGATGCATTCCGCTTTATCTCAAATCTGCCGAGCATTCAGATAGGAGGCTTTTGCCGTGAAAAACCTTAAAGTGTCAATGAAGCTAATTATCAGTTTTTTTGTCGTAATTGTGTTGACCGTTGTGGTCGGAGGCGTCGGTATCCTGGGTATGCGGAGCATTGACGACGCGGATACGGAAATGTATGAAATGCAGACGGTCCCTATGCCGGCCATGGCAAAGATCCTCGAAACGATGCAGAAAATGAGGGTGAATGTAAGGGAGTACCTGATAGCGACATTGACTGACGATCAGGCAAAAATACAGGATACATACAAGGCGATAGAAGAGGAGAAACGGACGATGTCGGCGAATTTCGACATTTATCAAAACTCCATCATCACACAGGAAGCGCAGGCGCTGTTCCAGGAGGCGCGGAGTCTTTACGAGAAGGACTATGTCGATTTTTTGGCTAAGTGCTATACGTTGGCGCAGGCGGACGCAACGAATGTGATACTGCTGGAGTTCGACCGTATAACTCCAACCATAAACAAGATTACCGACAACTTCGAGCAGTGTCTGGATATGAAGGTTCAGCGCGCGAAGGAGGCTTCGGAAGGCAATACAAGAAGCGCGAATATGTCGCTTATTCTGATTATTGTTGTATTGCTCATAGCGGTTGTTGTCGCAATCATCCTGGCGTTTTACGTGTCGGGGCTGATCAGCAAGCCGTTGCGGCCGCTGGTCGATTTTATGACAAGGGCGGCTACCCGGGGGGATATCGCGCTGTCGAACGAGGACGTCGCGGTCATTTCGAATTACGCGCACCGAAGGGACGAGATCGGGCAGACGATAAAAGCGAGCTCGGCATTCGTCGATCGTATCGAGTACATCAGCAAGGAACTGGAAACGGTCGCCGGGGGCGACCTCACGGTCGACGTGGCCCTGCTTTCGGATAAGGATGTGATGGGACTTTCGCTGCTTAAGATGGTGAACAACCTTAACAATATGTTCAGCGAGATAAACTCCGCCACCGGGCAGGTTTCCATCGGTTCGACCCAGGTCGCGGACGGCGCCCAGTCGCTTGCGCAGGGTTCGACCGAGCAGGCGGCTTCGGTGGAGGAGCTGTCGTCGGCGATTGCCGAAATAGCGAAAAAAACCAAGGAAAACGCGGACATGGCAACGAACGCGGCAAGCCTCGCCAGCACCATCAAGGACAACGCCGAGAAGGGCAGCAACCAGATGGACGAGATGATGAACGCGGTAAGGGAAATAAACCAGGCCAGCCAGAACATCAGCAAGGTCATAAAGGTCATAGACGATATAGCGTTCCAGACAAATATACTTGCGCTCAACGCGGCCGTTGAGGCGGCGAGGGCGGGGCAGCACGGCAAGGGGTTCGCGGTGGTTGCCGAGGAGGTGCGCAACCTGGCGGCAAAGAGCGCGGAGGCGGCGAAAGAGACAGGCGACATGATACAGAACTCCATGGAGAAGGCCGAGCTTGGCGCGCGCATAGCGGGCGAGACGGCGGAGAGCCTTGTGGAGATCGTTTCCGGCATCAACGAGAGCGACATAATCGTGAGCGAGATCGCGACGTCCTCCGAGGAACAGGCCGGTGAAATTCGGCAGATAAACGTCGGCATCGACCAGGTGGCGCAGGTCATCCAGCAAAACAGCGCGACGGCGGAGGAATCCGCGGCGGCGTCGGAGGAGATGAGCAGCCAGGCAAGTATGCTTGAGTCCCTGATAGCGCAGTTCAAGCTAAGGGATTCTTCGAGCAGGCGCAAAGGTATGCTGTCTTCCGGCGAGACAAGAAGCAAACCCGTTGCGATAGGCGAGATGTCGGCTTTGGAGCCGGCTCCCGACCTTGATAATTTTGGCAAATACTGATACAGGGGGAAAGCAATGCACTTTATTAAAAAAGTAACCGACGACCTACTGTGGGTCGGGTCGAACGATCGGCGGCTGAGTTTTTTTGAGGGGGTTTATTCCGTCCCGTACGGCGTTTCGTACAACTCATATCTTTTGCTTGACGAAAAGGTCGTGGTTTTCGACACTGTTGACAAAACGGTGAAAAAGAGGTTTTTTGAAAATCTTGACGAGGCGCTGTGTGGCAAAGAGCCGGACTTTTTCATCATGCAGCATATGGAGCCGGATCATTCGGCGGCGGTCGAGGAGCTTGTGCGCCGGTATCCCGGCATGAAAATAGTCTGTAATGCCAGGACATTGGAGTTTGCAAAGCAGTTTTACGGCTTTGATTTCGATTCGCGCGTGCAGATCGTGGCGGAGGGCGATACCCTGAACACCGGCAGGCATGAGCTTAGCTTCATCATGGCGCCCATGGTGCACTGGCCGGAGGTCATGGTAACATACGATTCAACGGATCACATACTTTTTTCGGCGGACGGATTCGGGTGCTTCGGGGCGCTCAACGGCGCGTTGTTCGCCGACGAGGTGGACTTCGCGAAGGATTACATGGATGAAGCGAGGCGTTATTACACAAACATCGTCGGCAAATACGGGGACCAGGTCTCGGCGCTGCTGAAAAAGGCGTCCGCCCTGAGAATCGACTACATCTGCCCGCTTCACGGCTTCGTATGGCGCAGCAACATCAATGACATAGTTTCAAAGTACATTCTTTGGAGCAGCTATACGCCGGAGGACTATGGCGTCATGATCGCGTATGCGTCAGTATACGGCAATACTGAAAACACCGCCGAAATACTGTCCGGAAAGCTTCGCGACAGGGGCGTCAGGACGGTGATGTTCGACGTTTCCGTGACGCCGGCTTCGGAGATAGTGTCGGCGGCTTTCAGGTGGAGCCACCTTGTTTTTGCGTCCACGACGTACAACGCGGGGATTTTCGTCGCGATGGAGGCTGTCGTCAACGACATAGTCGCGCATAACATCCAAAAGCGAACGGTGGGCATAATAGAAAACGGCTCCTGGGCACCGACGAGCGGCGGGCTGATTCGCGAGCATATGGGGAAATGCGATAACATAAGCTTTATCGACGACACCGTCAGCCTGAGGTCGTCGCTAAACGCGGAGCAGCTTTCCGGTATAGACGCCATGGTAAATTCCATCATTGATACATTACCCGCGACGGCGACGGTGAAGCGGGAAATCGAACCGCCCGCCCAAAACTCCGTGGATATGCTGACGATGTTCAAGCTGTCCTACGGTCTGTTCGTGCTGACGGCGAAGGACGGCGACAAGGACAACGGCTGCATTATAAATACAGCCGCGCAGATAACCGAGAAGCCGCTCAGGATATCCATTGCGGTGAACAAAGCGAACTTCACGCATGATATGGTGCTGAAAACAGGCAGGTTCAACGTTTCGATTCTGTCGCAGAGCGTGCCGTTCCGCGTATTCGAGCAGTTCGGTTTCCGCAGCGGCAGGGATACGGACAAGTTCGCGGGATGCGGATACGACGACAGAACGGCGAACGGGATCAGGTATGTCCCCGAGGGGTCGAACGGCGTGATTTCCGGGCAGGTCGCCGAGTCGTACGACTACGGGACGCACACGCTGTTTATCGCGGACGTGACGCAGGCGTTCATTCTGTCAGGCGAGCCGAGCACCACGTATCAATACTATTTCGACAACATAAAGCCAAAGCCGCAGCCAAAGACAGAACCGAAACAAGGTTTTGTCTGCAAAATCTGCGGCTACGAATACGAGGGCGAGACACTGCCGGAGGACTTCGTCTGCCCGCTGTGCAAACACGGCCCGGCAGACTTTGAACCCATGTAAGGTTCAGCTGACAGAACTGATACCGCAACAAAAAATGATGATTCTCATTTTGAGAATCATCATTTTTTGGTTTTACGGCTTACGCGAATTTCAACGCCTTCTTCAGCGTCGGGGATATTGCCGCCGCCAGTACGCCGCCTATCAGGGCGGTCAGCAGCTGGGGGTACGAGAACATAAGCGAGAAAAGCGCGCTTTGCTTTTCGTTCAGGTCAAGCACGTACGGGACCGCTATGAGCACGACGCCGGCGTATAATGTCAGATACTTCAACACCGCCGCCGCGACAGGGCTGAAGCCGTATATCAGCTTGTTCCCCACACCGGAAGCGGCGGGGGAATGCTTTTTGTTCAGAAACCCCATCAAAAACCAGGCAACAATGTAAACCGCGTTGCCGAGAGATATGAAGGGTATCAGCGGCGGAAAGGCCGGGCCGACGCCGACGACAAACGCAAAAATCGGCGATATGAGCGCGACTGTCACACCCGTGGAGAACCCGAACGTCAAAACGGACACCGCCAAAAGCAGGTTGACCGCGGAACCCGTCACATATTGGTTGCCGAGAGAAGCCGTCAGGAACTGGACCGTGACCAGCAGCGCCGTCATCACCGCCGTGCGCGTGATCCACAAAACGCTGCGCCTCAGGTTCATCTGCGTCATACCGGACACCCCCTCTCCCATTGGTGGAACTTCGCGTCGCTTTGGCCCGCCGGCGGGATCAGAGCGTCGCGTTGCAGAAACGGGCAAGCTCCTGTGTTATGAGTCGCTGGCCCTCCGTATTCGGGTGTATTCCGTCCTCGCATAGAAAACGGCCTATGCGGGTCTCGCGCAGGAAAGCGCCGCGCAGGTCGACCAGCAGCACCCCGGTAGCTTTCGCGAGCTCTTCTATGGAATGGGAATAGAATTCCTGATAGCGATAAATCGTGTTTACCCCGTCCAGCCAACGCAGAATGCCTTCCTTGTTGAGACCTTTGCAGAACCAGTCAAAAAAGCGCTGGGGCTCCAACGGCGGCAGGTTTGTTATCACGGGGCGGACTCCCTTGTCGAAGGCTTTTTTGAACATGTCCGCGTATGTCTTCATAAATTCCATGATCGGCGTGCGTGGCTCGTGCCTTGCATCCGGGTCGTCGGAAATGGCTTTCCAGTCGAAATCGCAGTCGTTGCCGCCGTAATTCATGAGAACGGCCGTACAGTCCGGTTTTCCGTCCAGGTACTTGAACAGCATTTCTTTCCCTTTTCTGACCGTGCAGCCGAACTTTGAGCGGTTTACGATATCGAGCGAGAATCTTGAGCTGAGCATGGCGACGTCGATATTGTTATCCACGCGATAACGCCCGCTCAGGGGGTTGAGCTGGATGCCTTTCAGTATCGAATCCCCGAATACCTCTATCCTGCGCAGTAATTCCATACGTTGCGTCCTCCGGGTCGAATATAGGGAGAGTATAACACATATAGGCAAGAACCACATCAGGATTCTTTCAGATACACCCTCAGTTTATTTATTACTTCGTCAAAATCTATTGGTTTTCCTATATGGTCGTTCATACCTGACTCCAGGCATCCTTCTATGTCTTCCTTGAACACGTTTGCCGTCATTGCGACTATCGGGATGCTCTTTGCCGTGGGAAAGTCAAGCAGCCTTATGTAACGGGTCGCCTCGTAGCCGTCCATTTCGGGCATCTGCACGTCCATGAAGATCATATCGTAGCTTTCATGGTTTTTGCTGAACATCTTCACGGCTTCCTCGCCGTTCGTCGCGCATTCTATTTCGAGCATCGTCGGTTCGAGCAGCGTGAGCACTATTTCGCGGTTGATCTCCACATCCTCCGCGAGCAATATGCGATGTCCCTTGAAAACGCTTGAAACATCGTCGTCGGCTTCTTTCTCCTGCGGCGTATCGACGCGCAGGTACCTGTTTATTATGTCCGCTATTGTCGAGGGGAAGAGAGGTTTTTGCAGGAACATGTCCACGCCGGCTTTTTTGGCTTCCTCGACCACGGAGCCCAGCTCCGAAAAAGAAGTCATGATCACCATTGAGTTGTCAAGCGCCGACGTCTTTTTCTTCAATTCCTTCGTCAGCTCTATCCCGTCCATGCCGGGCATTTTCCAGTCCACGAAATACATGCTGTACGAGCCGTTTTCATCTATCATCCGCAACGCGTCCGACGCGCATTCGCAGATGTCGCACTCAATGCCGAATTTTTCGACTATGCCCCTCAAATCGGCCACGATCGCGGGGTCGTCGTCCACGGCCAGAACGCGCAGGCCCTTCAGGTCCGCATCTATCACGCCGAGCCCCGGCTCCTTAACCTCGCCGTGCTTCAGCTTGACCGTAAAACTGAAGGTGGAGCCCTTTCCTATTTCGGATTCGCTCCATATTTTGCCGCCCATCATTTCCACTATGTTCTTGGAAATCGTGAGCCCAAGGCCCGAACCGCCGAAATTGCGGGCGGTATGGCTTTCGGCCTGCTGGAAGGACTGGAAAAGCCGCCGTTGCTGTTCCTCGGTTATCCCGATCCCCGAGTCCGTCACGCTGACCTTGATTGTGAAGACGCCGTTCTCCTCGCCCAAAAAGTATGTGTTGATTTTTATATAGCCTTCCTCGGGCGTGAACTTCACCGCGTTTCCCGCAAGGTTGGTTATTACCTGGGTCAGACGCTGGTCGTCGCCGACCATCATCTGCGGAATGTCCCTGTCGATATAAATTGCGAAATGGTGGCGCTTTTCCTCCATACGGAAGCTGATGATATTCGCTATCTGCTGGAACATTTTCTCAAAATCGAACGTTACCTCGGAAAGCTCGAACTTGCCGGCCTCGATTTTCGACATGTCCAGAATATCGTTGATGACGCCCAGCAGATGCTTTGACGCGTCGCTTATCTTCGCAAGGCTGTTTTCCTTCTGATCCATTCCCGTGGCGTTCATGCCGATGGTCGTCATGCCGATGATCGCGTTGAGCGGCGTCCTTATTTCGTGGCTCATGTTGGAGAGGAAATCGCCTTTTTGCTTGCTCGCTATGTCCGCCTCCACGCGCTGTTTTTCCGTGTCGAGAATGATGTTCTTCGTCTCGTTTATATCGACCAGCGCGCCCGCCAGATGGAGAGGCTTGCCGGTTTCGTCGCGGATCGCCTCGCTGTAGTCCCGGAAATACGCGTACTCGCCGCTTTTCAGTCGGATGCGGTATTCGATGTTGTAGAAAACCGTGCCTGTCCTATCCGCCAAATGTTTGTAGAAAGCGTCAAAGACCCTATCCTTGTCCTCGGGGTGTATCAGGTCGCTCCAACTGCTTATGACGCTCGGAAAATCGTTTTCATCCGTGTATCCAAGCAAAGATCTGAACTCTTTTGAGTATAAAATGGCATGGACCGGATTGCCCGGGTCCTCGTCCGTGATCGCCATGTCCCAAAGGCCGATCCTCGTCGCCTGCACCACCAGACCGATTTTCGCGAGCTGGAGCTCGTTGAGCTCATGGGCGCGCAGCAGCTCGGCCTCGCGTTTGCGTATGTCCGTCATATCGAGGACGTAACCGACAATGGCAAAGCCTCCCTCATAGGGAATTTTTCTGAACTCCACGTCCAATATCCGTTCGTTGCCGTCCACCATCAATGCCGTCTCGAACTTTTCGAAGCCTTCCTTTGTCGCCGTTATCAGGCGTCCGGCAAGCGGGACCGATTCCCTCCCGTCCGGCTGCAGCGCGGGAATGCCCTTTGCCATGCGCCCGACAAAGCCGGCGAGGGCTTCCTCCTTTGTGTCGAACTTCAGAAATCTCACCGCGGCGGGGTTGCAGTCTATCAGCTTGTAGCTGCTGCTGAACAGTATGTTTATTGTCGGGTTTGCGTTGAGCATGGTCAGCATACGCTCGTCCGCTTCGCGTGTTTTTTCCATTTCCGCTATCTGCAGGTGCGCCTGAATGTTTTCGTCATGCTCCGCCTTCGCGTCTTCCTTTGACTTGAATACACAGTTGTCCGGGATGTTGACGCCCAGCGCGATCTTGCGCGCCATCCCGTAGCATGTGTCGCTGCCGCAGGCGCCGCAGTCTATGTGCTGCTTTTCGTAGTCCGTTTTGCCCAGCGTGACAAAGGCTTTCTCAATGTCCTTATCGGTTATTTTCGTGAACCGCGTCCTGAGGGGCCGATATTCCCTCGTGAAGTATTCAAGGTCGAAGGTATCGTCAAATTGCCTGTAAACCGACTCATAGTGTTCGCGCCGGCCGTCTTCCATCGCTTTTCTGCGGTTTTCTTCCATCGTTTTGTCGATTTCGAACAGATTCCTGTTCTGCGTGCAGGCCGTGCCTATGTTGCAGCCTTCCTCGCAGTTGAGCACGTCGAAAATCGCCGGCAGGAAGAATTCGGGGGTTTCCGCGTATTGGTTCAGTTTTTCGTAGAGGCGAAAGCCTTCCGCCTTGGCAATATGGAGCCGCTTGCCCAGGAAATACTCTATATTCTCTTTCAAGCCGCCGGGCATCGGGAACAGGGAACCGAGGCCGCTTTCGAAATGGTCGAATTCCGTTTCCTCCTCCGGCAGTTCGATACCGTTTTCCGCCAGATATTCCTGAAGCTTGATGAACGTTATGTTGTATTCCGCCAATCCCGTTTCGTTGAACTCGATTTTTTTTGCGATGCAGGGGGAGAGGGCGGCGATGCCGCTCTCTATGCCCCGGTACTTTCTCATATATATCGAAGCGCAGGCCATCGGGCTGTGGATCGGCGACAGTCTCGGCAACAGGTCGTGGCGATACAGCTCGCAATAGGTGACGACGACGGGGCATGGCTGTGTGATTATGTGCGCCGCGCCGATTTTTTCGAGGTAACGCACATGACCCCAGATGCAGATGTCCGCCCCAAGCGAGACGTCGTAGATTTTTTCCACGCCGAGCCTTTTCAGGTATGTGAACAGCTTTTTGTACTCGGGCAGGTTCGTCCTTACCGACGGCGCGGCTATCAGCGATATGGGAACGCCTTTCGATAGGTCTTCAAAGAACCGTTCGACGTCGTCGACATAAAGGCGCGCGTCATGTTTGCACGCCGTGAGGCAGCGCCCGCAGTTTATGCACTTTTTGTCGTCGATCCTTACCTTGATGTTTCCGGCTTCGTCCTGATATGTGGTGTTGACGGATTCCATCGGGCATTCGCGCACGCATCTGTTGCAGCCGGTACATTTTTCGGTTCTCGTGCTTATTATTTCATACATGCTGTTTTCTCCACCGCCGGGATGGCCTGACCGCAAGTCCTTCTATGGTGCCTATCCTAGCATATAGTGTTTAGAAATGCAATAATAGCCGTATGTTCACATTTTCATGACTTTGTTGTATAATCTGAAATACTGAAATAATGATGGAAGGCGAAAATTTATTTTGAAAAAGGAGTATTCGCATGTATAGGTTAAATTATTCCAGCCTCAAGCTGAAGCAGGTCGAGGAAATAATCGCAAAGGGCGCCGCGCCCGCGTGCGCGTCCAAGCTCTGTACCCGTCTTGCGGGCAAGTCGCTAAAGCTGGTGTTGGACAAGCTGCCGGTCGCGGGTCCTTCGCTCGAATACGGCTTCGAGTCCGATACAAAGCTCACGCTGAAGGAAAACGGCGGGGAGGCGGTATCCTGCGACTACGGCGCAAAGACGCTCAAGGACGTCACCCTCTTTTCGCATATGATACCCGGAACGAAACGCGGGTATAACGTGATAGTCAACTGGAAAACGGCCATAGTCACCGTATTTGAGATGTGGTTCATCGACTACGAAGGCGAACCGATGGATACGTCGAAGGAGTTCATCCCGCTGATGGAGTCGGCGAGGATAAGCAAGCTCAAGCCGTTCATCAATCGCGAGGTCCAGCGGCAGTGTTACTACGGGTACTTCGAGGAACCGGGCAAAAGCCCTCCCGAAAAGCGCGACGGCATTTCGCTTAGGCTGGAAAACACCATGATAAAATGGAAAGAGGACCGGGGCAAAAAGAGGCTTACGACATATACGTCAAACCTATATACCACGATCGTCGAGCTTGATACGCCGGACGGGGGCGACGTGCTGACCTTTGCTTCCGACACACTGCGCATCAACGAGTCGATGTACATTAACTGCTTCTGCGAGATAGAATACTCCGGACGCCTTTCGGTGGAGGTGCTCGACCTTTACAGCATGGACAAAGTCGGGGTCACCATGGGCATTGACGAGGACGACGCCTTTGAGCATATGCTGTACAAAGGCCACGGGAGGTTTCTTGGGCGCATATCCACATATCAGGATTTCAACGACAAGGGCAACACGCATTCGGACCTTGCGAGAAAGCAGGTCGACTATTCGGTCAAGGGCGCGCGCGCGTCGTTCCGCCCGAGCATAATGACGAAAAAGGTAACGCTGGAAGACGTCGAAAAAGCTGCGAAGACCCCGATGATTTTCGACAAAGAGAGGGCAAAGGAGCGCACGATGGCGTCGGCGCATGTACCGGACGATTCCGATTACTGCGTCGGCAAGGAGCTTGCGTTCCGGGGCGACGACGGGTTCGCGGTAGAGCTTCGCTTCAAAACGATCGAAGACCTCGAATACCGCATACCCGGCGACAGCAAGTGGAACAAGGAGAGGTACTGCGCGTTTGAGCTGGACGAAGGCCTTATCATCCTTTCGTTCTACCGCAGCGGTTCCCTTCCGCCCGCCACCCTTTTCTTCGCGCTTGACTTCCACAACGGCCTCGCAACGTGCATATCGACGATAATGGGCTCAAAGGACACAAAGAACGATCTGCACGACCCGGAACCGGCTTACCATTTCGGCTTCATCGATATGAAAGGCCTGACGCCTATCCGCATTTTCCGCCACGGATTCACGGACGAGCTGCTCGGGCGCGCGTTCACGCAAACGTATTCGGACGCCATGAGTTCAATACATATATATAACGCCCCGCACTCGTATTCGTGGACCATCATCACGAACGACGAAGCGGGCGCGGTCGGGAACCGCACAGCAAACGCTATCTGGAGTTCACCATGCGAATATGTTAAGCTGCGCGACGACGTGTATATTCTCAACTGGGTCGAGCAGAAATGGGCGGGACATATGGATACGCTATGCAGGAACCTGAGGACCGGGCGCGACTGCGGTTTTGGCTACGGCATGTCGAACGACGGCGCGACCATCTATATGGACAGGACAGGCTCGATTTCCCGCGAAGCCGGCAGCGTCGACCTCTCAGGCGTATTTTCGCTCAAAAGCTATAATGTAATGTCATAATTCACAAATGCTGATAACTCGTGACCACCGGCTCGTCCGGTGGTCATGTATTTATCCTGCCATGCATACCCTGTTCCTGCCCGTCTCCTTCGCGGTATACAGAGCCTGGTCCGCTTTTTTGATGAACTCCGCCATTGTATCTTCTTTCGAAGGCGAGTGCGCATTCACCCCGATGCTCGCAGTCACAGCCGTCGTCGTACCGTCGGGGCATGGTATATTCGTTTTCTCAATGTTTGCGCGTATACTCTCCGCGATAGGCAGAGCGCCCAGCATATCCGTCGTCGGGAGCAAGACGGCAAACTCCTCGCCCCCCCACCGGGCGGCAAAGTCCGTAGCGCGCATCAGGCTGCTCTTGAGCACATCCGCAACTAACTGCAGAACCAGATCGCCAAGCTGATGCCCGTATGTATCGTTAAAAACCTTGAACTTATCCACATCGAGCATCATCAGGCTAATAGGTGAATTTGCCCTGACCGCCGTTCGCCATTCCCTTTCCATCTGCTGGTTGAAACTGCGCCGGTTTGCTATCTCTGTAAGCTGATCCACCATGCTCAGCCGTTCGATAGTTCTCATTTGATTCACCATTTTGATTTGGTTGCGCACGCGCAGTTTGACGATCGCGTCATTGAAAGGCTTGGTGATGTAATCCTCAGCGCCCAGATCCAACCCCTTTTTCTCGTCCTCGCTGTTGCTCAGCCCTGTGAGGAAAACAACTGGAATGTCGCTGCTGTTTTCATCCGATTTCAAGATGGTGATAGCTTCATAACCACTTATCTCCGGCATGACGATATCAAGCAGTATGAGGTCGG
>Ga0082212_10005359_pt1 | contig 17501 bp, 15 predicted proteins | sample TergutNt197P3_FD_71548 | JGI IMG/M metagenome (GOLD analysis project Ga0082212, IMG submission 71548) | Neocapritermes taracua P3 segment gut microbial communities from Petit-Saut dam, French Guiana - Nt197 P3 | ecosystem: Host-associated > Arthropoda: Insects > Digestive system > Gut ... | reverse complement strand
TACGATGATGCCGTATCACCCCGTGCGAATAGGTATATTCGGTTCTGTGGCTCGTGGTGAAAATACGGAAAATAGTGACATCGACATTCTTTATCGCTTGAAGGATACCATGTGAATAATGACGAATTTTAAATGAAAACCTTAGTTGTCCTGTTAGGTCCGACGGGTGTTGGAAAGACGGAATTAAGCCTGAATTTAGCAGAACTTCTCAACTCCCCAATTCTATCTGCCGATTCCCGGCAGTTGTACAGAGATTTACCGATAGGCACGGCTGCGCCTACGCCGGAAGAACAGGGACGAATCAAACATTATTTTGTCGGAACGCTCCAATTAACCGATTATTACAGTGCAAGTCAATTTGAAGAAGACGCAATCGCTCTGCTTTCCGACTTGTTTCAGACTCACGAGACCCTATTGATGACCGGAGGTTCGATGATGTATATTGATGCCGTTTGTAAAGGTATTGATGAAATCCCTACGATAGACGAAACACTTCGGGCAGATTTGAAAAACCTGTATCACAGGGAAGGAATTGAGCCGATTCGAAGGCAACTGAAATTATTAGACCCTGCGTTTTACAAACAGGTCGATTTACAAAACCACAAACGGGTGATTCACGCTTTGGAAATCTGTTTGATGGCGGGGAAACCCTATTCCTCGCTTCGAACCGATACGGCAAAGCCCCGTCCTTTCCGTATCCTCAAAATCGGCTTGAAAAGGGAAAGGGAAGAATTGTATGAACGAATCAACCGGCGTGTGGATAAAATGATGGAGCAAGGACTTTTGGAAGAAGCCCGCTCCGTCTATCATTTGCAGCATTTGAATGCGCTGAATACCGTTGGCTATAAAGAACTTTTCAAATATTTTTCCGGCGAATGGACATTGGAGTTCGCCAGTGAAAAAATCAAACAGAATACCCGCATTTATTCCCGAAAACAGACGACTTGGTTTAAACGCGATAAAGAAATTCACTGGTTTCATCCGGAACAGTTGGCGGAAATCAAGGAATTTATAGATTACGCATAAATATCTCCCAGTAATTCAATTTCTTCCGGATTATAGGGAGTTGGTTGATAGACGTAATAATTCAACCAATTCTTAAACATCAGGTGGGCATGGGCACGCCAACGGACGCTGATTTCTTTTTGGGGATCATCGTCTGTGTAATAATTGAGGGGAACATTGATAGGCAAATTCTTCGCTAAATCGCGAAAATATTCCGTATGTAAAGTATCGGGGGCATATTCCGAATGTCCGGTAATGAAAATCTCACGCCCTCCCCGCGACATCACGATGTATACGCCTGATTCTGCCGATTCGGAAAGTATACTTAATGCCGGCGCCTTCAATATATCATCTCGACGTATCTCGGTATGCCGGCTGTGCGGAACATAAAACTCATTATCGAATCCACGGAAGAGCGGAATATTCGGGTTATTAACCGTATGTTTGAATACGCCGAATTTTTTAGCATCCAATGCATACTTGGGAATTCCATGAAAATGATACAGTCCCGCTTGCGCCGCCCAGCAGATATACAAGGTAGAAGTAACGTGCCGGGCTGCCCAATCCATTATATCAACCAACTCGTCCCAATAATTGACATCATTAAAATCAAGCAATTCCACTGGGGCGCCGGTAATAATCATCCCGTCATAATTGGATTTACGTACATCTTTGAAATTTTTATAGAAAGTAGCCAAATGCTCCTGAGATGTATTTTTACTGTCATGCGTCTGCATTTTCAACAAATCAATTTCTACCTGAAGCGGACTGTTGGAAAGCAGACGTACAAAATCCGTTTCTGTCGCGATTTTTATAGGCATAAGGTTCAAAAGCGCCACCTTCAACGGACGAATATCCTGTGTAGAAGCGCGCAAATCGTCCATCACGAAGATATTTTCCTTCTTCAAAATTTCGACAGCCGGTAGATTATGGGGAATATTTAAAGGCATAATATATGAAAATAAATCATGGTGCAAAGATAGGATTTTTTTCAACTCCTGCAACTGTTTACGTCCTTCTTATGTGTTAAGTGGCAAAAATTTATTAACCAACTTTATAAACTTATTCCTTAATAATTGTACCTTTGTGTGCTTCTGACAAGAATGTTACAATATAGTCTTTTTTTCAAACCGATGGCATTTAATTTCTTAAGCTTAGCAAGTGGAAGTAGCGGAAACTGTTATTATTTAGGAACAGACAATTACGGTATTTTATTCGATACAGGAGTCAGTGTGCGATTCCTGAAAAAGACCTTGAAAGAAAATGGGATTGGCTTAGAAAAGATTATGGCGGTATTTATTACACATGAACATACCGACCATATTCGGTCAATTGGCGGACTGAGTAAAAAATACGGAATTCCGGTTTATGCTACCGAAAAAGTACATGAAGGAATTGATAACAGCCTGAATGAAGACGAGAAACTCTATACCTCCCGCAGAATAATCGAAAAAGAAATTGCCGTTAATATCAAAGATTTTAAAATTACCGCCTTCGATGTGCCCCACGATGCGAGTGAATGTGTCGGTTATTTGGTTGCGTACAAGCAAAATAAATTAGTGATAATAACCGATGTAGGGCATATTAATGAAAAAGTGGGCGAATACATCCGTTTAGCTAATCATTTGGTTATCGAAGCTAATTACGATCGGGAAATGTTGTTTCAGGGCAAATATCCATCCTTTTTGAAAGAGCGAATATCCAATGGGAGCGGGCATTTATGCAATTCCGAAATAGCCGGATACCTCGCCGCTAATTTTGATTTGCACCTGAAAAATATATGGCTCTGCCATTTAAGTAAAGAAAACAATCATCCCGAATTGGCATATAAAACAGTTGAAATGGCGATGCAGCAATACGGTATTCGGGTAGGCAAGGATGTGAATTTAGTAGTATTAAAGCGTACAACACCCTCAGAAATGTTTGTTCTGGAAATTAATCAAAAGTTTGCAAATTAAAAAAATCTTTTTACCTTTGTCGCGATTAATGTAAAAAAAGTATTGATATACATATATGATAAATTTTAGTAATGTTTACGGTTGGTGGCGCTTATTCTTGATCCGAGAGTGAGTTAGTCCCCCGTATGCGTTTTGCGTATAAAAGCCTGTTGTAACTCACAACAGGCTTTTTTTGTTGATAAACGATGAAAAATAATGATTAATGATTAGTGATATAATGATAAATGGAGTGTCATTGCGGGCTTGACCCGCAATCTCCTGATAAATTGTAAAATGATAAAAAATATGAAGAGAAAGAAAACAGAAACACCTGTCACCTGTCACCCGTTACCCGTCACTTTTTCAATAGACGAGGCAGGGTATTACGGAGAATTTGGCGGAGCATACATTCCCGAAATTTTGTATGCAAATGTGGAATCCTTGAAAACAGCGTACAGGGAAATCCTCGATGATCCGGCATTTCAAGAGGAATTTCAAGCCTTATTGACCGATTATGTCGGGCGTCCGACTCCGCTTTACCACGCAAAACGTTTGTCGGAAAAATATGGATGTAAAATCTATTTGAAGCGGGAAGATTTAAATCATACCGGCGCTCATAAAATCAACAATACCATTGGGCAAATCCTGTTAGCCCGTCGTATGCGTAAAACCCGGATTATCGCCGAAACAGGAGCCGGTCAGCACGGGGTAGCAACCGCTACCGTTTGTGCGCTGATGAATATGGAATGTGTGGTGTATATGGGGGCAACCGATGTGGAACGTCAAAAGTTGAATGTCCGTAAGATGGAAATGCTGGGAGCGAAAGTCGTTCCGGTTACGAGCGGAAACAAGACTTTGAAAGACGCTACCAATGAAGCCATTCGCGACTGGTGCTGTAATCCCGTCGATACGCATTATATCATCGGTTCGACAGTAGGACCACACCCTTATCCGGATATGGTTGCCCGCCTGCAATCGGTTATCAGCAAAGAAATAAAAAAACAGTTGCAGGAAAAAGAAAACCGCGATTATCCCGATTATTTACTTGCTTGCGTAGGGGGAGGAAGCAACGCCGCAGGGACGATTTATGAATATCTCGATGATATGCGGGTGAAAATCGTTTTAGCCGAAGCAGCAGGAATGGGTCTTGATTCCGGCGAATCGGCAGCAACTATCCATCTGGGAACAACAGGTATTATCCACGGCGCGAAAACTTTGCTTATGCAAACCAAAGATGGACAAATCGTTGAGCCTTATTCTATTTCGGCGGGTTTGGATTATCCGGGAATTGGACCTATGCACGCCTATTTGGCAAGGACTGGACGGTCGGAAGTGCTGGCGATAGACGACAGCGAGGCATTGGAGACTGCGATGGAACTGACTCGTTTGGAAGGGATTATCCCTGCTTTAGAGTCGGCTCACGCCTTGGGGATTTTTGGTAAAAAGTCGTTTAATCCTGACGATATTCTGGTGCTTTGTCTGTCGGGACGCGGCGATAAAGATATGGAAACGTATCAATTGATAATTGATAATTGACAATTGATAATTAATAATTAAAAACGTAACTTCCTATAACTTCTTATAACTTCTTATTTTTCTTATGATAACACAAACAAAAACAATTTTAGCAGATGTACAAACGCCGGTGAGTATCTATTTAAAAATCAGGGATATTTATCCCGAATCGGCTTTGTTGGAAAGTTCGGATTTTCACGGTAATGAAGATTCGGTTTCGATGATCGGATTTAATCCGATGGCTCGTTTTGAAGTGAATGACGGCAGGGTTCGCTTGGATTATCCCGATGGACGTTCGGAGGAAAAAACCATAAATGCGGAAGCATCTGTTCCTCAGTTGCTATACCAATTTATCCGGTTGTTTGAGGTAAATGAAAACACCGGAGCATTCAACGGTTTTTTCGGATATACGGCTTATGATGCGATCCGGTATTTTGAAAACATTGATCCGTATAGACCTTCGTCCGATTTCGAGAAAATTCAAGTTCCGGATATCATTTATATTTTTTATCGTTATATCCTTGTAATTAATCATTTTAAAAATGAGATGACGATCGTCGAAAATCGTTTGGAAGGTGAAGAAAGCCGGATTGACGAAGTGCTGGCATTGTTGGATAACCGTAATTTTGCTTCGTACAATTTCAAGGTCTGCGGTGATGAAATTGCTGCGGTCAGCGATGATGATTATCGGGCTATGGTGAAGCAGGGGATAGCGTTTTGCAAACTGGGTGATGTTTCCCAAATCGTACTTTCCCGTCGTTTTTCGCAAGCCTTTGCCGGCGATGATTTCAAGGTTTACCGCGCGTTACGCTCCATCAATCCTTCACCTTATCTGTTTTATTTTGATTTTGGCTCTTTCCGGATTTTCGGATCAAGTCCCGAAACCCATTGCGGCGTTTCGAACGGAAAAGCGTATATCGATCCGATTGCCGGCACTTTCCCAAGAACCGGTGATGACGAAAAGGATAAACAGTTGGCACAGGATTTATTGAAAGATCCGAAGGAAAATACCGAACACGTGATGCTGGTCGATTTGGCTCGGAACGATTTAAGTAAAAACGTCAAAAATGTGCGTTTGGAATTTTACAAAGAAGTACATTTTTATTCCCACGTCATTCATTTGGTTTCACGCGTGATAGGCGATGTTCCCCAAGGAAGCAATTCCATTAAAATTTTTGCAGATACGTTTCCGGCAGGGACGGTTTCCGGAGAACCCAAAGTGCGTGCTATGGAGTTGATTCGCGACATTGAGCCGCATTGCCGCGAAGCCTACGGAGGTTGCATCGGTTATATCGGTTTGAATGGCAACAATCTGACACAGGCAATTACCATTCGTTCGTTTGTCAGCAAAAACAATGTGTTATACTATCAGGCAGGTGCAGGCGTTATCTCCCAATCCAACGAAATATCCGAATTGCAGGAAGTGAATAATAAACTCGGTGCATTGAAAAAAGCCATTAATGAAGCGGAAAAAATAATTAATTAAGGACTGAATGTTAATCGTCATTGCGAGGGCAATAGCCCGAAGCAATCCATAATTCATTAATATCTGTGTAAATCCGCTTAATCTGTGTCATCTGCGTTCAAAAAGAACATTGAGATGCCCTTCTCGGCTGGATTGCTTCGCTTTGCTCGCAATGACGGCATAATAATAACTTATAAAACAAATATATATGAATAACAAATCCATTAAAGAAATTTTGAATCGAATGTTCGATCATCAGTATTTGACTCGCGAAGAAGCCAAAACCGTTTTAACCGAAATGGCGGAAGGCAAATACAACGAAAGTCAAATCGCAGCGCTCATCACCGTCTATTTTATGCGGAGCATCAGTGTAGAAGAAATCCTCGGATTCAGAGAAGCCCTGTTGGAAATGCGGGTCAATATGGACGACTTGCAGGCGTATGATCCGATTGATATTGTCGGTACGGGCGGGGACGGTAAAAACACATTCAATATTTCTACGCTTGCCTGTTTCGTAACCGCCGGAGCAGGATACAAGGTGGTCAAACACGGCAACTACGGAGCAAGTTCGGTCAGCGGCGCTTCCAATGTGATGGAAGAACACGGCGTCAAGTTTTCCAAAGACTTAGACCATCATAAAAAGTCGTTGGATACGGCGAACATAGCCTATCTTCACGCACCCCTGTTCAATCCTGCATTGAAAACCGTAGCCCCTGTCCGCAAGGCATTGGCAGTACGTACTTTTTTTAATATACTGGGTCCCTTGGTCAATCCTTTAATCCCCAAGCGTCAGGTTTTGGGTGTTTACGACTTGAAAATGTTGCGGTTGTATCATTACATCTATCAACAAAGCGATTGCCGGTTTTCGATTGTACACAGTTTGGACGGATACGATGAAATTTCTCTGACGGATACATTTAAAATGATTACCGTTCAGGAAGAGCGAATGTTTGATCCTGAAACGTTCGGTTTTAAGCGGGCAAATCCCGAAGAGCTGTTTGGAGGAAATACGCCTGCCGAAGCCGCTCGGATATTTGAACGGGTATTGAATAATACGGCAACGGAAACGCAAAAGAACGTGGTCGTTGTCAATGCGGCAACGGCTATACAAACCATTGAGCCGCATTTGGACTTTCAGTCGTGCATTGCCATAGCAGACGAAGCGTTAAAATCGGGAAAGGCGAAAGATGCTTTTGTTAAATTTTTGAGTTTAAATGGTTGAATTATCAGGTTAAATATTTTTTTACTGTTGAAAAGTGTAATTTTGTAGCGTTATTTGGTGCTGTAAAATGTAATTTATCAATAAATAAAACTGCATAAATATGTATAGAGAAAGTATTAAATATCTGTTAAAATGGAATTTAAATAAAAATAAAAAGCCGCTTATTCAATAGTTTGCTCCCGATTTGACACAAAATATTCAATAATTTACCACCGATTTGATACAAAATATTCAATAATATACCCCCGATTTAAAACAAAACATTATCTTTGCAGCAAATTTAAGAACTGTGTTTGAAAGAAATATACGTATAGAATTGGAACAATGGGCGGCGAAAAAAAAACGCAAACCATTGATATTAAGAGGTTCTCGTCAGGTAGGGAAAACCACGCTTGTTGATAATTTTGCCCTGAAGTTCGAGAATTATCTGTATTTGAATTTTGAAAAAAATCCAAGCGCCATCGCATTGTTTGAAAAAGAGCAGGAAATTGATGACTTGATAGCAGATATTTTTCTTTTTTGCAACAAGGAAAAAAAGTCGGGTAAAACGCTTTTGTTTATTGACGAAATTCAAAATTCAAAAACGGCGGTTACGAAACTTCGTTATTTTTACGAAGCAAAACTACCCGATTTATACGTGATTGCAGCGGGTTCACTGTTGGAAACGATGCTAAACAAACAGGTTTCGTTTCCTGTGGGACGTGTGGAATATTTGGCGGTTCGCCCTTGCGTTTTCAACGAATTTCTTCGGGCTATCGGAGAAATACAACTTGAAAAAGCCCTGCTTGACTGCAAAATACCCGAAGCGCTGCACAGAAAAACAATGAACCTGTTCAACACCTTCACGCTTATTGGCGGAATGCCCGAAGTGGTTGCCGATTATGCCGAAAATAAGGATTTTGTCGGCCTAAACAGTATTTATGAAAGTCTGCTGACAAGTTACCGCGATGATGTTGAGAAGTATGCCCAAAATGAAACGATGCGGCAAGCCATTCGTTATATTTTGCAGTCAGGTTGGAAATTTGCCGCAGAACGCATAACGTTAGGGGGTTTCGCCGGTTCTTCGTATAAATCGCGTGAAATGGGAGAGGCGTTTCATACATTGGAAAAAACCTTTGTTTTAGAACTTTGCCATCCGACAACCGATACGGTTGTGCCCATAACAAAAGACATAAAGCGTTCTCCAAAATTGCTGTGGCTCGATTGTGGTCTGGTAAATTATGCCGCAAATGTGCAAAAAGAAGTGTTTGGAGTTGTGGATATTTTAGATGCGTGGCGGGGAAAAATTGCGGAACAGATTGTGGCACAGGAGTTATTAGCTTTAGATAGTCGCGTTTCGAATATGCGGTCTTTTTGGGTAAGAAACAAAAAAGACTCCGAAGCAGAAGTCGATTTTGTATTACAATATGATAATAAAGTTATTCCGATAGAAGTAAAATCGGGACATAACGCCAAACTTCGCTCCCTGCATCTGTTTATGGACGAAACGCCGCACGATATTGCCGTAAGGATTTGGTCACAGCCATTTTCGATTGACGAAGTGAGAACGCGGCAAGGAAAAATCTTCAAACTAATCAACCTGCCGTTTTATTATATTGGCAGCATTGAAGCAATATTTTTATCTTATGTTTAATACACCATATCGTAAATAATTTATGCATATATTAGATACAATATGCCGCAGTAAACGGCTTGAGATTGCCCGTCAAAAAGAAGCGATTCCGCTTTCGGAATTGAAAGAGATACTGCATTCTCAAAGGGGATTGCAGGTCAAGCCCGTACAGGATTCTTGTCATCCCGCACTTGATGCGGGATCCCCTGAAATACGCGGATTGCAGGTCAAGCCAGCAAAGACAAATGCTAATAGAGAAAAGGTTTCGTTCAAACAGGCATTGGCTTGTTCAAGTTCGGGAATTATCGCTGAATTTAAGCGGAAATCGCCTGCCAAAGGCTGGATTTATCCCGATGCAGATGTTGCGAAGATTGTCCAATCGTATGAAGACGCAGGAGCGGCAGCGATTTCCTGTCTGACCGATGAGCCTTTTTTCGGCGGCAGTTTTACTGATTTTGAGAAAGCAAGAGAAACTGTTCGGAAGATACCGCTTTTGCGAAAAGATTTCATTTTAAACGAATATCAAATTTATCAGTCTAAGGTAATGGGAGCAGATGTCATACTATTGATTGCTGCCTGTTTGACGGCTGAAGAAATTGTCCGTTTCACTGCGCTTGCTCATGAATTGGATATGGAAGTCCTGTTAGAAATTCACGAGGAGTCGGAGCTGACTTCCGTTTGTCCCGATATAGATGTAGTCGGGATCAACAATCGCAACCTGAAAACTTTCGCTACCGATATCCGGCACACTTTGGATTTGGCAGGTAAAGTCCCCGACCGTTTTCTAAAAATATCGGAAAGCGGACTATCCGATCCCGAAACGGTGATTCAACTTCGACAAGCCGGTTTTCGCGGATTCCTGATGGGTGAGAATTTTATGAAAACAGCCGATCCGGGTGAAACGTTGAGAGAGTTTATAAAGTCTGTCGTCCTGTGTCAAGCGAGGGATTCCTTGAAGAATGTAATTGATTGTGATGAGATTGCGGGTCAAGCCCGCAATGACAAATTATCTGTTAAAATCAAAGTGTGCGGAATGAAAGACCCTGAAAATATGCGGGCTTTGGAAGAATTGCCGGTCGATATGATGGGTTTGATTTTCTACGAAAAGTCGCCTCGTTGTGTTGAGGACAAAGATGCCGCAGCGATCAACGCACTTTCGCTGACAATACCCAAAGTGGGCGTATTTGTCGATGCTCCGCAAGCGTTTGTTTTGGATAAAACGGAACGCTTCCGCTTGCAATATGTTCAGTTGCACGGAAAAGAATCGCCCGAATATTGTAGTATGTTAAGAAACAAGGGTATTCCTGTTATCAAAGCCTTTCAAATGAAGACGGTAGAAGATTTAAAAGCCTGTACATTGTATGAAGGTTGTTGCGATTATTTTCTGTTCGATACGCCTACGCCTCAATACGGCGGTTCTGGGAATAAGTTCGATTGGGGGCTTCTTTCGGCATATACCGGTTCAACGCCTTTCTTTCTGAGCGGCGGCATTACACCGGAAGATGCAGATATCGTTAGTCGATTGAATTTTCCTCAGTTATTTGCCGTTGATTTAAATAGCAGGTTTGAGATCGAACCCAGAATAAAAGATATAAACAGTATTCGTTTTTTCTTGTTGGGTCTGAGGATATGAAAGTTTTTTGACTTTATTGTGATATTTCAAACAAATTTTGTATTTTTGTAATCTTAAGTTAATTAAGGTAAAAGGTAATGATTGCAAAACCGATAGAAGTAAAAGCATTAGATGATTACTCCATTTTTGTGAAGTTTTCCGACGGAGTGCAAGGGGCTGTAGATTTAAAGCGTTTGGCACACAAGGGTATATTTCACACTTGGGATAAAAACAATTTGTTTGCAAAAGTTCATATTGATGATTATGGTGCAATTGTATGGAACGAAGACATAGATATTTGTCCAAACAGTGTTTATCTGCAATTGACAGGATTAACTTTTGAACAATGGAAACAACAAAACCGAAATATTTATGCCTCAAATCAGTAATTTTTTTGGAATAATTATCAGAATGTTTTACGACGAACACAGCCCTTCTCATTTTCACGCACAATATGGCGAATACAACTGTTGTATTGATATTCAAACACTTGGCATCATTGAAGGATATTTGCCCGCTCGTGCATTAGGGCTTGTTGTCGAATGGGCAAACCTGCATAAAGAGGAATTAGTAGATAATTGGCTCAATATTGAGCAACAAAAACCCCTGAGAAAAATATCGCCTTTGCAATAAGTATAATTTTTTTTCAGACTTTGTTTGTTAATTTAATTTTTTTTATGAATCAAACTGAAAATTTAAATAGATCAAAATTAGCCGTTTTGTTCCAAAAAAAGAAACGAGAAATACTTTCTATTTACTTTACTGCCGGTTTTCCGGAAATCAACGATACAGAGAAAATTATTCTTGCACTGCAAAACGCAGGCATTGACTTGGTTGAAGTGGGCATTCCGTTTTCCGATCCCTTGGCTGACGGACCGGTCATTCAAGAGAGCAGTACGGTTGCGTTGCAAAATGGAATGAATTTGCGGTTGTTGTTTTCTCAATTAGACAACATAAAAGACAAAGTACATATCCCTTTGATTCTAATGGGTTATTTGAATCCGATTATGCAGTACGGATTTGAAAACTTCTGTAAAGATTGCCAAAAAACAGGAATTTCCGGAATGATTATTCCCGACTTGCCTTTCAACGACTATCTAAATACGTATAAACCCATTGCCGACCGGTACGATTTGAAAGTCGTCCTGTTGATTACTCCCGAAACTTCCGACGAGCGTATCCGCCAGATTGATGCACACACCGATGGGTTTATCTATATGGTTTCTTCGGCAGCCACAACTGGAATGCAGACACAGTTTGACAGAAAAACATTAGATTATTTCCGCCGCATTGCAAATATGAATTTGCGTAATCCTCTACTTATCGGCTTCGGAATATCAAACAAAGAAACACTTTCCGCCGCTTTTGAACACGCGGCAGGAGCGATCATCGGTAGCCGGTTCATTCGTTTGCTGGCGGAAGCCGAAAATCCGGAAGCAGCAGTCGGCAGGTTGCTGGAGTCGTTATCTGAATAGACAACTATTGTGTTGCTATCACCAATTCTTTTCCTTTCTTCAACTTTTCGTGAGAAATGAACCAACCATCTATCTTTTCGCCTCCATAAGTGATATTTACAATCTTTCTTCCTGTTCCGTTTTTTGTGATAGTAAACGGTTTTTCTCCCAACATAAACACTGTTTTATCAAACAATGGAACGGATATGATATACTCGGGATCTGCCGGCGAATAGGTATATAAACCGATGGCGTTGAAGACATACCATGCCGACATTTCGCCTGCATCATCCATTCCGGAATATGCCAATTTATCCACTCCCATATCATAAAAACGTTCCATGATACTGTCTAAATAAAATTGTGCCTTTTCCTGTTTGCCAATGAAATAATAGGTAAACGGAACGCTATGGTCGGGCTGATTACCCTGACAATAGTTTCCGATAAAACCGGTCATATTATGTGCTTCGTATCCACGCCAAGGCTCGGTGAATAACGAATCCAATTTCTTTTCAACGGCATCATGGCTTGGATAAAGCGCAAGCATACCTGTTGGATCATGCGGTGCGAAAAACAATGATTGCCAAGCATTTGCTTCTCTGTACATATACGCATAATAAGGATAATAAGGATCAAAATCAACAATCCAACTGCCGTCATCAATACGGCCTCTCCAAAATCCGGTTGAGGGATCGAACAGATTTTTGTAGTTACCGGTACGTCCCATTAGCATTTTGTAATTATCTTCATCACCCAAAACTTTGGCAATCAAAGCCGTAGCATAATCGTCATACGCATATTCGACGGTTTTCGTAACGGCGGCTTTGTATTCGTCCCATGTCGGAACATTCGTTGTATCTTTTTCTGCAATCCATCCCCTTTCCATGTATTCTTCCAAATAAGGCCGGCCGCCCCGTCCGGGAACGGTTGCATTTTTCAGTAAGAGTTTGTAGGCGCGTTCCAAATCAAAATCATCTATTCCGCGCAAATAAGTTCCCGCAACAAAAACCGACGCATGATCACCATGAAAAAATGTTGGCATATAGCCATTTCGTTTTTCACCTTTGTCAGTAATGGATTTAATGACGTCGACTGTCACATCGGGAGCAAGCATGGCAAGCAATACGAGTTTGTTGCGGTAATCATCCCAGAAAGAAGGGTCGGTGTAATAATGAAAGCCATCGTTGCTAACTTCTCCTCTTGCATCCGTGAAATCTTTGTTCACATCGCTACGCAGCGCCGGCCATAAAAACGACCGATACAAACAGGAATAGAACAGACTTTTTTGACGTTCAGTACCGCCGGATACCTGAATTTTAGACAGGAGATTTTCCCAGGTTTGTGTAGCTTCGTCGAAAACCTGTGCGAAACTTTTATCAATCATTTCTTTTTCCAAATTCATCTTTGCATTATCTACGCTGACAAAAGAAAATCCGATTTTCAGTTCCAAAGGCTCTTTGGGTTGACCTTTCCCAAAGTGCGCTATATAGACTTCGTGATTCTCGTTGGAAATTGTTTCTAAGTCTTCAATATCATAATTTGATACAGCATAAAAATACATTTTTTCACCTGCTTGCTGGAAGCCTGTCAATGTTCGGCTATCCTGCTTTTGTATGTCGGAAGAAGTAACCTGGTTATTAGCCCGCTTCATATCAAACAATACTTTTTGTGTTGCGCCGGCAGGATATGAATATTTATGATAACCGCAACGCAGCGTAGAAGTCAACTCTACATTAATTCCGTATCTTTCAAGAAAAACCTGATAAAATCCCGGACGTGCCGATTCGTTTTTGTGGCTGAATCCGGAATGATAATTATCAGGATTAACATCGCCTGTAATCGGAAGTATTGGTATATGAAGCAGATTCCAATGTCCTTTATTGGTATGACTGAATCCGAAGATTACAGTATCTTCATACTGGTATCCGGCTCCACTGCGATACATCGTTACAGGGCTTAACTGAACCATTGCATTCGGCAGCGATGAACCCGGAAATACTTCTGCACCCCAGGTACGTTCTTTAATTTTACGGACATAACCCAAGTCTTCGGGTTCCCACAACGTTGCCGTACCAAGCAACGGATTGACATAGCCGGTCAACTCTTTACCGGATTCTCCGCAATTAAAAATAAGCGGAGTGACACATAACAGTAATAAGATTATTTTCTTCATCATTTTTTAACATATTGACATCTAAAACTCTTAACTCTTAACTCTTAACTCTTAATTGTTAACTCTTCCCCCTCATATCCCAACTCGATTGCTTTTTGCAAATCTTTATAGGCGCTGTTATTTTCGTGAAGCAAAAGTTTGACACGGTATCTGATTATGTATAAATAAGGATTCCGGGCGTTTCCTCCTGCCAAACGAATGGCTTGATTGATATCGGAGGAAGCCTTTCCGGGTTTTTCCATTAAAAGGTATAGTTCGGCTCTACCGGCATACAGATTATAATCTTCCGGATCTTTGTCTAAAAGATAGCTATAGATTTTTTCAGCTTCTTCGTAATCGCCTCTTAACTTGGCTAAAGAAGCAAAACCTTTTCGGGCAAACAAACCGTTGGGATTTATTTCGAGCATCTGTCTGAAATCTGATTCGGCAAAGTCTGTGTTTTTCATTTGTAGATACAAAAGTCCACGTTGATACAAGGCTTCTTCGTGATTGGGAATTTCATTCAATAAAGCAGAATAATCGAGAATTGCATTGGCTGTTTTTCCTGTTTCGGCGAATAAAGACGCACGTGATTCGAGAAAAACAGGGTGTTTAGGAAAGGTTCCCAAGGCTGCTGTATAGGACAAAAGTGCATCATCTGATTTACCATTTCTTCGCTGAATTGTTCCCAAATTATTCAATAAAAAAGGGTTTAATGGACTGTCAGGTTTACTTTTAAGGGCCTGTTTCAAAGCCATTTCAGCCGAATCCAACTGGTTTTGTTCTATATAATCGAACGACAAAGAAATCCAGTCCGTTTCGATTTGAGCCGGTGCATAAACCTCCCCAAGCAAGAAAAATAAAACCATCAATCCTGCCGGAAGATATTTTTTTAACAAAAATTTAATCACGGATTTATTCAGTTGTTTCAACGGGTACTATCAGTTTATAGCCTTTTCCGTGGATGTTCATTATTTCCACACGAGGATCGTTTATCAATGCTTTCCTAAGTTTGGTTATATAGACATCCATACTTCTGGCGGCAAATTGATAAAAATCTTGATGTGGCTTCCAAATCGTGTTGACTGCAAATTCCCGATCTAAAATATCATTCATATTGATACATAAATGTGCCAGTAAGTCGCTCTCTTTGGTCGTCAATTTTGCTACTTCTCCTTCGAGGCTTAGTGTTTGCTTCTGTCTGTCAAATACATATTTACCAATGTGATATACGGTAACTTCTCTATTTTTCGATCCGTTTATTCTCCGTAAGATGGCATTAATTCGAAGTAAAAGTTCTTCCATACTGAAAGGTTTCGTCAAGTAGTCATCAGCACCCACTTTAAATCCTTCCAATATATCTTCTTTCATATTTTTTGCAGTCAAAAAGATAATCGGGATTTCTGCATTCCTGGCACGAATATCCTGAGCCAGTGCAAGCCCATCTTTTCTGGGCATCATAACATCAAGAAGACAAACATCATACTTCTTGAGAGGAAATGCTTGAGCGCCCACTTCTCCATCCGGAAATAAATCGGCATCGAAACCTTTTGCCTGCAAATATTCCCTCAAAAGCATCCCCAAATTCTCGTCGTCTTCACACATGAAGATTTTTATTTTTTCTTCCATAATCATATAATTTATTTATGTTTATAAATTTATCATTTTATCATTATTGTACATACGGTAAACAAATGGTGAATTTTGTTCCGATATTTAATTCGCTTTCCACTTTGATTGTACCATTCAATTCATCCATTATTTTTTTTACATAAGCCAAACCCAAGCCAAACCCTTTCACATTGTGCACATTTCCTGTCGACACCCGATAAAAACGTTCGAAAACCTTTTTCAGATTTTCCTTTTTTATCCCTTTTCCGTTATCGCTAATACTGATACAAATCTTTTCGTCCACGTTTTCAGTTCGAGCAACTAATTGTAAAGGGACATCAGGCTTGCGGTATTTTACGGCATTTTCCATTAAATTAAAGAGTACATTAGTAAAATGCATTTCGTCTATGTATATTGTTGATTCATAAGCTTCTAATTCTAATTCGAGCCTTCCTCCGCATTTCTCCACCTGTATATCAAAAATTTGGGCTATATTCAGTAACAAATCGTTGGCATCTAATTCTTTTATCTTCAATATCGAACGTCCGTCTTCCATCAACGACATCTGTAAAACTTTGTCTATCAGGAACTGCAAACGCTTGGTTTCGTCGTTGATTGTTCGTGTGATTTTGTTAAAAGAGGCTGATTCACTTAATGATCCGGATTGTTCCAAGGTTGCTATCAGGCTTTTGTCACTCAGCATTTGACCGGCAATCGAAATTCCGGAAACCGGTGTTTTCAATTCATGGGTCATATTACTGACAAAATCTTTCCTCATTTCAGATATATGCTTTTGTTTTAAGATAATATAAAGCGTTATCGTAAACACTACCAATAACAGTATCGAAAAAATAATCGAAGGAACAATAAACTTGATGGAATTTAATAAAAATTGATTCTTTGCAGGAAAAACAACTTGTAAAGTATGTATTTTCGATACAGGATCGTTGGGAAAAAGAATTTGGGAATATACTTTTGGGGGTTCAGTGATTTCAAAACCAGTACTCTTATATACTATATTCCGATTATGATCTATGATTGCATATAGAAAAGGAAGCGCCAGATTATTGTTTGCTAAACCTGTTTCAATGTAAGATTTTAATTGTTTAAAATCAATACGTTCTTCTATTGGCTTTTCATCCGCTTTCATTTTGATACGGATTACTTCATTGAGCAAGTTCTCATTTTGATTGTATCGTTCATACAATGATTCTTGAATCGATTGAGACTGAAAATTCAAACTGCTTTTCCCTGTTCCTCGTATATTATTTATTTGAATATCAATACCTTCAAAATCTATATTATTATTCAAATCGTCTGAATTTCTAAAAATTATTCGTTGACTTTGTATTGAAATTCTATCAATAGGAGGGTTATTTTTGTCAGCCAGTTTTTTACCATACCTCAAAATTTGGTCATCATAAATTCGGGACACCTCATCGATCTCCAAACTGTGAGACACTTGAAATAAACTTCTCTTAACAGCTTCTTCAAATTGCTCTTTTTGACTGGTTGCGATTTCGTGAATATAATTCACTTGCAGGTATAGCAAACCTACAAAAGCAAAAATCATAACGCCTACAAGCAATCCGATAGTCGATTTTCTCATTTATTATTTTTGTTCTTTATTCGTGAAACAAAGTAACAAATTTTTTTTTTAACATTTACAAAAAAAAACAAAAAAATGACCATAGTAAAGAATAAATGTTTTTAACAAAACGGTGGAAATGTTAATTTAAGGAATTAAAATGTTAAAATTTCTCCGTTTGATTAATTTTTATATTGTTTAACAATGCTACATACTGGTTGATTGCATGGGCTATTTCCAAAGGAAAAATGAACTCATCTGCCGTATGGGATCGGGCAGATTCTCCTGGTCCGATTTTTACGGAAGGAAAGTGCATGAACGTCTGATC
>Ga0082212_10005358_pt1 | contig 17502 bp, 11 predicted proteins | sample TergutNt197P3_FD_71548 | JGI IMG/M metagenome (GOLD analysis project Ga0082212, IMG submission 71548) | Neocapritermes taracua P3 segment gut microbial communities from Petit-Saut dam, French Guiana - Nt197 P3 | ecosystem: Host-associated > Arthropoda: Insects > Digestive system > Gut ... | reverse complement strand
TCACCATCTATACCCCAACCCGGCATGAGTTCGATAATCAGGTCGCCCCGTCCGATATGATAGGTTCCATATCGCAATGCCGCGCTGCCTACATTCCAGTCGCCGGTTCGTAAAGAGTGATCCGTTACAACTTGCTGAACACCGCTCATTTGGGCTACTACCTGTTCGACGGCTTCATTTTGGATGGTAGCGAGGTCGAGTTTTTCATCCTCAATCAGTTTACGGTTAAGATAAATCTGCCGGTTATGAAAACCGTTTACCCATTTATTGGAACCGCCATACTTGGCTCTGAAATACATATTCAGGAAAACTTCGCAGTTTTTCGGGCTAAACGTTCCTCCGACCGAATTAAGACCTTCGGGGATCAACTCCGTATCTGAATAATAGCCGGTTCCGGTTACGATGACAAGTGCATTGCTTAATCCGATTTTTTTATCGATAGCGTTCAGCAGTTCGGCAATATTTTGATCCAGCTGGTAATAGATGTCCTGCACTTCCTGTGTATAGGTATTATCCTGCACATCCAGAAAATTGCCTCCGTAGAATGTGACAAGCAGCATGTCGGGCACGGGGTTCATACCGAGTTCGCCGTTATTGATAAATTCAACTGCCAATCGGCTTATTTCCTTATTAATAAATGGCGATGTCTTGAAGCGGGGATAGCAGCCTACTTCCCGTTCATTAAAAGTGTAACGGTATTGCTTTTTGTCGGTGGTATAGGGCAGCGCACCATACTGCCCGTCTGTTAGCATGGGCGACCATGAGTATGTCGATAAACGGGATGAAAGCGATTCAGAACTGCTGTTGAGTTTGTCGACATAGGATGGGATGTCTTTTCTGTAATAAGTTGTTGTAACCCATTTACCGTTAAAGTCGTCGATCCAAAAAGCGCCGTCGGCAGCATGTCCGGCAGATAAGATGGCGCTTTCGACTTCGGGCGCTATGGCGAATACTTTACCGGCGCCTTTGGAAGCATATTTTAGTTCGTCGCCAATCGTAGAACTCAGCAGGTTCTTAGGAGAGAAATTCTGTTGCGTATAATTACCAAGGAAATTCGCATCGTAGACGCAGGATTGTTCTAATTCTTTTTCAAAATCATACCGTTTATTGCCGGTGATGCTGTGGTAGCAGGGATTCGAACCCGAAAAAATCGTTGCAAAAGCGCTTGCCTGGTCTATCGACGTAAATTCAAATTGCACGTGCCGATAGTTAATACTTTCGTTCATCAGGCGTTTAAAACCCTGTTCGCCGAAAAAACCCTTGAAATAATCAAGATAATCGCCGCGCAACTGGTCGATCGTGATGCAAACAACTAATTTAGGCGTCTGTTGTTGTTGTGCCTGTATACCGGCAACAACAAAAACGGCTATTAATGATGTGATAAATTTTCTCATCCTGTTGAATATTTTTTTCTTAAAAGCGTCCATCCCGATCGAAGCGCCAAACTTACAATCAAGGGAATAAACGCAATATTTACATGCTGCGGTAAAAAAATCCAACCTGCAGACATGATAATAATGACCGCAAAGTTAATAAAATGATACCAATAAGCAGGTGTCTTTAACTTTTTTGTAGAAAAAAGAATTACTCCAAACAGGTGAAACGGGTGCAGCCAAAGCAGTGAAATATTGGGAAATATGCACGGATGAACCGAAAAAAAACTCAGAAAAAAGAGGATGCATCCTGCCATTCCGGCAACAAAAAACAGGAGCATATCAACGAGCCGGAAATATTTTTTTACGCGCCATTCAATGAATGTCAGTGTCAGGATAATCAGGAAAAGAAGTGTAAAACAAAATACCGGTGAAAAGTAAAATGGCGTAATAGGCGTTTGCCGGTCTTCTTCGGCAAGAATAATTGCATTTTTTACTAAAGGCGTGGAAATGCCTTCCCGAATGATTTCTGCCCTGTCAAAAGCATTTTTAACATTTTCAGGAATAAAAAATGATTCCCGCTGCGTCATTGCGCGGTCGGTTGGCAATCCCAGTACAAGGTCGCATCCAAACGTTTGCCATGGGCGGTATCGCGTACATTGATTAATCATATCACGAAACGTAGGTATTCGGGATGTCGGCGGCATAAAACTGATTGTTCCCTGCAAATTATTTTCAATCATATCAATAGGTCGCGTGGCGCAGTTATCGAAAAAAAAGTTATACCTGTACTCGCGATTTTCAGGCAGTACATTCCATTCAAGGGCATTCCACAGCATTTCTTTTTCTTTGTGCTGCAGGTTGAGAACCTGTTCATACACTTCGCTTCCACGTGAGATATACTCAACTAAGAAGTAACCGAAATTGCTTGCGCCAAGCACATAGTCGGTTTCCCCTTTTGCAAAACGGTAAATAAAGTTGGGTTTTGAGAAATCGAATATCCCGTAATTATAGACCCTGTCGATTTTATTTTCAGGATCATACACACGCAAGGCAGTGTGACCATACACCGTAAAAACCGCATCCTCGCATGGCGAGCAGGTGATGAGGCTAACTTCCGCTTGCCGGCTTAACTGTCGCAACTGCACGATGTCCTGCGGGTTTACTGTCGCTGCCGATGTGGATATTACATGTATGGCAACAAGGCAACCAAACATTAAAAACCAATCGAATCTTTTCATATTGATATGTATCTTTGCTCGCAAAAGTAGATGAAATTTCGGAAACAACCAAATTATTCCGGTTGTTAGAAAAAAGCGTAATCGTTAAGCGTATCTGTTACAACAAAAATCTTCATCGTTCGTTTATTTGTGCCGTCGGGCGATAGGATGATTATTTCAAATACATTGTCGACCTCGTTGAAAGTCTTTGTGATACGGGCGCCCCGAACTGCGGATAACCTTAGTTGATTGGCTTTCAGCGTTTCCAAATGATCGCAAACGATATAATAATTTCCAGCCTTAGTCTGCATCAGTTTAGCCCTTGAATTTTTTAGAAGAATGTTCGAAATGCCTGTTTGATTAGTTGCTGTGGAGGCTTTTTCAACCCAAACGGGATTTGAACAGGCGAAACCCGCAGCAGTACCGACAGCCGCTTTTTCGCTTTGCACCTCGATGCGATAAAATTCGCCTGGCGCAACTTTGATCGCCAAGTCGGTAGACCAGCGAAAGAGGTTTTTTCCCGTCACGTCCCAACTTTTCAGGAGTTCTTTTGTATTATCGGATTCCCCGGTGATTGTTAGTTTGTACAGCGCTATTTTTGTCAGCGGATGCAAATCATCGAAGGCGTTGATTTTCACGCGTGCGGTTTGTTTATTTCTTTTGATTTTAAGGGTTTCTCCCATAGATAAGCCATCGATGTCGAACCGTATTTGAGGACCGTTTGTGCCGTAAGTTACACCGGTTTTCAGTGCATGATTGATATTATCAATCGTCAGTTCGGGCAAATAGCACATATTAAAGGTATTTGCAACATTCACCGAAGCATGTGCGTCGGTATTCGACAGGCCGACATATTTGTATTCACCGCTGGTATTGAGGTCGTCCCAATATTTTCGGGAGAGCATATTCGCCTCGCTCTGGCCATTAGCGCCGTTCCATATTTCGAGGCCGACATGATTTTTTATTTCGTAAACATTCAGAAAAGGGTACGTGGGGTCGCCGGGGTGCAGCGGCATGAAAAAGCCGCCATCGGCGATTGTTTCGTCAACCATTTCCTGCCATGTTTTTGTGCCTCGCCGTGATGGCTTTTGGGGAAGATCGGCGGCATTGAATCTGATGGCGCCTATTGTGCCACCGGCGCTATCCGTCAAATTGGTGAGTATCTCGCCGTCAGGCTTAGTGATAGAAACACCATACAAACCCTCAGAAAGCGGCATATTGAAAATGCTGGTTCGGGCATCGTAAATCACTGCCGCTACGGCTCCGACTTTCATCGCATTTTCTATTTTTTCAACAAATTCATTCGTTCCGCGTGAAATCAACGCAATTTTGCCGGTTAAGTCCCATCCTGTAAAATCCTGCGGACGTCCATGACCCGGCACCCATACCAGTTCATACGCCTTGTCGCCGAAAACTTCAGCAAAATAGGCATAGCTTGCATCTAAGTTTGTGTCTCTATAGGGTATCCTGACCGGTTCGGCGCCGCCAGCAGGTATGACCTCAAAAAATCCTTCGTAGATCGGATAGGAATAGAAGAAATAGCTTCCGCCCGGAATGTTGTATGGAACCTGAAAACATCCGCCGTGACCTTCCAGATCATCGACCTCAATACCTGTGACTGCAATAAAATCACCACGCGATTCAGCCGTGATCCGTTCCGAATCAATATGCGACCGGGTGTCGTTGTGGTCGAGCGTATACAGAAAACTCATACCCTTGACGTAGGACGATTCGATGTTTTGCTGTACGGTTCCCGTACCGTCCGACAAATTGGTGTGGGTGTGACAGTCGCCGCCATACCAGCCTGCGCCTGCGATGGAAATGTCCGAAAACGCTTGGGTGTTGAAATTATCCGCCGTTATTTTGTAATAAATTCTGCCCCGTCCCGCTTCGATGGCTCTGTACGAAATTGAAATTTCCAGTCCCTCGCCGGCAGATAGCGACGGAAAAACATTTGCCTTATTGCTTTCATTGACAAGTTGATGGGGGGCATAAACGCCAATTCTTATATTTTCAACTTCGACGGTACCGGAATTTATTACTGTGACACTTGTTGTTATCACATCCCCGACACGATACATCCTGTCATTGAAATCGACGGATAAGGTCAGTTCCGGTTCATTAGCAAATAAATCTTGCGAAAAAAGCGACGACAAAATAAAAACCGAAATCAGCAGGTATACGATATGATTTTTCTTCATGATTTTTTATTTTCCAATTTTCAATTAATTATGTTTATAACCGATAAACGCATAATAGACGATAAACAAAATGGACGGAAAGAAAAGCCAGTATGCCTGCTGAATGCTTCCTGTCATATCTTTAAGAAGGCCAAATGCTAAGGGGAGTATGGCGCCACCGACTATTGCGCTCACCAGAATAGATGAACCTTTTTTTGTGTATTTTCCGAGATTGGCAATGGCTAACGGCCAGACAGCGCCCCAAACAAGGCATGTGGAAAAACCAATTACCGGCACGATATAAATAGCGATACCGGCAGGTAACAAAGGTATGAGTATGGAGAAAAACAATCCGGTTACAGAACCGATTTGTAAGCCTGATAGCTGCGAAACGTATCGTGGAATCAACAGAATACCCAATATACAACCGATTGAAATGGCGGCAACGGAATAGATGGTGTAGCGTTCGGGATTGCTAAGTCCAATGGTTTCGGCAAAATCGACAGGCGTTACTAAGACCAGCGTGTCGATACCAACATAGAAAAATAGCGCCACCACGCCTAACAGCAAATGTGGAAAGCCGAATACGGATTTTTTTGATGCTACAAACGCTCTGACGTCGGATGATTCGGTCGAAACGTCTTTTTCGTCTTCTCCAACGGCTTTTAGTTCGGGTAATGGCGCAAACCACGTGAACGTTCCTAATAAAACGAATACCCCGACAATGATGTAAAACGGCAAAAACAGATCGTCGAGTTGTACATTGACTTGCGTGATGTCGATGAAGACAGCTAAAAAAATGGGCGCAATAGCCCATCCCGAACGGTTGCAGATAGTCATGATGCACATTCTTTTTGCCGCAGAATCAATAGGGCCTAAAATCGTAATATAGGGATTAATAGCTGCTTGCAGAAGCGTATTGCCGGTTCCGCAGACAAAGGACGCCAATAGAAACAGCGGAAAACTCTCGAAAGCGGCTGAAGGAACAAAAAGATATAATCCAATGGCGAAGAGGACAAATGAGATGACGATACCGCGTCGGTAGCCGATTTTTTGGATCAGGATGCCGGCCGGATAGCCAAAAACAACAAATGCCGAAAAAGTGGCTGTTAATACAAGATAGGATTCCGCATTGCTAAGCGAAAAAGCCTTTTTCAGAAAAGGAATCAACAAGCCGTTTATCCCTAACGAAAAACCTAACAAAAAGAAAAGCGTCCCGACAATGATAAGCGGCACGAAAAACGGACTGCGTTTGTTATCTTTATTCATAGTTAAAAAAATTAATCGCACCACGCATGTGCAGTGTCAACAAAACGTTTAATATTTTCATGAGGCGCTTCCCTTGGAATGGCGCATCCGGCATTAATAACTAAGCGCGGATAACCCTGATATACTTGTAGTAGTTCGATCGTCTTTTGCTCGACATCACGCAGACTTCCATACATCAGCACGCCACTCGGGTCGACGGTACCGAAAAGCGTACATTTATCGTGCATCGTTTCATGTATTTTGTCGATGGACGTTTTGTAATCGAGTTCGACTGCGTCGAGACCCAGGTTGGCCATATCTTTTAAAATCAAATCCGTATTTCCGCAAATATGTAAAAGGTAGGGTTTGTTACAGTCGTGCGCCTCATTCACTATTTCCAGTTCGTACGGATAAGCAAATTGACGATACATGTCGGGCGAGATCATTTCCGGTCCTGCCGGACTGTCGCCATTTGAAACCATATCCGCACCTGTTTCCGACATCAACCGAATCAGCTGTTTGGTGACTTTCGTACAATATGCTAACAGGATAACGGCGTTTTCTTCATCAAGCATCAGGTCTATCATGAAATTTGCAGGTGTACGAACCATCGTAGCAATTGAAAAAGGACACTGGTCGCAATTACCCCTGACATACACTTCGTCTTTGAAATAGTCTTTTAAAATCCTGACTGTTTCTAAAGCGTGTTGAATACGGATACTTTTCGAGATGTCCACTTCTTTCAGTTGGTAAACGTCGGCAAGATTTTCCAATAAGGGCAGGTGGGTGCGTGCAGGGACGTCGATCGGATAGTCGGTAGGTACTCCGATAGCCGATGCTAAAAGGGCCGTATCCACATCGAACAGAACGCCGTCGAGGCCATATCGTTCGACCGAATCTATCAGGCTTTTAGCTGCCAATTGCGGGTCCTCGCGGTATTGTTTCATGTTTATGCCGGATTGTTCGGCTGCTTGCAAAAAGTTATGTAACATTACCGGGCGTTTGTCCGGCATTTTCCCTTCAAGGGCGGCGGTGATTCGTTGATGTCCGTTCATAATAAAATCTATGATGAATAATTATTTACTGTTTTCATGGCAATCTCTGCCCATTCCCATAGCCTTTTCGGCTGGTACCCTACGGTAGAAATGTCTTTCATGATCAACTCAACATGGCATCCTTTGGCTACATCTAAAAAATCTTTCAACTGCTTTTCGGCTTCATCGACATTCCATGAAACAAATATGGAAGGCGACGGTTTACGGCTCAGTGCATAACGCCCGCCAAGGTTTTCTACCGCCAATTTGCTGTCGGCCCACGGCGTGACGGATACCTTCCGGAGGTTAGGGATTCGGGCGACGATCTCAGCTTTGTTGTCTAACGGTTCGCAACAACCGTAATAGGCCAACCCAAAGCGATTCAACCAGCGCAGGTCGTGCTCGACGGCAAATTCCCAGTGCATTTCAGGAGAAACCGATGAAAATATCTGTGCATTCGAACAGCCCCACATATTATGCGCCCTCACATGCGAGGGATCATATTCCTTTCCGGGCAAGGCATTGGTATATCCATACCCTCCCGAACCAATTCTGGTATTATTGCAGTCCGGACTTAATAATTTCAGGTTTTCGAACTGGTCAAGTTCCACCATCCACGCATCAACAATGCGGTCGTAAGCTGCGTGAACCATTTCGGGACGCATATACAGGTCGATTAATAATTCTTGTATTCCCCACCAGCGAATTAAATAATCCAGGGGCGCAAACCAGATATTTGACGGGCCAGCCGGTCTGACAGGAATGATGTTGGAAAACAAATCATTCATAGCGTCAAGATGGTATTGCGTGGCTTTCTCAAAGCAGGTGATTTTCGGCATTTTTATCTTTTCGATGTCTTCCGGCTCTTTTATCTGTATCTTGAAATGACGCGAATATATGTTGTTCTTATCATCGGTATGCACGGTATCTACTTCTTCCACGATTCCGAAACCGGTCGAATGAAAAACAACAGGGCAATCTATGTGTTCGTTGATGATCATGTCGCAGGGGAAATGTTCCCATTGATAGATGGTACGGCGTAGCTCCTGTTCCAGTTCACGTGCCCAGTGGTGGGTGGTTTGCAGGGTGAGTTCGTCGTTAACATTCATTTCATGCCACGGCGTTTCGTCAATCCATACCATCGGCCGTTCCTGCTGCAAATCGTTCATCCGCTGCCATAAGCGGGCTTTTTCCTTGTGGATGGGTAGCGAAGCGATTTTTGAGATTTTTTCTCCTAACCTGCGCAAAACATCCTTTTCGTTAGAAGTTAAAATTATTTCTTCTTCTACAGGTATCTGTTGTATTTTACTTGGACTGTGGAACATGGGGATAATTAAAAATTACGATTTACGATTTACGATTTACGATTTACGATTTACGATTTACGATTTATCTACTCTTCGTTGGGTGAGGATTAATCCGAAAATGACGACAAATATGCCAATGATTTTTGTCGTGGCCAAGAGTTCTCCCAAGAGGAAAAAAGAGGTGAGCGCCGTAAAAATGGGCGTGAGATTTGAAAAAACCGTAGCACGGGCAACGCCTATTTTCCCGACTGCCATGGTGTAAAAAATGAAAGCCAGCGTCGAACAGAATATGGCTAATATCAATAAGCATAACCACATTTCGCCTTGAGGGCTTAGCATAGAGATAGAAGTGGCGTGATCAAAGTTGGGTGATTCCTTCAACACAAGATAAAGTGGAAGAAAAAATACGGCTGCAAATGTGTTTTGAACGGCAATCAGCCAAACCGGATGAACATTTACCGATAATTTGTTTAATAAAATGCCGTATCCGACGGCCGCAAAAACAGCAACAGACAGTAACAGAAGACCTAACAGGTCGACATCTATTTGCATATTTTTTCCCACAATCATCAAAATTACGCCTGCTAACGATATGAAAACGCCTATAAAATTAATCATGGTGAGCTTTGCTTTGAAAAACAACCGCATAACAATTGCGGTAAATACCGGAATGGTAGAAATAATCAGAGAAGTAACGACAGGACTTACTCGTTGAAGACCATAAGTTTCGCCGATGAAATAGATAAAAGGCTGAAAAAATGCCAAAGCTGCAATCCATTTCCATACAGAACGGGGTATTTTTTCTTTCCTGAAAAAAAGAGCGATAATGATCCATAACAGGGGGGCGGATATCAAAAGTCGGATGAAAACAATCGAAACAGGTTCTAAACTTTTCAAGACGATCGAGGTAAACACATACGAAGTCCCCCAAAAAATCATGGCAATTACCAGGATTACGTAGATCAATATATTGTTCTTCTGCCGTAAATTCATCGTTTTAGTAATTAATAATTAGTAATTAAAGAGTTATCGTCATAAACATTGACATCGTCAAGCGTTTTTAGCCGGTCGCCGTGCTGTCGGGCTAAATTTGCAAAATGTTCCCAATTCTTATTATGAGGCATGCTCCATGCCGTTTCGGACAGTCCAAAGATACGTGGAAAAAGTTGTTTGTCAATATTATACTCGCTTCTATCAAGATGCGACCAGAAATTGGCTTGAACGCCAATATAATTTTCTTCGGGCGTATCATAGATAACAGGCTCGTATTCAAATATTTTATGCGTTGTGATCGGAACAGGACTCTGGAATTTGACTTCATCATAGCTATAATCGAAATAACAATGGGTTCGGGGTGTGCAAACTACCTTGAAACCTGATCGGATCGCTTTGGCAACTTCATCCTGATTCCGTGTACGCCAATACATGAGGACTTCGTTTCCCGTCAATTTCCCGCCGTCAAGGATTTCGTCCCATCCGACAAGTGTGCGGCCTTTTTCCCGAAGATATGTTCCTACCCTGTTTACAAAATAGCTCTGCAATTCTTCTTCGTTTTTCAATTCGTTATCGGTAATTTTTTGCTGACAGTAGGGACATCTCTCCCAATTCGCTTTGGGCGCTTCATCGCCGCCAATGTGAATACAGGTCGACGGAAACAATGTCATTATTTCATCTAATACATTGAATACAAACTGATAGGTTGATTCCTTGCCGGCGCAGAAGATCTCTTCATGAATATCCGGCCCTTCGAGGTGTGTATGAATGACGGGTATTTTGCCGTCACACGACAGTTCCGGATAGGCGGCGATAGCGGCGCATTGATGTCCGGGCATGTCGATTTCGGGAACAATTGTAATATTTCGCAGGCTTGCATACCTGACGAGTTCGCGGATTTCGTCCTGTGTATAATAACCGCCCATCACATTAAATTCCGGAGCGAATTTTGAACCGACCAGCGTTAGTCGCGGATATTGTTTGATCTCAATACGCCAGCCCTGATCGTCGGAAAGATGCAGGTGCAAGATATTCAGTTTATAGGCTGAAAAAAGATCAATATATCGTTTCAGCAGGTTGATTGGCATAAAAGTACGGCTGACATCGAGCATCACGCCACGCCACGCAAAGCGGGGGGCGTCGGTAATGCTGCAACAGGGTATCTTTGCCTCTTCGGCATGGATGATCATCTGTTGCAAAGTCTGTAAACCGTAGAAAATTCCCTCAGGAGATGCTGCCTCAATCAGAATGTCCGATGGATTGACGGTGAGCGCATATCCTTCGTTATTTGTTATTTCAGCATTGATTTTCAACGTGATATTGCCTTTGGCTTCTCCTTTAAGCCGGACTGGAAATGTAAGTCCCGATACGTACGATAACCGTTCGTTGAACAGGGCTACAATTTCATTTAATTCCTTGTGACAGACAATTTTGACGTCTTCTCCGATGTTAAAGGTGCCGTCGAATAACAGGGTTTGTTGCGGTTGCGGTATTACTTCCACTCTTCCTTCTCTCGCGTTAACACGTTCTTTTGGAACATACTGACGATCAGATGTGCATGAACCGAATATCAGGCAAAAAAATAATGTAAAAATAAAATATTTCATAAAGTCTGTTGACACGTCATGGCGTACCCGCAAGGGCGAAGCAATCCGGCGTATTTTGGCCGGATTGCTTCTTTCCTCGCAATGATGATTAATTACCCCATCCCGGATTTTGGTCTAAATTCGGGTTGCGTTCTCTTTCAACAGCCGGAATAGGCCATAGTATATCTCTGTCTGCAAAGAGATGTGTATATAGTACATTACCATAAATACCCAAAGCGGGTCTGTTGTGCAATACATCTTTTGCAATACCCCATCTGCGCAGGTCGGAGAAGCGATGGCCTTCGGTAGCCAGTTCAATGGCGCGTTCTTTCCTGATTCGTGCGGTCATTTCCTCTTTTGTATTGACCGCCATCCATGCTGCGCCACTATTCAAGCCAGGCATGTTCACGCTCTCTCTCGCCCTTACCTTGTTAAATTCAATAATGGCTTTATCCAGTTGATTCGTTTCATTGTAGGCTTCGGAAAGCATCAGAAGCACGTCGCCAAGACGAATTAATGGAAACTCAAACGGAGGTTCCGTCCATTCATGCAGGTATCCGCCCAGATTACCCGTAGGCACAAATTTTCTCCAGAAATAAGTGATCCAGCCCTGGTTACCGTTAGCGATATAATCGTTCGCCTGTAATGCGATTCCCCCGTTGTTTGCCGTGTTGAAAAGAACAAACATTTTCAATCCCGGCAATGTAGGAGAACCGCCGATATACGTGGAGAAAGGAGTAATTACACTGGCATAAAGGCGTGGATCGCGGTTGCGATAGGCTTGGTCGATTTTCGCAGTATCCGCATTCAGAAGCGATTCTATGCCAACACCACTATTATTGAGCTTGATGCACAGATAATCACGTCGCAGGGTTTCATCGCCTTCGTTGAAACCGGGAAAAATATCGTCCCAGTTGAAAGGCTTCCCGTCAGGATATTCGTACATGTCAACCAGATCGCACGAAGGTACGGATTCGTTGTTTGCCATATTTCTCAACGTTGTCTTATTAGCAAGAAATCTCAATGCTGTTACCCCATAGTTATCGCCATTAGCCCTTCCCTGGAGCGCAAAAATCATTTCAGCGCTTTTTTTGGTGTCATACAGTGCGAAAAGGTCGGCATAGTCCGGGTGAAGGCTATATCCATAATTATTGGAACGGTTATATACGATTTCGTCGAAATCGGCGATTGCCTTATCCCACTCCCTGTTATACAGATATACTTTTCCTCTGAGCGCATACGCAGCGCCTTTGGTAGCGCGTCCGTAATCGTTGGCCGGCCAACTTACTCTCAGTTTGCCGATAGCGAACGTTAAATCCTCAATGATATGCTGGCGAACTTCGTCGGCGGTACTACGAGGCTTTAGCATCGTGGCAAACTCTGCGTTCACATTGGTCGTTTCGTCGTAATAGGGCACGCCGCCGAATAAATCCAGCAACCGGAAATAAGCCAACGCCCGTAGAAATTTTGCTTCCGCTATGGCTTCTTCCTTTGCGTCATTACTCAGCATATCCATATTTGAAACGTTTGAAATTAGTCCATTAGACCTTGCAATCACTTCATAAAGATAGGTCCAAAAGTTTTGAACAGCTCCATAATTGGTTGCATAAGTACCTATCGGTATGGCAGGAAACGGATTATTGTAACCGTATGCAGTCTCTCCGAGATAATCAAACATACAAGTCAAACCTAAAGCCCATTCCTGCTTGGCTGCGTTATATATGCCCATCATACCCTGTTTTAGTTGCGATTCGGATTTCCAAAATGTTGCATCACTTACCTTATCCGGCGGTGCGATGTCTAAATCATAACAACCTGCAAAACCAACAACAACAATAACGGTTAATAAAAATTTCTTTATTTTCATTTCTTTAAAATTTAAAAAGTTAAGTTCAATCCAAAAGAATAATTTTTTAATGTAGGATAAAGAATCCCGGCATTAAGTTCGGGGTCAATTCCCGGAAAATCCTTGTTCTTGAATGTGAACGCATTGTCGATGCTCACATACACGCGGACATTATCCATTAAGGCCTTACGCGAAATATTTTTCGGGATCACATATCCTACTTGGATATTCTTCACCCTCAAAAACGATTTATTGAAGATAAAAGCATCGCTTGGTTGCATATTTCTGGCGTCGACATTGTTCAGGAATCTCGGGAATTTTGCGTCTGTACGCCCTTCAATCCACCGGCCTTCGGCAATCGTCTTATTAATCGAAAACCCATGTCGTGTCATGAAGCTGTATGAATTATCCTGATAGTAGGTTTTCCATCTGGCTACGCCCTGTAATAAGACGGAAAAATCAATACCTTTCCAATCTGCGCCGAACGACATTCCATAATTAATCTGCGGATTAAGTCCCCATCCTTTGGTCACGCGATCGTCCGGAGTTAGCGAGCCGTCTTCGTTCGTATCTTTGTACAGAAAGTCTCCCTTTACCGGTCGCGTATAAGTGGCAAAATATTGCGGATTTTTGTCAACCAACGACTGAACATACGCCATATCTTCGTCTGTCTGAATGATACGGTCTACCTCAAGCACATACTGTATGTTGATGGGATATCCTTCCAGAATCATATTCGTTCCGGAAATGGAAGATACATCACCGCGGAATTTAGTTACCTCATTCTTTACAAAACTGAAATTTCCGCTTACAAAGTAGTTGACCTCGCCTATCCTGTCTCTCCAGTCCAGATTCAATTCAAAGCCTTTATTATTAACCTGTGCAGCGTTTTGATTGGGTACGGTCGAAGTACCGTGAACCAACGGTGCGGGCAGACTGATCAGGATACCCTCCGTATTTTTATTAAAAAATTCTACGGTACCATTCAGTCTGTAATTCAAAAACCCGAAGTCTACGCCAATGTTGGTCACTTTTGTTACTTCCCATGTAATATTCGGGTCTGAAAGCGTGGTCTGTGCAAAACCGCCTGCTACCTGACCGTTCAGAATATAATTGGCAGGAGCGTATACTGCCTGGTACATATAATCGTTCGATGTTGCATTATTTCCCAACGAGCCGTACGAAAGTCGCAGTTTCAACATGTTTAGCCATGAGACATCTTTCATAAACCCTTCCTCTGTTATACGCCAGCCTGCCGAGAACGACGGAAAGAAACCCCATCTGTTATCCTTCGAGAAACGGGAAGAACCGTCTCTTCTGAAGTTGGCTTCAAACAAATATTTTTCATCCCAATTCAGGTTCAATCGTCCAAAATAGGACTGCATCGCCCAGTTTGTTAAATTACCACTTGTAGGACCTACGCCCGGAGCAGCATCGAACACAATTAATGACGGATCAAGAAAATCGTATTTCCTTACTCTTTCCCAGTGATAAAGATACTGTTCCTGATTGGCGCCCAGCAGCACGCCAACATTTAACCTGTCGAAATTCACTGTATAGCGGGCCATAGCATCCATTTGGTGCAGAACGGTTTTACGTGTTTGAATATCGATGTAAGTTCTGACCGCACCATTGCGATCCAGTGTGTTGGTATAGAAATTCCACATCTCACTGTCCTGCAAGTGCCGGTTTTCCTCATATTGCCAGTAATCATAAGTATATGAACCTTCGATGGACAATCCTTTGAGCGGTTTGATAATTCCGTAAAATCGGGGTACAAATTTGTTCGCCAGCGTCGGTTGGCTGAGTTTATAGTATCTCGTTGTTCGGAATGGGTTCCTGTTGGCACACATGGGGTCTTCTTCGGAATTATTCGGAACTCCAAGGCGGCCGTCAGGATGCTTGAGCACCTGGCCGGGCGACTGTCCAAAAGGAGTAGTGTCATATTCCGATTCCATCATATTCACTGTTCTGGTAGGGACTCTTGACGCAAACCCGAATAAATTAACGCCTACTGTCAACCATGGTTTCAGCGCTGCGTCGATATTCACGCGGGAACTAAATCGTTTATATTCGCAAAACTCGACAATTCCCGGATTGTAAGTATAGTTACCCGAAATAAAATAACGTACATTATCCGTACCTCCCGAAGCCGAAAGCGTATGGTTCTGTTCCCATCCGGTTTGCCAGAACTCGTCTTGCCAGTCGGTGTTAGGATATTTAATAGGATCGCTGTTGCCGGCATTCCGCCACTCGTCAATTTTTGCCTGTGAAAAACTGGTAATAACCCCTGCATTTCTCTTGCCTTCGTTCTGCAGTTCCATAAATTCGGCATAATTGGATACAATAGGCACTTTACCGATGACCTTTTGAGCAGACAGGCTGCCCTGATAGGTCAGTTTTGCTGTTCCGGACTTCCCTTGTCGTGTGGTGACCAGTATGACGCCGTTGGCAGCACGCGAGCCGTATATGGCAGCCGATGATGCGTCTTTCAGAATAGATACGGTCTCCACATCCTGCGGGCTGATATTGCTGAGACTGCTTATAGCGCCATCAATAACAACCAACGGATTTGAGTTATTCAATGTCCCCTGTCCGCGAATACGTATCACGGCATCATCATATCCCGGACGCGCGCCGCCCGACTGGGTGACTGCCAAACCTGGAGCTACTCCTGCCAAAGCCGCCCCCATATTGGTAAGCGGACGGTCTGCGAGCTGCGACATATTAACGGAAGAAACGGCGCCGGTCATGTTTACTTTCTTTTGTGTGCCATAGCCTACTACCACCACCTCTTCTAACATTTGAGAGTCTTCCAGCAACTCAACATGAATAGTAGTGCGGGAACCAACCGGAATTTCCTGTGCGATAAAGCCTACATAATTGAATACCAATATTGCACTTTCATTGGGGACATTGATGGAATAGCGTCCATTCGGATCGGTAGACGTACCCATTCCTGTTCCCTTTACAATTACATTTACGCCAGGCAGCGGATATCCCTTGTCGGTGACCGTACCGGTGATTGTGATTTGCTGCATAACTTCTTTTGGCCCTATCACAATCAGTTTTTCATTCAGTATCTGATAACTCAAATCTGTATCCCTAAACAATTGTTTTAGAATGTCATTGATATTTCTGTTATACATTTCTACCGATACTTCGTTACTGAGCGATGATACATCGTCGCTGAATATGAACGACAGTTCGGTTTTCCTTTCAATTTCCCTGAACACTTCGCGTAAAGGCGTATTTTCCATTTTCAGATCTAAGGATATATTTTGTGAATATCCTGTCGCCATGATTTGCAGGGATGCTATCAATAGAAATACTGTCGATAACTTCATGATGTTTAAAATTTTTCGTTTACTTCCTATTTTTCTTTCAGGAAGATTAGTAGGTTTAAAATTATTCATATATTTGCATCGTTTTTAAATTAAATAATAACAATTCCTCACAGTCCACTTCGAATAGATATCGAGGTTTTGTTGTAATTTTGAATCTGTCGGGACATGCTCCAACATGTTCCGACTTTTGTTATACGCTTATTCTTTCATATTTTCATAGGCAAACGGTTTTTAAAATTACTAATTACGAATTATTGTTTTCGTATAAAATTTTTGTTTTTGCCTTGCAGAGGCTACGTTGCAGCTCGGAATAGCGGATTTTCAATTCCGTTTTTTTTCTATCGTGTTCGATTTTATTCGCATCAAATCCTGCCAGCATCCTGTTACTTAACCATAATTTCTTTTGCAGAGCAAACAGTTGTCGGTTTTCTTTGTTTGACTGTAACCATTCCTGAATTTGTTGTGCCTCCTTCAGGGAAACATCACCTGACAGGTAACGCTGAATTAATAATTCCATTTCTGTATACATACTTACATCTAATTGTTTGTTTACCTTTAATACGTCCAACCGTAAGTTTACCCTAAAAAAAATTTTTGCAAAAGTACGGAGGCGGTATTGCGAAACTGATACCATTATGTTACAAAACTGTTAAGTTTTATGTCATTATTGACTTATTTGAAAAATATTTTGATTACTTTTGTCATCAGTTAACTTTTATTTACGATGCAGTATATGCGAAAACCAGCTATTCAAACAGCCTTCGATTCAGTTTTCAACAAGTATTATGCTGGTTTATGCATGTATTGCTGTAGTTTAACCGGTGACAGTCAGATTGCTGAGGATTTGGTGCAGGATGTTTTTGTAAACGTATGGATGAAACGTGCTGAATTGGTTTTCGATGAAACGATACGCCCGTATTTATACAGGGCTGTCCACAATGCCGATATTCAGTATTTGCGCAGGGAAAAGGAAAGGGATCGTTTTGAAAGATTATTTAAAATTCGATTAGCAAAAGATTAAAATTTTACAATATCCTATAACTTAACCGTATACTTCATCCCCGTGTTGGGTTGTGTCAGGAAGTTATCCACAATAAAATTGACGTCGCCGCCCGTGACGCCGTCGTTTAGACGTATTGAAATGTTGTAGGTTCCTTTGGCTGCTATGGTAACGGGAAAGATGGAGGTATTACGGAAATATACGATACGTGGGTCATGATCCGTACTTTTCAGACGGAAAGTCAGGTCTGATTTGTTTCTCAGCGTGATTTGCGCCGTTTTGTCGGTTTTCGTCACATTGATTTCCACCGCGTTCTCGAAAAGTTCTTTCAGGTACTTTTCCTCACCGATGACGTATTCCTCATGATA
>Ga0082212_10005357_pt1 | contig 17502 bp, 10 predicted proteins | sample TergutNt197P3_FD_71548 | JGI IMG/M metagenome (GOLD analysis project Ga0082212, IMG submission 71548) | Neocapritermes taracua P3 segment gut microbial communities from Petit-Saut dam, French Guiana - Nt197 P3 | ecosystem: Host-associated > Arthropoda: Insects > Digestive system > Gut ... | reverse complement strand
AAAATGACCCAATGGGGACTTGCCCGGGATTATTTAATAAGAATGCTTGTTTATAACAATAACGATATCAGTTTTCTAAAAAATTTAAAAATCCGCTCGGATGAACTTAGACCAGGCAATTCTCTGGGAGCTTTGAAATATCAAAAAAACCTAATAGGGCTAAATCAAGAGGAAGTCGGTTACTATATAAATAATTTGCAAAGTATATTTTTTAATTATCAGGCAAACGCATGGAATAATTTGAGCCCTGAGGAGAAGGCCGATCTTGAATTTTATATTATATTAACATTTAATAACGGAAATCTGTATAATTACGGTTTTAGTTCTTTTACTTCTTTATATGAATTGAAGGCTGCGTATAACGAAGTGGGATATTACTATTATTTTGCGAGAAAATATAATAAAAAGTGGTATACCTTTAATTTTGTTAAAAAAGCGTATGAAATAAATAAACTCACACTTTACAGAATATCAACTTCGCTTAGATATGAAAATTATCATATCCTTAACTGGAAAAATTCCATAACTGCAAATGTTGATAATATCGATCTATATAATTCAGAATATAATAAAATTTGCACTTCAATCAGTGAATTGACAGAAGAATCTTATGGTGAAAACGGCGTGAATTGGTCTGATATTTTTCCATTTCTCGAAAAAACAGAAGTACTTGGTGCAGAGGAATTGAATCTTCTCGGAACAATATGGGAAAAGATGGAACAAGATGATGATAATAAATATACGAGCATAATGAACGGTGTTGCAGGTCTTGCTGATTGGATGAGCAGGAAACTGGATATGAATAAAAAAGAACTGGAAATGCAATGGGTGAATGACAATACCAGTCGAAGTAATAATGAAAAGGATTACAACGAAATCGTGGAAGCGTTTGTCGCCGGCGATGTTGATAAAATTGTTCTCAGAAAGGCAATTAACAATGCTTTTGGAGTTGAATCTGCAGCATGGAAGACACATTATTTTAATACAGGAGAAGCAATATTGAATACTCTGGGAGAGTATCATAATTACGGACCTGAGTTCAGAAAAGAATTTGATACATTGGCGAAAGATTATTATAAATTAGTTGAAATTAGTTTTGGCATGGGTCTTATGGCGGAACTTTCTTCCAGGGAAGTTGAATGGGATCAAAAGCGGGTTGATATTGCCGAAAAATATAAAACATGGCAAGAAATGGCGGAGTTAATATTAACAAGGGGAAGGGAAGACTGGAACGATGGCCTAAAAAATATGCAGGAATCGTACAGACGCTGGACTGAAAAATTTATGTCAGAATACAAAGATGTATCGCTTATGTGGGATGAAACTTACCTTGCAGGATTGGAAGATAAAGAAAAATGGCTGGAAAGAGCCGCATCTGTAGCTGATAATGCATTGACAGGAGCGATGATTAGCGCAATTGGAAGTGATGCGGAAATGTTTTCCCGAAGAATGGATACACGGGATGTAATGGGAATATCTGTAGCCGATGACGCTTTACAGGCGGAAAATATTCTTTCAAAATTATTAAATAGTACTGGCATTGTCAGTATGTTTGACGCATTTAATTCTATTAATAAAGCAGGTGAATTATCAAACTCTGTAATTAGGCGCGGCATCAGCATGACTGGAATGTGGGACGATACGAATGCGAGAATAAAGGCGGCCGCTTTTGCACAGGAGACAAATAAAGCTATTGCTTTAAGGGAATCAAAAAAACTTGCCGCTGGTGCGAAAATGGCAGCCGAACTTGCGTTGGAATTGTTGGCCGATACTGTAAAATCTGCCAATGAAAGATTTAATTTTAATATGGATAATATATTTATTCTTCAGGGACAATGGAATAAAAACAACGGAGCTTATATAAAAAATATTGTTGTCGGTTCAACATTGTTTCAACCTGTTCTTTACGAGAAACAACGAATAAAAGGATATATTGATTATTATACCGGTCCGTTAAACCTAAAAACAAGACTGGATGATGAATTTCTGGAAGGATTAGAATCGTTTGCAATTCAGGCCATAGTGTATAAAGTACAGGAAGAAGTGGATGCAATAGCTGCAGATATTTTTGGTAACGGTGAAAGAATTAAGATAGATGAAAAAAGATACCGGGAATCCGGTAGATTTGGCGATTATATCGGGTACGAACCATTGTTACGTTCACAGGCCGCTAAAACAATAGGCGGTATGTTTTACGACAGGGGGAAAGGGGAACTGGGACGCCTGTTAACCGAATTTATTTATTGGTCGGTTATCGATTCCAAAGGTCTCACTGAACTTTCCCTCCCACCCTGGGATAAGAGAATTTGGGATGACCGGGGTAGCTTCTTTTCGTCACCCAGCATTCGTTCCATAGCTGACACTACGTTGCAAATCGGCGTTTCTGTGCTTGCAATTGCTGCCTCAATCGGGGGAACCGTCGCTTCATTTGGAGCGGGTGCCGCTTCGATTGCCGGAGCAATAGGAGTCATAGCGGCGATGGCGGCGTTAAACAGTACGGACGACTTACTGTTTGCCGGTTTGGATGCGGCTTTTGGTTATAAGAAATGGTCGGAGGCGGGTTTTGGGTTCGGCAAATCATTACTGATAAATACGGCAACTTCGACGGTTTCGGGAATTTTCGGAGGGGTTGCCGGAATAACCGGCGGATTTTTTCAAACTGGTCTAAACGGTATTGTAACTACCGGTGCCGCCGGTACTTTTGGTACTGCCGGCAAAGTAGCGGCACAGACTGTAATGTCCGGAGCTCAGACATTTACTGCCGGCACCATAACAAGCGCAATTAGCGGTTTAACTTACACTAAAGGCAGCGGTTTTGGCTACAATTCAGATATTTTCGGCAAAGGTATGGAAGGAGCATGGAAAAACACCCTGACTTCGATGGCTTCCGTTGGAATTACCGGAACATTAACAGGAATAAACAGCGGTATGAACAATGAAAAACTTGACGGTTTTAATAATTACTCAAACAAGAAATCAATAGAGATACTGAACAATACGGTAGGATCGCTGGCGGGCCAGGGGGTTAATTTTGCTTTAGGAGGGGATTTTTCTCTGAATGTTTTTAGTACGTCCTTTTTTGAATTAATAGGAATTAAAAACGGAGGGGGAAATTCGGGCTTGCTTGAATTGCACATAGGGCAAGACGGTTCGGCAAACATGAATATCGGTACGAACGGCGCGGATATCAGCCCTGACAGTATAATACACGCTGTACAAGGAGGGTTTGTCTGGAATGTGAATAACAGGATTGAGCGTTATACAAACATCGAAGGAAATATTGATGCAAAGGTTACCCTGCGGGCTCAATACGGTTTTGGCGATAAAGAACAGAAAGGCCAGCTTTGGAGCATCCTGAAAGGTGATACAGAAATAATGATTGTATCCGGGGAAAAATATAATGCGGAAACAAAAGGTGTTGAAGGTAAACGGACTGTTATGTTGAACAATTACAGTGCCGGAATGAATTCTGCGGAACAAATGCTGCTGGCAGTGCTTCTCGGACATGAAGCTTACAGGGATATAAATAGTTCCGAAACGTATTTTGAAACCCAGACTGCCGTATGGGGCCATACGGAAATGGCTTTAAGAATGTTACAAGATGGGCAGCAAATTGCATTGAATCAGAATCTGATTAATGACCTTAATGCGTATATAATAAACATGAGCCTATCCGGATTCTTCAATCAGTATGTAGATGCATATTACGATTCAACCGATAAATACTGGAAATTAACCAGAGAAGGAAATCTTGAATATGACGGTCTTGCTACATTGAGTGACGAAAACGGAAATATTCTGAGATCCCTAAATGATATGGGATTAAAAAGCGAAGATCAAATTGAAGGTGCCCTTTTGTGGCTTTTTAATATAGATCGGAATGATACTGAAAAAGTTTTGGCTGTCCGTACAATGATGGAGAACGCTGGTTTGCAACATTCTTACGATACCGATTCCGATAACTGGATGTGGAAAGGGGAATATATAGTAATGAACAGTGATAATACTTTCCAGGCATTAAGATTAGCTGATTTGACCTCGGGCAATATGGGAAAAACAATTAGCATGAGTGCAATTGCCGATTTGTATAACACAGTAGGCATGGCAGGAGACGGTCTTAAAAAATCTATCGACAGGATATACATCTCTCCGGTTGTATTTATGGAGTATGCCAATACCGGAGGAACCGTTCAGATTGCAAATTCATTGCTCTTTAAAACATCATACGATCTTGGCTGGGTAAGCAAAAATATTGTGTACCAGGATGACGCTATGAAAAATGGAATAAATGTTAACAGCATGGTAACAGGTAATCCTAAAAGAGCGAGTGAATTTGAAGAGATATTAAATAATTTGAAGCTCTCATCTTCATCGGTGGAAGGTGCTAAATATTTTTACGAGGTACATACGGGAATTGATTTTGGATCGGGTGGAACTGCGATAAATGTTCCCGGAGGATATTGGCAGTTAATTGCAAAAGACGGACATATGGCCTATTATCAACTATATGGCGGGGATCTGAAAATGCGAATTCAGCATTTAGATCCCGAGGATCTGAAACAAATCACAATTGGTACCGTTTTCGGTGGTATGAATAATAAGTTGATAAACTATCCCGCAGCATCATTCGGTAGCGGAACGGGCGTGCATATACATATAGACATGACCCGTTTGTTACCGTATAATGGCACCTATCAAAGGCAATTTGTAAATCCTGAAACATTACAACCTGGAAGCCGTTTAGATTATTATTATTCTTATAAGGACGCTGCAGGAGTCAGCATAGCTGATCGTACGGGATATTTTAACAGATATTAATATTTAACATTGGAGATTTCCCTAATTGAATTTTTTGTCAGTGGCAGCCTGGACCGCCACTGACAAATTGATTAAATATCCGCCGTTTTCCCGATTACTTCTTCGTAGTTTTTCAGCAGGGTGCCGTTTTCGCTCATGATGAAGTCGAGGTTGGCCTTTACACGGGAGGGCATTTTAGTAATAAAGATCGCAGCCACTTTCTGTTTGCGCTCCGAGTGGTTTCCGTCCCGCATCAGCAGGTAACTGATAACGAGATCGGTGGCCATTTCAACAAGTCTGCGGGAATGGTAGGTGAGGAACTGCTGATGGCCTTCGTATTTTTTCGCATATTCAAGGGCCTCTTCAAAAAATTTGCGGGCCTCCCGGATCTTTGCAAGCAGCTCGGGGCTGTGGTTGTAATGTACCTGATCGTATTCATCAAGGATCGCCTGCGCCACGCCGGATGTTACCGGGCCGATGGCGGCGACAACCTGAAGCTGGGTGGTTCCCTCGTAGATGTTGGTGATACGGGCATCGCGGTAGTGGCGCTCGGCGTTGAATTCCTTCATGTAGCCGGTGCCGCCGTGGATTTGAATAGAGTCGTAGGCAACTTTGTTCGCCATTTCGGTTGCCCAGGCTTTTACCATGGGGGTAAAGAAACCGGCGAGCTTGGCGTATTTCTTTTTATCCTCGATTATTTCACCTTTTTCTTCGGGGTGTTTGTCGGAATATTCTTCCAGCACTTCCTTCAGGTCTACAAAACGGGCGGTTTCGTACAGGAGACTCCGGCCCGCCTCAACAGAAACTTTCATCTCGGTGAGCATTTCAAACACAGCCGGCAGATCGCGCACGGGTGCGCCGAACTGGATACGCTTTGCCGCATACAGGTCGGCCTCGCGGTAAGCAGCTTCGGCAATACCTACCGCCTGTGCCGCCACGCCAAGCCGGGCGTTGTACATCAGCCACAGTGTGTACTTGGTAAGACCCCGCTGCCGTTCGCCGATCAGTTCGGCGGGTGCGCGGTTAAATTGCAGCTCACATGTGGGGGAGCCGTGAATGCCGAGCTTGTGTTCCAGCCGCCGGATGATCATTTTGTCATCACGTTTGTACAGGAAGAACGAAAGCCCCCTTGCACCTTTGCCTTTTTCCTCGCTGCGGGCCAGAACCAGGCCGATGGTTCCGCAACCGTTGGTTATAAACCGCTTAACACCGTTCAGATACCATTTACCGTCGCTGTCCTGTACCGCTTTAAGGTTTACCGCCTGTAAGTCGCTGCCCGCGTCCGGTTCGGTGAGTACCATCGAGGAATCCCATTCACCGGAGCAGAGTTTGGGCAGGTAAGCCTGTTTCTGTTCCTCCGAGGCAAATTTGTTGATTGTTCCGGCGTTATCCTGCTGGAGGCCGAAGTTGAGGAACGAACCGTCCGCACGGGAAAGTATATCCGCAGCGATGGTGAGAATTGTGTTGGGCATGTTCAGGCCGCCGTATTTCCGGGGGATAATAAAGCCCATCATATCGGCCTTGGCCATCATATCCAGCGCTTTTTTGGTTGCCGGATGAAGCGTCACCTGGTTATTGGCAAGGGTGGGGCCGTTTTCGTCAACCGCAGCTGCGTTAGGCGCCATAAAATCGCCGCCGATTTCCCCGATGATCGAAAGCACCATACGGTACGATTCTTTTGCGTCGGCAGCATCCCGGGGGGCGTGGGCGTATTTTTTCGCCTGTTCGAAATTGTCCTCTTTGAGGTGTATGATCCGGTCGAGATCGATATGATCAAGATGAAAAAGAATATCTTCGTTATCTGTCAAAAAGTTTTCCATTTATTTCTCCCTAAACTCTGGCCTTGTACGCCTTGATCATACGGGGGATAACCTCGTTCAGATCCCCCACAATTCCGTAATGGGCGATGCCGAAAATCGGCGCTTCCGGATCGCTGTTAATTGCAATTATCCTCGCCGAGCCGTCCATGCCGGCCCGGTGCTGGATCGCGCCGGAAATACCGCATGCAACGTACAGTTTCGGCCGGACAGTAGTGCCGGTCTGCCCCACTTGGTGTTCCTTGCCGATAAAGCCCGAGTCCACTGCGGCACGGGAAGCCCCCACTTCGGCGCCTAGGGTTTGGGCAAGTTCGCGGATGAGGGCGAAATTTTCCCTGCTCCCCACTCCAATACCGCCGGAAACAATAATCTGTGCCCCTTTCAGGTTGACGGTTTTTGCTTCCATTATGCGTTCGATTATTTCACTGGGGAAATCTTGGGCACCCAGGCTGGCGGAGATCTTCACGATTTCGGCCTTGCGGGAAGTATCCGGTTGAGCCATGCGCATAACGCCTTCGCGAACAGTTGCCATCTGGGGCTTTTTTTCCGGGCAGACAATGGTGGCGATGATATTGCCGCCAAAGGCCGGCCGTATTTGATAGAGTATATTTTTGTATTCGGTTTCCTGTTGGATGTGATCCCCGATTTGAAGGTCCGTACAGTCGGCTGTTAGTCCCACTTTGAGATTCGACGCTACACGGGGGGCAAGATCGCGCCCTTCGGTGGTTGCCCCGTACAGGACGATCTGGGGTTTCTTTTCGGATACCGTTTGAATCATCAGTTTGCTGTAAGGAATGGGGGTGTAGAATTTCAAGCGGGGATCTTCAACCAGGTACACACTGTCCGCGCCCATGCTTGCCAGCTTCGGCACTTCACCGGCTACCTTGTCACCAAAGATGGCGGCGCTTACCTGCACCCCCAGCCGGTCGGCAAGTTCCCTCGCTTTGGAAACGAGTTCAAGACTCACCTCCGCCGCCTCTCCTCCGTTTTGCTGAATATAAACCATAACACTGTTTTCGCTCATAGAATATTTTTCCTTATTATCCAAAAGTGTGATCTGCGATAAGGTCGTGAATCAGTTCGCTAATACCGGCTTCACCGGGATCGATGTACCTTATGTCCGAGGCTGTCAGTACCACAAAGTCGATTTTTTTCACCTTGGTTGGCGAACCGGAAAGGCCGCACTGGATTGGGTCGGCGCTGATGGCCGGAATGTCCCAGAGGGCCATAGGGTTGGTATTCTGCGCATCCTCCGACAATGCCGAGCTTGTTTCGGCATCGGGGTTGCTTTGTAACCACACCGGATCATTCGGGGAACCGGTAGTACCGGAAACCGGGACTGCTCGCTTATAGGTCATGGTTTTGATCGCCGAAGCGGGCCGGGGGGATTCTCCCTCCTCGGTAAAAGTGACGAGTACCGGCAGCTTCGCCTTGACCTTTTCCCGGCCGCCCATAATGGAACGGTGGGCGATAATTTCTTTTTTTGACATATCGATACTTTCGATATTGGAGACGCAGGTGATCTGGTTGATACCCAGTTTTTCGGCAGTTTGAGGCCCTACCTGAGCTGTGTCCCCGTCAATCGCCTGGCGGCCGCACAACACCAGGGCATAATCACCGATTTTTTCAATCGCGCATTTGATCGCATAGGACGTTGCCAGGGTATCGGCGCCGGCAAAACCCCGGTCCGACACCAGTGCGGTAAAATCCGCACCCCGGTACAGGCACTCTTTCAATACGGCGGCGGCAGACGGCGGCCCCATTGTAACTACGTTTACTTTTGTCCCCGGATTTTTATCCTTGATTTGCAGTGCCGCTTCCAGGGCGTACAGGTCATCGGGGTTAAAAACCGCCGGCAATGCGGCCCGGTTTACCGTGCCCTCAGGTGTCATGGCTTCACCGGTAATATTTTTGGTGTCAGGCACCTGTTTTACCAGAACAATGATATTCATTATAAATAACTCCTCGCTGGAGTTTATTATGACAATTTTGGTAGTTTTGTCAAGACGGTTTCCCCTGGGTGACAGTCACCTTGTTTCGGGTGTACATCTCTGATACCATTCAACCTTGGAGAAACTTCAATGAACGACCTAATTGAAAACCGCCGCAGTATCAGAAAATTCAAATTGGATAAACCTGTTACAAGGGAGCAGCTTGACCGGTTGCTGGGTGCGGCAATGCTTGCCCCATCGGCCTGTAATTCCCGTCCCTGGGAATTTATCGCGATTACAAAACGGGAGATCCTTGACGAAATTGCCCGGATTCATCCTTACGCCGGAATGTGTGTGACCGCCACCGCCGCCATTGTTGTTGTGGCAATTCCGCAAACAGGGGAGGGGCCTGTAGGGTACTTTCCCCAGGACTGTGCCGCCGCCACACAGAATATCCTCCTTGAAGCTGTATCAATGGGGCTTGGAACCTGTTGGTGCGGGGTCTATCCCCGGGAAGCACGTATAGCCTCTATCCGTGAGCTTTTGAAAATCCCCGAACCGAAAATCCCCTTTAATGTCATTGCTGTCGGAACCCCCGACCAGACTCCCGACCGGAGGGGGTTTTTTGAGGGATCAAAAGTGAATTATGTTGATGCCTAAGGTAAAGCCTTGACTTTTTTCCCCATAAAATATACATTAATAGTTAGATAAATATTAACGGAGGAGCAGGATGAAACACTTTTTTAAGGTGCTATTGGTTGTTTCTTTATTAACCCCTGTAACCGCTAAGGTGTTTGCCCAGAGTTCCGGAGCGTCCGCTAATAATATGGTGCGTATAAACGGCGGGACTTTTACCATGGGTAGTCCCACCAATGAGTTGGGCCGCGAGAATGATGAAACCCAGCATCGGGTAACGGTTAGTTCGTTTTTCATAGGAAAATTCCCGGTAACCCAGAGAGAATATCGGGATACCATGGGGAAAAACCCCAGTGAATTCAAAGGGGATAACCGGCCGGTGGATATGGTGAGCTGGTACGATGCAATCGAATATTGTAATGAGAGAAGCCGGCGGGAGGGGCTGACTCCGGCATATGCGATAGACAAAAGCCGGAAAGACCCGAATAATGAAGGTACCAATGATTCTTTGGCATGGCTGGTAACCTGGAACCGAAGCGCAAACGGTTACCGTCTGCCCACAGAGGCGGAATGGGAATACGCCTGTCGTGCGGGAACCGTTACCCCTTTTAACACGGGAAACAGCATAACATCTGACCAGGCAAATTATGACGGAGGGAATCCCTACGGTCAAACTGTTAAAGGTAAGTACCGAAAAGAAACTACAACGGTAGGGATTTTCACACAGAATTCTTTCGGCTTGGGTGATATGCACGGAAACGTCTGGGAATGGTGTTGGGACTGGTACGGTGATTATGGGGGTGAAGCGACTACGAATCCCCAGGGGATGGCTTCCGGCGCTTTCCGTGTGGAACGCGGCGGGGCGTGGCACAACCACGGAACATTCCTCCGTTCGGCTTACCGGGGCAGCTTCAACCCGCCGCACCGGGGCAGCGATCTCGGCTTCCGCATAGCCCGTAATTAAATAAAAGGATACAATTCTTTTACTATTAACCACGGATTACACGAATAAATTCGGATTTACGCGGATTAATTTCTAAATTATCCGTGTCATCCTTCCCAAATCCGCGTCATCAGCGGTTTCATTTGGTATAATGTCTTATACTGTACCTTGCGTTTGGTTGCAATTCTTGCTATATTTTGCATATAGAGACATATTTTACAGGAGTATTGACTAATGGGCATTGATATTAAAAAAATGCGGAACATCGGGATAAGCGCCCACATCGATTCGGGAAAAACGACACTGTCGGAACGCATCCTGTTTTACAGTAAAAAAATTCACGCCGTTCACGAAGTCCGGGGCAAGGACGGGGTGGGGGCTACGATGGATCATATGGAACTTGAGCGGGAAAGGGGCATTACGATACAATCCGCCGCAACTCAGGTAGTATGGAAGGACCATACAGTCAACCTAATCGACACGCCGGGACACGTTGACTTTACCATTGAAGTGGAACGTTCCCTTCGGGTGCTGGACGGGGCTATCCTTGTGCTTTGCGCGGTGGGTGGGGTGCAGTCCCAGTCCATCACCGTTGACAGGCAGCTTAAACGCTACAACGTGCCGCGCATCGCCTTTGTTAATAAGTGCGACAGGACAGGGGCCAACCCCTTTAAGGTGCGGCTCCAATTACGGGAAAAACTCGGGCTGAACGCGGTGATGATTCAGATTCCCATCGGGCTTGAGGATAAGCTGGAGGGAATGGTTGACCTTATTTCCATGAAGGCGTTGTACTTTGACGGCCCCCAGGGTGAGACCTTGCGATATGCTGAAATTCCCGCCCACATGAAGGCCGATGCGGATAAGTACCGGGAAGAGCTGCTCGATTCGGTTTCGATGTTTTCGGACGAGCTTGCCGAATTGTTTCTCGGTGGCGGGGCGATACCGGAAGAGTTGATCCATGCGGCGATCCGCAAGGGGACACTGGCCGAAAAGTTTGTGCCGGTAATGACGGGTTCCGCCTACAAGTTCAAGGGCATCCAGCCGCTGCTGGACGGGGTTACCCGCTACCTCCCCGATCCCACCGAGGTTAAAAATTACGCCCTCGATCTTGACAACAGCGAAGAGAAAAAAGAACTTTCCCCCGATGAAAAAAGCTCCACAGTGGCGCTTGGGTTCAAACTGGAAGACGGTCAGTACGGTCAGCTTACATACGTGCGGATCTACCAGGGGATGCTGAAAAAAGGCGACGAGCTGCACAATTCCCGTTCCCGCAAAAGATTCAAAGTGGGGAGGCTGGTGCGTATGCACTCCGACAGTATGGAGGACATCAACGAAGGTTCCCCAGGCGACATTGTCGCCCTGTTCGGCATTGACTGCGCTTCGGGCGACACCTTCTGCGGCAGCGGCCTTAATTACGCTATGACATCGATGTACGTGCCCGATCCTGTAATATCGCTGGCGGTTACGGCAAAAGATAAAAAAAGCGCCGACCAAATGTCCAAAGCCCTCAACCGGTTTACCAAGGAAGATCCCACTTTCCAAACCTATGTCGATCCTGAATCGAACCAGTGCATCATTAAAGGCATGGGGGAACTTCATTTGGATGTATACATTGAACGGATGCGCCGGGAATACAAATGCGAAGTTGAAACCGGGATGCCCCAGGTTGCGTACCGCGAGGCAATCACCCAAAGGGCCGAATTCAACTACACCCACCGGAAACAAACCGGCGGCGCCGGGCAGTACGGGCGGGTTGCCGGTTTTATGGAACCCTGGGCCGACGGCGATTACGAATTTGTTGACATGATCAAAGGCGGGGCGATCCCCACGGAATATGTGCCGAGTTGCGACAAGGGTTTTAAAGAAGCGTTAAAAAAGGGCAGCGTTATTTCCTTTCCCGTTGTCAACATCCGCTGCGTGATCAACGACGGCCAGAGCCATCCGGTGGACTCCTCGGACATAGCCTTCCAGCAGGCGGCCATAGGCGCGTTCCGCGAAGCCTACGGTAAGGCGAAACCCGTAATTCTCGAGCCAATAATGAAAGTTTCGGTGGAAGGTCCCACGGAATTTCAGGGAAGCGTTTTCGGTTCGATTAACCAAAGACGGGGCATCATATCCTCATCCACCGAAGACGGATCGTTCTCCCGTGTCGAGGCGGAAGTCCCGTTAAGCGAAATGTTCGGCTACTCCACGGTGCTGCGATCCCTCACCCAGGGCAAGGCGGAATTCACCATGGAGTTTGAAAAGTACAGCAAGGTTCCTCAGAGCGTGAGTGAAGCTCTCATTAAGGAATTTACAGATAAGCGGAAGGAGAAATAACATGATTTTAAGCGAACTTATACAACGGAGTCCCATCCGCATATTCGAGCGATCCATTCGCGGGGGACTCGGTCCCGGTGAAATAGGGATCATCGCCTCCCGTGCCGGTGTCGGAAAAACATCGGTGCTGGTGCAGCTTGCCCTGGACAAACTGCTCCAGGGAAAAAAAGTTATTCACGTTTCATTTACCCAACATACCGATTACGTGCTTTCCTGGTATGAGGATATTTTCAGCGAGTTTATCAGCAGGAAGAACCTGGAAAACGCCGGGGAAGTAAAAAACGAAGTGGTAAAAAACCGGGTGTTAATGAATTTTAACCAGGACGGTATGTCCGGGGATCAGATCATCAAAAGCCTGCGGGCAATGATCATTGACGGCGGTTTTAACGCCGAGGCGGTAATCGTTGACGGACTTGATTTTTCCCGCACCAATCGTGAACGCATTGCAAATGTTAAAACCTTTGCCGGGGAATTGGGTCTTTCCGTCTGGTACAGTTGTACGGTAAACGGTGAAAGTTCAAGCGACAAATTGACAATCCCCCCGGTAATCAACGAATTTGCCGATCTTATTGACGTTGTTATAACACTGGAACCCAAGTCTGACCATATTGAACTTTCCGTTTCCAAGGACCGCGACAACTCTGATGTTAAAGCCATGGCGATGCGGCTTGATCCTAAAACCTTGTTGATATTGGAGAAGCAGTAAAGAATATTTATCCTTTAAATTCCTGATCCATTCGCAGTAATTCCTGAATTTTCCGCAGCACAAACGCCCGCATTTCGGGGGACAGGCTGCGGAACATCTCTGACAATATATCAACCAACCCCGCTGCAGAGCGGACGGGAATTATCCGTTGTATGTAATTTGCCGGTTATTCCTTGCCGGGTACTATTGACTGTCCGGAACCGGCAAAAACGGGAGTCGGTTTTTGAGGGCGGGCATTACTTTAAAAGAGTCTCTATAATTCCCAGGGTTGTTTTAAAAATCTGCATTTGTGACTTTTTTAAGTTGTTCGGTACTGATTTTACGGTTTTTTTCGATTTTCTTTGCGATCTTTGTCTTTCCATACCTCTAAAAATGATTAAAGAGTAATTTTTTAGCCCTTAACCTCCGAAAATTTAACAAGAGTAAAATAATGAATATTCTTAAATTAGGGGGAAATTTATGATAATGTCACTTTTTTTTGGTTCTTCTTCAAAAAAAATTGAGAAAGAGCCCCAATTGGATACAAAAACCGGTCCTGATCTGGCCGAACAGATGACAAATGTGAGGGATAGCTGGCGGAAGGCGAACAGCCAGGTTGCCTCTTCAATGGATACTGCCGTTATTGCCGGGGGATTGGACGTGAGCGTTAAGGCCATTCAGTCAAAAACCAATGATCTTCACGGCCAGATAAGCAGCGCGTCCGCCGCGATTGAGCAAATTACGGCAAATGTACATCAAATGAACGAGGTAATCGAGAAACAGGATGTCGCCAGGAGGCAGGCAAGCACTGCGGTGAAAGAAATGTCAGAATCGGTGGAAAACGTAACGAAGCTTACACGGGAGAAGATGGAGGAAGCCGGAAAACTTCAGGAGATAATCGGCAAAGGCGGGGAAAGCGTTCTAACGACGGCTACGGCAATAGCCGAAGTTACAGAGGCGGTAAACGCGGTAGCAGATGTTATAAAGGTAATCAACAGTATTGCCGCCCAGACGAACCTCCTTGCCATGAACGCGGCCATTGAAGCGGCCCATGCCGGAGAGTTCGGGAAGGGTTTTGCGGTGGTGGCGTCGGAAGTGCGGAAACTGGCCGAAAGCACTACGGCAAACTCAAAGGCAATCGGTGATTCGCTGAAGAGTATCATCAACCAGATAAAAGAGGCAAAAGACGCGGGGCAGACTGCAAAAAACACCTTCGAGAAAATACAGGAGGAAGTTGAGTTATTTGTCCAGGCGTTTACGGAAATTTCCCGTTCAACGTCCGATTTGTCTTCCGGGGCGACACAGATAGTCAGCACAATGAAAGATCTGAGTCATGTTTCCCATCAGATTTCCGGCGGGAGCAAGGAAATGGCCATTGGCTCTGACAGCGTTGACTCGGCTTTAAGGCATATAAAAGATTTTTCCACCGGGCTTTTAGATGATATTGAAACCATCGAAAAAAAGGCCTATGACATAAGCGGGTCGCAGAGCGGAATAGCCCAATACATGGTGGATACAAACAGAAATGTAGAGGCTTTTTTTACAAAAATGGAAGAAAGCGGGCAGTTGAATAAAGAAGATGTCAATTTTAATTTTGATCTGATTGTCCTTATGCACCGGAACTGGCTGATACAGTTGAGGGCGTTTTTGGATGACAGAAAGGAAGGGCTAAAAGCCGGTTCCGAGGATCATCTAAAATGCGATCTGGGAAAGTGGATATACGGGGACGGCAAACGATTCAGCGGAAGCAAATCCTATCAAGCACTGGAAGAGGAACATAAAATGTTTCACGCAGCGGCAGGGTCAATAATACAGGCAAAGATTGGAGATAACAAACAACTGGCAGAGGAAAAATACCAAAAGCTTATGGACGGGTATCACACGATCGTTTCACTTCTTGAAAAATTAAAAGAGGAGAAAAATTAAGTTTTTTACCTTTTCCGCTTCCACCTGATATACACCAGCCGGCCCGTGCTGCCCGCCTGGGGGCGTTCTTCGGTTTCAAACTGGGGAATGGCACGGAACATATCACCTAATTTTTTAAAACCGTAGTTGCGGGGGTCAAAATCCGCCGAGCGGTTGTTGATTTTATGACCAACGCCGCCGAGGTACGCCCAGCCGGATTCTTCGGCAAGATCGTCCACGGTTTCACGCAACAGCTTGAGAAGTTTGCGGTCAACCTTAAAATCTTTTTTTTGTACAACGGCGGGTTTTGAATCTTCATCGTCGGATTCTTCCTGATTTTCCCTCAATATCTCCGTATAGATGAATTTGTCGCAGACCGAAACAAAAGCCCGGGGCGTTTTCTTTTCACCGAAACCGTAAACCGTGCGGCCGCTTTCACGTAACCGCGCCGCAAGGCGTGTAAAGTCAGAATCGCTTGAGACAATGCAAAAACCGTCAAGTTTTTCGGTGTACAAAAGATCCATTGCGTCAATAATCATCGCCGAATCGGTGGCGTTTTTTCCCGCCGTGTAGGAAAACTGTTGAATCGGCTGGATGGCGAATTCCAGCAGCCTTTCCTTCCATGAACGCAGGTTTGTGCTGGTCCAGTCGCCGTAGATCCGTTTAACGCTGGCAATTCCGTATTTGGCGACTTCGTCCAAAAGGCCTTCGATGATGCCGGGCTGGGTATTGTCCGCATCAATTAAAACGGCGAGTTTTGCCTGGCTTATTTCAACAGGCTGAGGCCCCGCTACATGAAAGCCGGAAAATGGCAGTAATGGCATTATTTTTCTCCTACAAATTATCGTTTTCAAAAACGGATTTTTTTATCCGTCTTAACAGGCTGATTTTTCCCAGAGGAATACGGACTATCCCGCCTGACTGTTCAATGATCAAAATACTTTCGTTTTCTGTTTTTTCCAGAGCTTTGGGAATACCAAAAACACGTTCATTTTTTTTCCTCCCTGACAGATATATTTCAACAGGTACCTGCAGATTGATCGCCTGTCTGGCAACCAGCGCTTTACCGTTATAGTCCAGACCCCGGGCTTCAAGTTTCTCGTAGCGCAAAGAGGCCCCTTCCAGCTGGGCTTCACTCAGCACAAGGCGCCTTTCTATCCTTGCCGCAAGCTCGTCCCGCTCAGGTTTACTAAGCCGCATCTTTTCAAGAACCAGGCGAAATTTTTCTTTAATCAGAGCGGATTCGTCTGTTGAACCTGCTTTAATTAAAGCGGACGCTTCTGACTCATTGAAGCCAAGCAGGGAAAAGGCGGAAGAAGATTTTAAGCGGGGAAAGGAATTGCGGGATGATCCGGCGGACCAGCCGGTTTCATTGATGGGACCAGAAGGCGGTTGGGCAATTATATCAATGCCAGCCTTGCGTAAGGCATGGGCGGCTTCACCTTTTTCCCCTGAAGAAAGCAGATATACCCCAGGCGCCAGGGTCCGGCTAATCAGAGAGGCCACAGGGTTTGCCTCGGCAAGATAACGGCGGTCTTCGGCCAAGTAGAGGACAATACCCTGGTGAAGAGATACGCCCGCGTACCGGTTTTCCCAGTCTTTGAGAGTCCAGCCCAGATTGGAATCAAGCCGGTTTCCCGAAAGGCGGCTTAAAAGCTCAACCATAGCGGAGGAATCTATGCCCTGATCAAAACCCCGGACCGCGGACTCCCGGGTCAGCTCAAAGATAACAGCAGCTCCGGTGTTCTCCTTAACCGTGCAGAATGTTCCCAGGGTCAAAGCGTGGGTAAAGGAAATTTCCGGGTAGATAATAAAAGAAGAGGCTGTATCCATGACTATAACAGGCTCTTCAGAAGAGACGTCTCCCCTGGCTGCAGGGACCGTACCCCCCACGCCGGTCCTCCACCAGGTTCCCTTTTGCTCAGGGAGGTATACCTTTTCCAGGAGACCTGTCTTCTCCATCACCGTCAGAAGAGATTCAAAAGGAAGCCGTATCCTTTCATCAAAAAACCGTGTCCCCCAGGTAACGCCCTCTTCTTTCCGCATGAGCTCCCCAAAACGCCGGAGGGTAATCTCAGGGTAGACCCCTTCGGGATCCAGATAATGCCGGAAACGGTGGATAAACGAAGCGATTCCGCCAAGCCGGTTTCTGGAAAAACGGAAGGAATACGCGGGAGAAGTCGAAGTCGTAATCCTTAAAAAGGTGGGAAAGCGGCGGCGTGAGTACAACGGTCGTTATGAAACGTACGCGGCTGTAGATTTTCTCCTGAGCCTCATAGAATCTGTCGATGAAGCTTTCATCATCAAGTCCCGCGGAATTCTTAGCAAGCTCGGTTGATAAAGCGATGTGGTCAGCCTCCATGCGGCGCACCGCCTCGACGAGCAGGTGCTCCTTATCGTTGAAATAGATATACATGTGCGAGACTGACATCCCGGTGCGCTCTGCCAGCGCTGCTATGGTTGTTGCGT
>Ga0082212_10005356_pt1 | contig 17506 bp, 14 predicted proteins | sample TergutNt197P3_FD_71548 | JGI IMG/M metagenome (GOLD analysis project Ga0082212, IMG submission 71548) | Neocapritermes taracua P3 segment gut microbial communities from Petit-Saut dam, French Guiana - Nt197 P3 | ecosystem: Host-associated > Arthropoda: Insects > Digestive system > Gut ... | reverse complement strand
GGGGTAGAGCTTTCCCGCTAATGACGCGGGATATTTCCTGTCCGCGATATCGGGAATCTGCGCCGCGGTGAACGCCACCACGTTATAATCGGCATTGTCGCGGTAAAACGTGTTGAAGTTGTGAAAATCGCGCCCAGCCGCACCTATTATGAGGATTTTTCTCGGTTTATTTGCCATTGTTTTTGTTCTCCGTTTCTTTGATTAATTCTTTTCTATCAGCTAATTATATCATTAAATTTTTATTATGTCAAGAGAACGCGTATAACATATTCCGTCATAACGCGTATAACATATTCCGTCATAACAACTATTAAAACTATTGACTTCTCTGCGTGGATATGGTAAAATGAATCTGTAAAGGAGTTCTCGCATGGATAAATTAAAAATATATTTGGATAACTGTTGTTATAATAGACCGTTTGATGATTTATCACAAGCGAAGGTTAGAAACGAAGCGACGGCGAAAGTATTTATTCAATCATTGATAAAGTTTGATAGCGTCACATTATATTCTTCATTTATGTTGTTCAAGGAAATCAACGATAATCCAAACGAAAGCAATAAAGAGCATATTTTACGTTTTGTGACAGAATATTCATCATTTTTTGTTAGTGATAAAAGAGAGAACGATATTATACCAATTTCAGAAGATATAATGAAAAAGGGTATCAAGAAAAAGGACGCAACTCATTTAGCTTGTTCAATTTTTTCAAAATGTGACTTTTTTATTACAACCGACAGGCGTTTAACTAAATACAAAACGGATAAAATAGAGGTATTAAACCCAATCGACTTTGTAAAGAAATGGGGGGGAATGACATGAACGATACGATTCAAATGCAGAATTCTGCATTAATGACTGCCGGAATGAAACTTTTACGAGAAAAGCTCGGATTGGTTGAAACTGAAATTTTCATTATGAATGTAAAAAATACCGGCTTCGATTATACTGAATGGAGAGAAAATCTTTACGAGGATATTACACTCGAAGAATTAGTTCACGGCGCGGCAGATTATATGAGAGAACATCCCGAACTTGTGCCTAAAAACGCTACAATCATTTAATGCAATACCGCCTACATTTTTCATGAAGGCGGTATTATTTTTTTGATAATGCGGGTTCTAAAACTTGACAATATGTATTTTGTGTAGTATAGTATAATATGATACTATTGAAAGGGGGGATAGTCAGTTTATGATTGCTTTTATATTTATACTTGTAATGTTGACCGCGGTATTATTATCCAATTTGATTAACCGTTTTATCCCCGCGCTTTCGGCACCTCTTGTACAGATGGCTCTCGGTATGCTTCTAATAAGCCTTCTTCCTTTTAATGAATTTGGGTTGGAGTTTGAACTTGACCCAAATTTATTTTTTGTGTTATTCATCTCCCCTTTAATCTTTCGCGCCGGTTATACCTTTGACAAAAGAACGCTTTGGGAGATGAAAGGCCCGATTATAGGCTCTGCGGTTTTTTTGGTATTTTTAACGGTTATTTCGATGGGGGTATTCTTCAACTTAGTTGTTCCCGTAATCCCCCTTGCCGCATCTTTTGCATTAATCGGCGCATTAGGCCCCACCGACGACGTTGCGGTTACTGCGGTTTCAAAACGTGTGGCGGTTCCGGAGAAAATCATGGGCATTTTAGGTGGCGAATCTATCGTCAATGACGCGTCGGGAATTGTTTGCTTCCAGTTTGCGATTGCCGCCATGCTGACGGGGAGCTTTTCGCCCGCCGAAGCAATTATTCAATTTGTATTAGTCGGACTCGGCGGTATTCTCATAGGGATAACCGTGACATTAGTGAAATACATCGTTGTAAAATGGCTACACTCTTTGGGAATCGGGAACATAACGCTTCACGTACTTATTGATGTATTGACCCCGTTTATTATATATATTATTGCGGAGCTTTGTTCCGTAAGCGGTATTCTCGGCGTTTTTTCGGCGGGTATTACACACTCGTTCATGCGCGAAAAATTTAACCCGGAAAAAATCAAGCTTAATATATCAATGGACAGCGTTTGGGATTTCGTTGTGTTTTCATTGGAGGGAATTGTATTTGTTATGTTAGGGGCGCAGCTACCGGTTATTTTACGTACAATTGACAGCGGGGTGTTTTCGATAAACACGCTCGAAATCTTTATTTGCATTTTACTTATCATGTTTCTTTTTTTGGTACTGCGCTTTTTTTGGTGGATTATCACGGTTCCGCATATGCAGTATCAGGAAAAGGGAAAAGCGGTTATTAACAGATACAGGGCGGGGTTTATATTCAGCCTTGCGGGTGTACGCGGCGCGGTTACATTAGCCTGTGTAATGTCTATTCCGTTCTCGCTCGATGACGGGACGGCTTTTCCGGAGCGAGATTTGATTATTTTAATGGCGAGCGGGGTTATTGTATTATCAATGTTAATCTCGAACTTTATAATGCCGTTGATTGTAGGGAAAAAATCGGTCGAAACACAGGACAATGACGAAAAAGAAGCCGCTTTAGAAATTATCCGTGAGGTTATCTCGCAACTGAAGAAAGAGATAACGGAGGAGAATCGAATCGCCACGGATATTGTTGTGCAAAGCTATTCTAAGCGAAGCCTTGCCCTCCAAAACAAAAAAACCTCCGGAGAGCATAAAAGAATAGAAAAAGAAATAAGAAAACAAATATATATATGGGAAGAGGAAAGCACCCGCGCACTTCTCGAAAAAGGTGAGGTCAGCGAGGCGGCGGCGGAACAGTTTTTGTATATTCTGAAAAAGCGCGTAAAAGGCAACGCGAGAGCGACTATACTTCATCGGCTTGTGTTCTATATAAAATATGTGAAAAGGTTCCGCCTTAAAACATCGGGCTTAAAGCCAAGGCGCGGCGAAATAGCACAGCTCCTTACCGCAAACTCGCGATATATACGCAAAAAACTCGATAAGCTTCAAAATAAAGAAAACGCAATTATTGTTGAAATGCTTGCGGCTGAATTTCGCGTCATGTCGGCGGCGAGCGGTTTTCGCGCGCGCAGAACGCAATTTGGCGTATTCGGCGAAAACTACAATACCTCGGTGTATAATGTGGCGGTTAGAGGATTTTACATTGAGCGTAAACTAATCCACGAAATGTTTGAGGCTAATCGTATTTCCCGAGAAACCGTCGCGGATATGAGGGCGACAATCGCGGCTATGGAAACGCAATTGAGCGAATAGGCTTAATGAATTTCATAGTAATTTCCGATTTGTTGTTTGCATTTCTTTTTTATTTGCGCGATATCTTTTGAAAAATCATCTGTACTTTTATACACTCTGTTTCTATTTGAAATACCCGCAATAGAAAGACTCGAAATGGGGAAGTTTTCGGTAACGCCGTTTCTGTTTTTTGAAACGATATATCCCCTTTTTACGTCTTCATCGCGATATAGCCCAAGAACTTCGACCGAAAACGCATCTATGACCGCTTGACAATACTCTTCGCCTTCATGATAATCACAGATAACGATAAAATCGTCGCCGCCGATATGCCCGATAAACTCTTCTTTAGTTGCACATTTTTTCAATACATTTGCCACAAGCGCGAGCATCATATCGCCGTTTTGAAAACCATACGCGTCGTTATACGCTTTAAAATTATCGAGGTCATAATAGGTAATACAATACGGCTTATCGTTTAATACGCGAGTCAATATTTCCTGTTCAATTAAAAGATTACCGGGAAGCTTTGTTAAAGGATTCGAATGTGCGGCAACATCAACATCAATTTTCGTACAGGTATCGAGAAGGTCTTTAATTGTGACTATTCCGTAATATTTATTATCGAGCTCTACAACAATTGGGTTGTAAAGCTGTTCAAAAGGTCTTTGTAACGCCTTGCGCGATACTCGGTCAACCGTCATGTTGTAATCAACAACCAAAAAATCTTTATTTATAATTTGTTGAATAGGTTTATTTGAAAATAAAGTGAATCCGTATCTGCCGCCGAGTTTTTCGTTTAAATCCGTCTTTGTCATAAACCCTATGGCTTTATCGTTTTCGATAATGACAAATTCATGAATTGTAGGATTCAACTTCATCACCTCTAAAATTTTTTCGGCGATTTCGTCGGGTGAAAAGCTGTATCCCGGTTTTGATAGGTATCCTATTATAGGATAAATTGAGCTTGTAATATTTTTATTGTACTTTTTGGCGTTATACTTTTGAATTATATTAAGCTTTTCGGGTGCGATTTCTGCAAAAATTTCTTGCGGAACGCCCAAGAAAAACCCCTGTCCGTAACTGACCTGAAGCTTAATAAGTGTTTCTAATTCTTCCTCGTTTTCAATCCCCTCCGCAATCAATTGAATACCCGCATTTTCACAAAATCCTACCATGGCTTTACATAAAAGCTGTTTAATTTCATCTTTATCTATATTTCTGACAATGTTCATATCAAGTTTAACGAGGTCGGGCTTTACGTCTGATAGGGTGTTAATCTCCGAATACCCCGCACCTACGTCGTCAATCGCTATTTTATAATCCTGTCTCTTATAATGCCCTATTGAATTAATAAATACGTCGTTGTCTAAAGCCGATACACGTTCGGTAATTTCGAAAATGATATTATGAAGCTTTAATCCGTATTCATATAAACATTTTTTTGTGAATCCGCTTTGAAACGCTTCATCATGTATTACGTTTGGGTTGACGTTTATAAAAAGCTTTTTATTTGCGTCCATATCAATAGCCTTTTCTAAAGACTTTATTCTGCAAAGCTCCTCAAGCTCCCATGATAGATTCGCCTCATTTGCCGCTATAAACATTTTCCCTATATCCATTTTTAAATCTTCGTTTGATATTCGACTTAACGCTTCATATCCAAGTATATTTCCATCATTTAAAGAAACGATTGGCTGATAAACCGGTTTTATAAAACGACCTTTTATAATTTTATCAATATTCTGAAATATCTCTGAATCGTGTTGTATAGAATGATATTTTCTTATAAATTCGTTTTTCATATAAAACACCTCCAAACATAAAAGTCTTTTTAAGAAGCGGTATATAGTCGGTCAGTTTAATTTTACTATAAATGCTGATAAATAACAAGATGGGTTCAGTAAGATTTAGGTTTTATTTTAGTAAAAGATTAAACCGCCCGATATAAGCTCTTATGGCAACCTCCGAAAACCTGTTTCGTGTAATCGCCGAGATGAAAATTTCGTCAGACGAGGCAATTTTTTTGCGAATATCCGTTGATATTTAAAGAAAAATCAACGAAGTATGGCGGAATTTTTCAGCCGGCGAGTGCCGTAAGAGGTTTTCGGAGGTTGCCTTATGCCGTAACAATCTGCGAATCGCTTTCTAACCCTAATTCCGCTACCGCCTTGTCGCGCAGTATATATTTTTGTATCTTCCCGCTCGCCGTCAACGGAAAGCCGTCGGTTACCAAAACATGAGCGGGAACCTTATGCTTAGCGAGATTTTTATTTACAAATGCTTTTATATCGTCTTTATCAATCTCAATGTCGTCCTTCGGAATAATAAAAGCACAGGCTTCCTCGCCGTATCGTTTTGACGGAACGGCAACGACCGCGACATCTTTAACGGACGGGTGGGTGTAGATAAAATCTTCTATTTCTTTTGGGAAGATATTTTCGCCGCCGCGAATAATCATATCTTTAATTCGCCCGGTTATTTTGTAGTTCCCGTCGGGTAGCCTTACCGCCAAATCCCCCGTATGGAGCCAATTGTCCTTATCAATTGCCGCGGCGGTTTCTTCAGTCATTTTGTAGTAGCCTTTCATGACGTTGTAGCCGCGCGCGCAAAGCTCTCCGGGTGTGTTATCCGGCAAATCCTCCCCCGTTTCCGGGTCAACAATTTTCACCTCTACTTTAAATATAGGGCTTCCCACCGTATTAACGCGCGTTTCCGCGCTGTCGCTCGTACTGCTCATGGTGATTGCGGGAGACGCCTCGGTTTGACCGTAGGTTATACAAATCTCTTTCATGTTCATTTTATTAAGAACATCATCCATGACCTTAACGGGACAGGGTGAACCCGCCATAATCCCGGTTCGTAGACTCGAATAATCATATTTATCGAAATCACGATGCTCTAAAATTCCGATAAACATTGTGGGGACGCCGTGAACGGCGGTGCATTTCTCATACTCTACAACGTGCATAACCTTCATGGGCGTGTACCATAAAAGAGGAAGCATTGTGCTTCCGTGGGTGACGCACGCCATAATAGCCAAAACCATTCCGAAGCAATGAAAAAACGGTACCGGTATACAAAGCTTATCGTTTTCGGTAAATTTCATACAGTCGCCGATAGATAAGCCGTTGTTGACTATATTATTATGCGTCAGCATTACCCCTTTGGGAAACCCGGTTGTACCCGAGGTATATTGCATATTAATTACGTCGTCGGGACTTAAACTGTCCTTTCGCGCCTTAAACTCTTTTGATGAAATTAATACACCGAAGTCGGCTATTTGGTTCCAGTGATACATTCCCTTATAATAATTATCAAAAGAAACGACCGTTTTTAATTCCGGAAGCTTAACCGATTTTAATTCTCCTTTTTTACAGGTTTTAAGCTCGGGACATATTGAATAAATAACCTTTTCACAGTCTATGTCCTTTAATCCGTCACATATAAATAAAGCTTTACTGTCCGATTGTTTCAAGAGAAATTCGAGCTCGTGTTCCTTATAATTTGTGTTCACCGTTACAAGCACAACGCCTATTCGCGCCGTTGCAAACATGAGTACAAGCCACTGTGGATAATTTGTAGCCCAAACCGCCGCGTGGTCGCCTTTTTTAAGCCCCATTCCCATAAGCCCCTTTGCTATACGGTCTACCTTTTGGTTAAGCTCGTACCACGTCTTGTTAAACTCCATCTCGATGTACTTTACCGCCTTTCTCGTAGGGAATTTATTTGCGGTTTCTTCCAACATTTCGCCGATTGTGATGTTACGCAATTCCTTTTGCATGATTCTTTTCTCCTTTGTAAGTAATATAATATAAAATTAAAAATCCTCTTACAGCGTTTGCCGTAAGAGGTCAATTTTGTAAGCTTAAGCTTAACTCAAAAGCTTTACAAAATCCTTAACGCCTCTGTTTCATCGGCACAACGCAAACCACCCTCGTTTAGTAGCTCAACGAGGCTTAGTGTTAAAAGCGCGGAAACAAATAAAACAGTCATTTTGATAATCTCCGTGGGTTTATAATACAACTATGCTAACACATTGATTCTTATTTGTCAATAGTTTTTGTAAAAATTTTTATTTTTAGGGTCTGTGTTGTCAATACAGAAGTACAGTATATATAAAATAATAAAATCTCTTGACTTTTATTTAATAATATAATATAATATAATACAAATAATACTTATAAATTCTTTAAAGGAAGAAGAATATGGAGCAATCAGTAGTAGATTCGGCTATAAAAGAAGCCTTAAATAACAAAATACTTAAAATAGAGGAATATTTTAACGCAGATGCTCTTGAGTTTTGTGGCTCTCTTATTGAAGGAGCTGTGGGGTTCTTTAAAAAACATATCGAAAATTTAAAAATCGAGAAAGACCTAAAAGAAACTTTAATTGTTATATTAACAACTAACGGCGGAAGTGCTCAAGCAGTAATAAAAATCGTTAATATATTGAGACATCATTATAAAAAAGTGATTTTTATTGTACCTAATTTCGCTTATAGTGCGGGTACTCTTTTATGCATGAGCGGCGATGACATATATATGGATTATTCAAGTGTGTTAGGTCCAATTGACCCTCAAATTCAAAATAAGGAAGGTCGGCTTGTACCCGCTCTCAATTATCTTGATAAAGTGAATGAGTTGATAGAAAAGGCTAAGAACGGAACATTAACAGATGCAGAATTTGTTATTTTAAAAGAATTTGATGTTGCTGAGTTAAGAGACTATGAGCAAGCAAGGGACTTAGCGGTTGATTTGCTAAAAAAGTGGCTTGTTGAATATAAATTCAAGAATTGGATTTTACGCGAATCGTCCCAACAAAAAGTTACTTTAGAATATAAAAATAAACGCGCCGAAGAAATAGCAATAGAATTAGGTAATACCTCAAAATGGCATACTCATTCATATCCGATAGATGTTAAAGAACTAAGTGCTATGAAATTAAAAATCGAAAATTATAGTCAAAATAATGAATTAAAAGGTCTTATTGATTCATACTACAATATGTTGAGCGATTACATTAGGAAAAACGGTGCTTCGTATTTTATTCATACAAGGAGGGGAATAGAATGGTATTGAGTATAAATGATATCGTAAAAAATTATAAGCCCGAAAATAAAAGTAAAGTTGAAGAATTTAAAAAAGCTATTGATAACTGCGAAGAATTAGAGAGAAAAGGCTTGACCAAAAAAAGAGGGAATAATTTATTAGCTATAGAAAAAAGAAACACGTTTCAAATAAACAACTCAGCACCAATATTTCATAAAAGTTTCTCGATTAATTCAATAAAATAGGGGTCGTTGGCGACCGCGATATTATTAGCAAATAATACGTCGGTAACCCCCTTAGCTTTGAGATAATCAAAAGCATTATAGGGGAAAAATCGTATATCTATGACATATATTTCCTTGAACGAGCCGGTAAGGAACGGGATTAAAGCGTTACCGAAGCTGTCCTTAAAAACGGCTAATGTCCGCGTTGTGTCGACGTCGGTGGTTATATGTGTTATACGTGTATCTCCGCCCATAAAGGTACAATACGACTCTGATACCGGCTGTTCAAGAAATAGCGAGGACGAAACCGGTAACTCGGGGTCGTACCCCTCATATATGATATAATAGGTCGTTGAATAGTCGTTGGCGGGCTTATAATAGATAAAATCCTCGGGATTGTTCAGTATGGCGGGATTGCGCCCCGAATACCCGTACATTGTCCCGATAAAATTTTCTATTTTAACTTTTTCATAAGAAGAAAGCGGCGCGAAGGGAACCCCCGCCGTTAAAGCAAACTGTTCCGCGGCATAATACGCGCCGAGCGCGGCCCAATGGTGGTCTGTGCGAAGGTACACATTTTCACCGAGCGCGACCCGCCGCGACAATGCCGAATATACATTGACGGGCGTTACATCGTCGAGGAATGAGTTGATGTTGTTAATGCTTTCTCGTTGGTCAATTCCGTAGTGATTAAGGTAATTAACGGGACAATAAAACTCAATTGAGGACGGTATAACCATGCTGTAAAAATCTATATTGTTTAAGCGGCGTTTATATTCGTTTATAACGCTTGCATAGCGTTCCCCCGCCGACGAAACCCAGCCGACAATCATTAATGCGCGGTCGCGGTGTACCAAAACGCCCGCGCTCGAAATATCAACCTCGTCATCGTTTTCGCCCTCATTTTCTTCTGAATTTTCGCCAAAACGCTCATCGGGCGCGGCGATAACCCCGTCCCATTTCGGCGATTCTGTTTGGGCAAGGGTTTGCGACGCGGCATTGTCTTCTTGCGGGCGATGTTGAATTACCTCAATGGGCGGCGGTATTTCTGCGTTTTGTACATAATGAAAGGTCACTCCGTCAACGCTGAACCCTAATTTGCTCTTTATTAAAGATGACGCCCCCGCCAAATTATCGCGCATGGGTACCGTGTCCGAGAAAAACAAATTCAAATCGCGCATAAATTCTCCCGAAAAAACCCCATTTAGCGTTAATTCGGGGAAGCGTGCGAGCGAACGCCTTTCCACCTCCGAAAACTCGGGGCGTGATGCAAAAATTAAAATCGGAAACGCCGCCGCCAATACCAAAGCAAACGCAATAATATTTATCCTATTACATATTTTGTTCAATATTAGGCCTCCTTAAAACCTGTAATACAAAAACGGATTATAATTGTCGCCGACGAGCATTATCGCACAAAGAATAATCAACGCCGCATTAGTGACGGGGGCGAGATAATTGAACGCCGCGCCGCGCTTTTCTGCAAAACGATAAACCGGCGTGCAAAAGATAATTGCCGCTATAACCAAAAGTAATTGATTATACAAAAGATTCGTCGTTATAATATCATAAAGCGGGTTATTGTTTAAGCCGAAAAGACTTCTCATAAAAGCGAGCATTTGAACAAAATCGGTAAAGTAAAACATAATCCACCCGAACATAACGGCGGCAAACGTGAAAATAACCCTTATAAATGACAAAGCGGGGGGAATATAATCGGCGATTTTCAAAACGAATGCCCTTTCCGCAATAATGATAAGCCCGAAGTACAAGCCCCATAACGCAAAGTTCCACGACGCCCCGTGCCAAAGCCCGGTCAATATCCATACAATTAAAAGATTGAGCCACCCTCTGCGACGGTTCCCGCCCAACGGAATGTATACATAATCGCGGAAAAAACCGCCCAAGGTCATGTGCCACCGTCGCCAAAACTCGGATATTGATTTGGATATATAGGGATAGTTGAAGTTTTCGGGAAACTTAAACCCGAATATTCCGCCTAAGCCGATTGCCATATCCGAATATCCCGAAAAGTCATAATAAATCTGTAACGCAAAAAAGAATATCCCGAGCCAAGCTCCGCCGACGGATAACGACGATACATCTCCGTCGAGAATCGACGTTGCCGCCGCGCCGATTTGATTGGCGATAAGGATTTTTTTGGCGAGACCGATAACAAAGCGCGTAATACCGCCGCTTATATCCTCGAGCCGCATTTTGCGGTCGTTTATTTGGGTGTGAATATCCTCATAACGCACAATCGGGCCGGCGGTCAATTGCGGATAAAGAGAAACGTACATTAAAAAGTTGAGGCGGCTTCTCTGCGCGCAAAAGCGACCTTTATACACCCCGACAATATATGTTATTATCTGAAACGAATAAAAGCTTATCCCTATGGGGAGATTTGGGCGAAACGGAAGATTAAACAACGGCGTATACTTGAAAACAAAGAGCGAGGTTAGCGTCAAGCCGATTGATAAAAACGCAAAAGCTTTCCCTCTTTTTTCGCCTTTATGCTTTTCTATGAACAACGCGAATACGCGGTTTATCTCGGTTGTGGCTAAAAGTAAAAAAATCATCAAGGGTTCGCCCCATGCGTAGAAAATGAGCGAGAATACAACGAGAACGGCATTTCGATAAGCGTTGCTCTTAAAAGCAAAATACAACAAAAGATTAATCGGAAGGAAAATAAATAAAAACAATAAATCGGCAAATATCATAGGCATACTCCTTTAGGGTATTCGACATTATACGATTAGTAATATTTTTTAGTTTATCCTTTTTTTCCCTAAATACACTTGACAAATTCAAAAAAATGACTTAAAATTCATATATGAAAAGATTTTTTGCATTTTTATTAATGGTTTCCGTAACCGTAAGCCGACCCGCGTCATTTAATTTTACAGAGTGTTGCCCCTGCGGACATGATGCGGGGGTTAGTGAACGATGCGATTCGGCGGTTACGCACACGACAAAACGGCGAAAAACCACCAACGAGAATAAAAATAATAAAATATGCTAATTATACAATGGGGTAAATAGTTAAGCGGTTTAATTCGTATTCAACTCGTTTAACATTTGCCCGATACTCCGCCCGAGAAGCTCGCCCGCGTAAACGGCTTGTTCCAATGTGTTGCCGTGTGAACCGACTTCAATTAAAAGCGAGCCGGGCGACAGATTTAAGTTATAGTTACAATATTGGAAGAGCAATGCGCGGGTAATCCCCGCGTTTTGTGTTTCGAGGTGACTTTGTAAAAGACTCGCGAGGCGAAAATTCTTCATATAATCGGGAACGTCCCACTCGCCGTCGTCGGCGGGCGAAACAATCATTATCTGCGCCGCGTCGCGCCCGTTTATCTCGTTCACCGCGGCAATGGGAACCCCCGCCTCCGACTCAATCGCATCTCTGTGTATGTCTAAAACAATTTTTATGGACGGATATTCGGACAATAGCGATTTTATTGTTTCCTCGCTTCTTTTGTACGAGCCGGAATAAGCGGGGTAATCGTGAACGGTTCCGTCGTGTAAAACCGCATACCCCTCTTTAGCAATCTCCTCCGCAATTTTTGCACCTACCGCGACGACGCTTTTCCGCGAATCCAATGTCCTGAAGCTGTATTCGCGGTCATATGACCCGTCATCAAAAATCCTGAAGCCTTCGGTTGTATGGGTATGGATTATCAAAACCTGTGGCTCGTTATTCTTTTCGGGAACAAATTCGGGCAACAAGACGCTTTCGCTCAAAAGAAATGTTTCGTCCGTCTTGGTCTCATTACGAACCCGCCCCCCTCTCGCCAATTGGATATAGCTTTCGCCAAGCTCGGGGCGAAACGTCCTTTTGATTACAGTTCCGTCCTTTGACGAAAACTCGCTCAAATCCTCAATTATTGTCGATATATTACGCGAAAAAACAAGAAGCGGCTCGGGCGACAACTCTTGAACAACCTCGTTCGTAAAAAACGGCGTGTCATCAGTCTCCGCGGACATTTCGGTTTCCTTCGGCGGTCTTGTTTCAAAGGTGGTTGTCGTTTCCGTAGCGGTTGTCGCGTCATTGACGGTTGTCGCTTCGGTAACAGTTGTTGTTTCGGTAATGGTTGTCGTTTCGGGGAACTCGCTCACTCCGCCTTTATCCGACGGCGACGGCAAATACAATATTAGAGCCCCGTTGTTGACGGGGGCTACAGGGAGCGGTATTTCCGGAGCCGCAACATTTCCGAAGCTCGAGCTTACCGAAAGAACTGTCGTAAGTAAACCCGCAATTACAGTAAATAATGATTTCATGTTCAATTGATATGAGAACGGGACGGGTTTAAGAACCTGTATTTTACAACGATTCTCAATGATTTTTGGGCGAATTTTGTTGACTTTTTAACTTTTTCATGATAAACTGATTAATATAAAATAAGGAGTATAGTTATATGAAGAAAAAAACTTTATCGGCAATTTTAGCCGTTATAATGATTCTTAACATAGTTTTTGGTGCGGGGACGGAGAAAGCCCGACAATCGGTGAACGGTCAAACAAATACGGAGCGCGAATTTGTACCCGGGCTTCTGAAACAAAACGACGAGCGCGAATATCCAAAGCCGCCGTTTTTTCAACCCTTTTCGCTTTTGCCGGAGCGTTATGACGCGAGAACGGAAAACATTGTTTCTATCGTCGAAGACCAGGGCCCGAACGGCTTATGTTGGGCGTTCACCGCGACATCGCTCATAGAATCGAATATGCTTAAAAATGGGCAGGGGTTGCATAACTTTTCCGAGCTTCATATGGGCTACGCCACCGCAAGGAATCACGCGGGCAACAAATATGCCTCTTCGCGAAGGAATCCGTCGGACGGCGGGAACCGATTTGTTGCGTCAAACTATCTGATGCGCGGCGAACTCAACGGAACGGTCAACGAGGAACAAGACCCGTTCGGCAAATTCGCTAATTCGCTTGTGACGTCGCGAGATTTGTCGGTAACACAGGGAAAAGCGCGAAGCTTTGTCGTTCAAAACACAATATTTCTCAGCGGCGATTATAAAACGGATATTACTTTGAGTCAAATAAAAGAGGCGATTTTACAATACGGTGCGGTCGGCGCGTCAATGGATTGGGAAGGTGGGGTTCCCGTCGCCGGCGCGGGAAGCTCGTATTACAACACAAACAATTGTGCATATTATTACGACGGCGGAAAATTAGAAACGGACGGCGAACCGTATACGAATCACGCCGTAACTATTGTAGGGTGGGACGACAATTATGCGCGTAATCGTTTCAACACCCAACCCGCCTCAAACGGCGCGTGGCTCGTTAAGAACAGTTGGAGTACATCTTGGGGCGACAACGGTTTTTTTTGGATTTCATATAACGACACGAATTTTCCGGTAGCTATTTGGGCGGTAGACGGGGTGAACGAGTATAACCCGGATATGAAAGTATATGAACAAGGTTTTTTAGAATCCGACTCGACAAGAGGGTGGCTGAATGTCAATACAAATTATTATGCAAAAGTGTTCACGGTTGGCGAAGATGATGAAATACTTGAACAAGTTTTAACCGAAACCTGGTACAATAACGTAACGGCGGAGGTTGATGTAATAACCGATTTTCAGAGCTTTGACAACTATAAAAACATCGACTTTGAAGCAAAGGCGACGAAAACGCTTACCCACCCGGGATTTTACACAATCGACTTGGACGCGCCGATTGGACTCGGAAACGTAGATTCAAAATTCGCAATTGTACTTAGACTCAGCGCGCCAAATAACAAATCAACCCATATATCTTACAATAGCGGCGAGAACGCCCCCGCCGGAACAACCTATGATATGTCGCCGTCCTCCGGCGTTTTCACAAGCACGCCCTACAACTACAATATAAAAGCGGTGGCATTTAAAGGCGGTTCAAGTAAAAAGTGTGACATATGTAATAAATGGACTTGCGAATGTGTCTATTGTGTATGGTGTGGTGAGAAAAAAGAATTGGTTTGCCCGTTGTGTGTTTGGTGTTCGGATTGTAGCCTCGAGGACGGCTATGTTCACTGTGTTATATGTAAATACTGCGACTTTTGCAATGAGATTTACGGATATGTTCATTGTTTCGATTGTAACAAATGCGATGAATGTGTTGCGTTTTGTGACGATTGTGAAAAATGCTTGAATTGTTGTGAACACGCGGTAACCACAACAGAAACCACCACAACACAGGTGACAACTATTGAAACTATTTCAACCGATTCTATAACATACGCATCATCGGAAACAAACCCTGCCGCTGCAACATATGAAACGATAACCTTATCCACGCTTGATACATTGTCCGAAACGACGCCGCCGACAATAACCACAGACGATATACGCTACGGTGTATTATCGGCAGAGGGAGTGGCGGCGGGAGAGCCGACAATATTCTGTTTTATTGAAATACTTCTCGACCTTGTGGGTCTAAAAAGCAACGCTACAAATAACCCCGCCGCAATACTCAGTCCCGAGGGCAGAGCGGAGGGGAAGCCTACTATATTCTGTGCAATTGAAATACTTCTGTATTTAGTGGGTTTAAAAGAACTCTAAACAGGTTATTTAGTTACAGCTCCTTAGTGCTATATTCGCACAACCTTACTGTTTACGCCGACGAGGAAGCATAGAATTTCTAATGCGTCAAATATGGTCGGTTCGCCGCTATAACGCGCTTCTGATGTAATCAATGCGGTTTGAATCGCATATTCACAATTAACCGTGCTTTCCATTTTAACGAGGTATTTTAATAATTCTATAAAATCAAAAATGGTGGGGGCTTTCCCGACCCCCAAAACTAATCCCGAACCGGTCACAACCGCCGATGAATCGCCGCTTTCGCAATACCCACATTCGCCACAATGATTACAACAATCAACACACCAACTACAACGCTCTGCACACGGCGACCTTCTCTTGCACCCGGGAACGGGACAACAATTACAGGAAAGCTTATCGCAAATATGACAAAATTCGCTCCCTATAAACGTAATAGCTTTTATACAGTGGTTTTCAATCGAGTTTTCAAAAGCCTTAACGCCGTCGTTGGGGTTGTACTCAAACGACGTTTTATCGGGTGCGTTCGCCCCGTCATTGGCGATTCTCGCGGAACCGGAATTGTCCGACTCGACCCTTACAACAACCGCAAAATCCGTCCCCGCTTCGCCGAGGTTAATGGGATTAAACATATTGATTGTATAATACCCGGGATAATATGTTGTTTTAACTCCGTTAACGCTGAAGCTTTCTGTATTATATCCCGAAAAGCTTTTGAAGTTCGTTATGACATTAACCGATACAATAACGCCCGTGGTCGGAATATTTACAACAACTTGACTCAATTTTTCATTATTTTTTGTCGTTTTATAAACGCGGGCATAATAATTGGTATAACTCATCCACCCGTTCCAGCTTCGACCGGGTAAAAAATCATACTCGTACACCGTTGTGGTGCTTGGGAAAAAAGTTTTAACGCCGTCGACCGCCCAAACAGAAACCGGGGAATTTGTATCCTCATAAGATATCCAAAAATAACCTTTATCCGCCCACTTTGTCCCCCAACTGCTTTTAACGAGCCACGCGCCGTTGTTATTTGGTTGCGTATTAAAATTGTATTTAGAAAAATTATCGTCCCAACCGACAATAACCGCCTCGTGATTTGTTTCGGGGACAAGCTTTTTGTTCACCGGAATGGTTTTTCCGCCGTTATAATAATAAGCATTGTGTTGGTCGTTGAAAAAATCGCTCACCGCCCCCGAAACCGGCGCGGTACCGTCCCAATACATTGAAATACCGATCGCGCCGTATAATAAAACGGACTCTTTTATTTTGACGGCGGTTATATCGCTTTTAAGATTGCCGCTCAAAAAAATGACATTTTGAACGGCGTGGCTTCGCGTTTTACCAAGCGTGGTCGATATCGGACGGGGGGCGATAATATCAGACGTATATGACCCAAAGGGGTCGGCGGCTTCTTTTACCATTCCGCCCAAAATTCCGCGCATAAAATAAGAAGCGGCAACAATATTGCTTCCGCCGTCGTCCGGTGCCGTTCTGTTAAAAGCATACTGCGCGCCTACATGATTTGACGCAAGGGCATAACCCATATGTAATTCGGAAAAATTCTGACTCCCTTGCTTATTTTTCAGCATATTAGATTCAACAAGCGATGTAGCGGTAAAAGCCCAACATAATCCGTTAGGGCCTTGGTCGCCGACGCTTGACGCGCGATTAGCGGCTCTCCCGTCGTATTTTACGGGCAGTGACGAATACGCTTTAAACGGCAGAGAGTTCGGAAATTCATAATAAATATCGCTTTTTAAATGCCCCGAATTGAATCCCTCTCCACCGTCTGCAAATGAAACGCAAATGTTAAGCGGAATTGCCATAATAAAAATCACGACCGCGAAAAATGAAGACAGTATACGGCTTTTCATACCACACCTCTTAGTACGGTTCCTTACAATGAAACAATTATTTTTTACTGTTTTCACATCGCGGTTTGGATTTTACAGCCTCTATCGCACTAACTACAGCAATATCCAAATCGACGCAATTTTGTCTGAACATAACTTGGTCAACCCTCGAAAAAAGCTCGCCTTCTTGAGAATTGACATATTTTGACGGGAGCTTATTGAGAGCGAGACACTTAATATCATTTATGCAGGTCTCACAGCTACACCCTTCGTATTCCGGCATATATGTTTCGATTTTAGCTTCAACTATCCGTTCCATTATATTGATAATTGCCATTATTTAAACATCACCTCAATCCCAAATTGATTATAACAGTCTATTTACTATACACTATTATAATCAATTTGTCAATATGGCAATTTACACAATATTTTTTAGAAATTGTGTTCATAGACGAATCGTTTAGATTTCGAGCGAATTTTTCGTCAAACAAGGCAAAAATTTTGCGAATATCCGTTGATATTTAAGAAGTTTTTAACGCAGTATGGCGAAAAATTCGCCGAAAGATGAGCGGTGATGTCTATGAATACAGTTTCTTAGACTACCGGGTGTTAGTCGCGAGTATTCGCATCATTTCCCTTAATT
>Ga0082212_10005355_pt1 | contig 17507 bp, 16 predicted proteins | sample TergutNt197P3_FD_71548 | JGI IMG/M metagenome (GOLD analysis project Ga0082212, IMG submission 71548) | Neocapritermes taracua P3 segment gut microbial communities from Petit-Saut dam, French Guiana - Nt197 P3 | ecosystem: Host-associated > Arthropoda: Insects > Digestive system > Gut ... | reverse complement strand
ACGAAATATTAATGAAATAGATGTGTTGGAAAAACGTAAAGTTTGCGTTATTGGAAAACGAATTTATGAAGAAATGTTTGGCAAAGGGCAGGAAGCTGTCGGGCAAACAATTCAAGTAAACGGCATTTATTTTCAAATTATTGGTGTTACCGAACGAATATCAAATAGTTATGTAATGAGCGACCCAAATGAAACGATAATGACTCCATTGCCAACAATGCAGCAAATTTTTGGAATGGGAAATGTTATTCACTGGATTGCTGTAACGGCAAAACCGGATATTAAAGTAAGCACATTGCAAAAACAAATTTCCGATGAAGTAAAAAAACAAAATAATATTGCTCCCGAAGACACTACCGGCTTTCCGAGTTTCAACCTCGAAGAGCAATTTAATATGTGGAAATACCTGTTTCTCGGCATTTCCGCGCTGGTTTGGATTGTCGGTTTGGGAACGCTGTTGGCAGGCGGCATCGGTATCAGCAACATTATGCTCGTTACCGTTCGCGAACGAACAAAAGAAATCGGCATTCGCCGCGCATTGGGCGCTACGCCGCGAAATATTATTATACAAATTATGAGCGAAAGTATTGTGCTGACGCTGATTGCAGGTGTTGCCGGATTGATGTTTGGCGTGGGAATATTACAATTAGTTGGTGCAGCATTGGAGAACAGCGACCAATTTTTCAAAAATCCGCAAATATCCTTTGGCATAAGCATCGCAGCATTATTTATTTTGTTGATAATCGGAACAATAGCAGGATATTTGCCTGCCAAACGCGCGATGATGATAAAACCGATTGAGGCAATACACGAAGAATAAACCCCTAAATCCCCTAAAGGGGACTTTTTAGAAAATACGATTTAAAAGAAAACAATATAATAAACATTTAACAAACAATGCTTCTGAAAGTCTCCCTTGAGGGAGATTTAGAGGGCTGAAAATAACACATTTATGAAAAAAATAATCAAATACATCCTTTGGGGATTGTTAGCCGTTTTGGTAATTTGGACATTTGTTTTTCTGTGGAAAAAATCGCGTCCGGTGGAAAAAGTTTACAACATTGAAGAAGTCGTTATCGGCACGATTGAAAAACGTACCGTTGCCACCGGAAAAGTTGGTCCGCGCAACGAAATTCTTATCAAACCACAAATGTCGGGAATCATTTCCGAGATTTACAAAGAAGCAGGCGACCAAGTAAAAGCGGGCGACATCATCGCCAAAATCAAGGTAATACCCGATATGGTCAATCTCAACGCGGCAGAATCGCGACTCAACTTTGCCAAAATTGCCTTTGAACAAACGCAAAAAACATTCGAGCGCGACAAAAAACTTTTTGCAGAAAACGTTATTTCACGCGAAGAGTTTGAAAAATCGGAGTTGAAATTCAACAGCGATAAAATCGAATTGAAAACCGCACAAGATAATTTGAGCCTTATTCGCGACGGCATTTCGAGCAAGCGTTCGACAGAAACAAATACGCTTGTACGCTCGACAATTACAGGCACGATTTTGGATATTCCCGTCAAGGTCGGAAATTCTGTTATTCAGTCGAATAACTTCAACGACGGCACTACTATTGCTGCGATTGCCGACATGAGCGATATGATTTTCGTAGGAAAAATAGACGAAACGGAAGTGGGCAAAATTCACGCGGGAATGCCGCTGACCATTACCGTTGGCGCGTTGCAAGACAAAAGTTTTGATGCCGTACTCGAATATGTGTCGCCAAAAGGTTTCGAGGAAAACGGCGCCATACTTTTTGAAATGAAAGCGGCGATGAAAATTCCTGCCGATGTCTTCGTGCGTGCAGGTTACAGCGCAAATGCCGAAATTTTGCTTGCCAAAGCCGAAAATGTGTTGAAACTACCCGAAAGCAGCATTGAATTTAATGGCGACACAACATTTGTTCATCTGTTAAAAACGGAAATACCGCAAACTTTTGAACGTCAACAAGTTGAAGTTGGTTTATCCGATGGTATCAATATCGAAATCAAAAACGGTGCAAAAGAGAATGAAAAAGTGAGAGGAACAGAAAAAATGAATCCGTAGCCAAAGGCTAATATTTCGGTGCTACGCACCTGATTTTGATTGTTAATTTATCACTACAAATATTTTGGTGCACTGCACCTTTACCTGAACGAAAATTCCGCAGAACAGAAATAATATTTGTAGTTCTTATTTAAAAAAATAACTGTATAAAAGGTGCGTAGCAACGTAATATTTGTAGTTTTTTTGATTGAAATATGAACAAAAGGTGCATCGCACCGAAATATTTATAAACTGTTATGAATAAAATTAGCATTTTCACACTATCATTTTTATTGCTGTTTTTCGGTGCAAGCGCCCAACAAACCTACACGTTGCAACAATGTATCGACATTGCGTTGGAAAATAATTTGCAAATAAAGCAACAATCGTTGACAAAACAAGAGCGCGACATCGCTTATCGGCAGGCGCGACAAAATCTGCTGCCAAATCTTAACGCCGGAGTTAGCCAAGACTTTGCATTTGGACGAGCAAAAGACGGAAATGATGTCTATCAAAGCACAAATTCTGCAAGCACAACGTTCGGTATTTCGAGCGGCATCACGCTTTTCGATGGACTGCGAATGAAACACAACATCGACGCACGCCGTGCCGATACTTACGCTTCTGCTGCCGACCTCGAAAAAGTGAAAACAGATATTACATTGGCAGTCAGCATGGCATATTTGCAAGTTTTGATGAATAAAGAATTGTTGCAAATTGCAGAAAATCAATTAACTTTGACAAGAGAGTTAATTACGCAGCGGCAAAAATTAATCGAAACAGGCAAATTAGCCGAAGGCGAAATTTTTGAACTTCAAGCGCAAGAAGCAAGAGAAAATTTAAACCGTGTGCAAGCAAATAATACATTGAAACTATCGCTGTTGGACTTGGCACAAATAATGGAAATTGCTGATTTTCAAAATCTTGATATTCAAACAGAAAATCTGCCGTTAATGGATTTAGGCAGTATCGAAAACATTTACGCAAGTGCATTGCAGAATCGTCCCGAAATGAAAAGCGCAAGTTACAAACTGCAAAGCAGCGAAAAAAATATTTCCATTGCCCGCGCGAGCTATTTCCCAACGTTGAGTTTTAATGCGAGCGCCGGTACAGGCTATTACAATACACGAGATTTGTCGTTCGACAAACAGTTGTTTTCCGAGTATCCGAGAGCAGGTGTCGGTTTTAATTTGAATATTCCGATTTTTAACCGTTTCGACACCAAAAACCGCGTGGCAACTGCCAAATTGATGACTGAAAACAGCAAACTTGAACTTGAAAATACAAAAAAAGAACTTTTTAAAAGCATTCAACAAGCACATCAAAATGCCGTTGCTGCTCAAGAACGTTGGCAAACTGCCGATAAATCGGTAACCGCAATGCGCGAAGCCTTCCGCTATGCCGAGCAAAGGTTTAACGCCGGACGCGCTTCGCAATATGAAGTTTTTCAAGCAAAAAACAATCTCGCACAAGTGCTTTCGGAACAAACGCAAGCGAAATTTGAATACATTTTCAGAATAAAAATATTGGAATTGTACAATTAACGTAAGTTGCTATTTATAAAATAAAATCTTTGCGTCTTTGTGCCGTAGCGTCTTAGCGTTTAGTAAAAAAACGCAAGCGTATTAACGCTAAGTCGCAAAGACTCAAAGGCGCGAAGTAAAAATAAGTAGCAACTTGAATTAATATTCTTAAACTACTTTATTCCCAGCATTTTGCAAATAATTGCCTGCCGAGCATAAACACCATTTTTTGCTTGCTGAAAATAATATGCTTTGTCGCTGTCATCAACATCATAAGAGATTTCGTTGACGCGAGGAAGCGGATGCAATACACGAAGATTCGGGTTGGAATCTTTGAGCATTTCGTTTCGCAACGTATAAACATTTTTTACCTTTTCGTAATCCATCGGATCTTGAAAACGCTCTTTTTGCACTCGTGTCATGTACAGTATGTCGGCATCGGATATATCTGCCAGTTCGGTGTGTTCAGTAAATTTGATGCCTAAGTTTTTGCAGAACATCTTATATTCATCAGGCATTTTTAGTTCGTCGGGCGCAATGAAACTGAAAGTCGGATTAAAATGCGACATCGCCATGAGCAGCGAATGAATTGTGCGCCCGTATTTTAAATCGCCTACCATCGTAATTTTCAGATTGTCGAGTGTTCCCTGCGTTTTGCGGATAGAATACAAATCAAGCATCGTTTGCGAAGGATGCTGATTAGCGCCATCGCCTGCATTGATAATAGAAACGCCCGATACTTCGGCAGCATAGCGAGCTGCTCCTTCCAATGGATGACGCATAATAATAAGATCGGCATAACTGCTAACCATTTTAATGGTATCTTTGAGCGTTTCTCCTTTTGCCGAACTGGAAGTATTAGCATCGCAAAAACCTATGATTTTTCCGCCCAATCGACCAACAGCTGTTTCAAAACTTAAGCGCGTACGAGTTGAAGGCTCAAAAAACAAGGTAGCAATAATTTTCCCGTTCAATAAATGTTGATTCGGATTTTTTTCAAATTCTTCCGCTAAATCCAACATTTCGAGGATTTCATCTTTGGTGTAGTCGGTAATGGAAACAAAACTTTTGCTTTTCATTATGTCGTAATTTTTACAAAAATACTTCTTTTTACAGAAAAACATACTCATCAGTATATTTTTTATTTTGTGAAGATAACTTATCTTTGCCTTATCATTGAAAGGCGCGAAAGCACGAAGGCACGAAAGCGCGAATTTTATTGATTTGTTTTTTCTACAAATTTAATGTTTTTTTATTCTGCCTTCGTGCTTTCGGCCATTCGTGCATTCGCGCTTAAATCATTTTGCAGAAATATGCTTAAACAATATTTACAACAAAAAACACTACAAAAATTATCTCCTCAGCAGATACAACTTATTAAATTGCTCGAAGTTCCTTCTGTTGAGTTCGAAGAACGCATAAAAAAAGAACTGGAAGAAAATCCGGCGCTCGAAGAAGGTAAAGAGATAGAAGAAAATGAGTTGAATAGTGAAGATTCTTCGGAAAAAAACGAAGATGAAGATTTTTCGGTCGAAGATTACGACAGCGATGATGACATTCCCGATTATAAATTAAACATCAATAATCATTCTGCTGATAATGAGCGAAATAACATTCCTGTTTCGCTTGGCATTTCTTTTCACGAGCATTTGATAGACCAACTTCGGCTGCAACATCTTTCAAGTGAAAATAGATTTTTAGCGGAATATATTATCGGCAATATCGACGACGACGGTTATTTAAAAAGAACGCCCGAAGATGTGTGCGATGATATTTTATTTCAAACAGGCAAGCAGATTGAACCCGAAAAAATTGTCGAAATCTTAGAAATTATTCAAGAATTTGATCCGGCAGGAGTCGGCGCACGAAATTTGCAAGAATGTCTGTTGCTTCAATTGAAAAGAAAAAACGAGAATGAATTTGTTGACACAGCCGAAAAAGTAATTGCAGAATGTTTTGACGAATTTAGCAAAAAACATTACGATAAAATCATCAAAAAACTCAACATTGACGAGGAAACGCTGAAAAAAGCGATTGCCGAAATCACAAAACTAAATCCAAAACCCGGCAATGCATGGGGAAATATTTGGGAGAAAAATATGGCTGAAATCACACCCGATTTTATTCTCGAAAACGTTGATGGAGAATTGTTTTTGCATCTGAATAATGATAACATTCCGGACCTTCGAGTAAGCAAAATGTATTCGTCAATGATGCAAAAATACGCCAACAAAAACGAATCCGGCCAAGCAAAAGAAGCAGCGCAGTTTGTGAAGCAAAAACTCGATTCGGCAAAATGGTTTATAGACGCGATTAAACAACGACAAATGACATTGCTCACAACAATGAACGCTATTATTCAGTTTCAAAAAGAATATTTTTTAACGGGCGACGAATCGTTGTTGAAGCCGATGATTATGAAAGATATTGCCATCGCAACAGGTTATGATATATCGACCATATCAAGAGTAAGCAATTCTAAATATATCGAAACCGATTTCGGTATTTTTCCACTCAAACATTTTTTTACCGAAGCTGCTCAAACAGATAGCGGCGAGGAAATTACGACCAAAGAAATAAAAAATATATTAGCCGATTGCATTGCCAATGAAAACAAACAGCGTCCTTTTACAGACGATGAACTTTCAGAAATGCTGAAGAAAAAAGGTTTCACGGTGGCGCGAAGAACAGTTGCCAAATATCGCGAACAACTAAATATTCCGGTTGCTCGGCTGAGAAAAGAGTTGAAGGGCACGAATGCGCGAAAGCACGAAGGCACGAAATAAAAAAGTATTAAATTTGTAAAAACAAAACAAATAACTTGTAGACAATATATTTCCCACAAAGACACAAAGAATACAAAATTTTCTTTGTGAGCTTAGTGTCTTTGTGGGAAACAAAAAACAAAATTCGCGCTTTCGTGCATTCGTGCTTTCGCGCCATTTATTTAATCCACATGAACAACAAATTAGCAAAAATAATATCAATCGTTTTCCACCCGATTTTCATTCCTTTATATGGAATCATCTCGCTGTTGAACTTGAAATATTTTTTCTTCCTTCCGCTTTTTTCCAAAGCGTATGTTGTGCTGCTTGTGGCAATGTTTACGTGCGTCATTCCGGCGCTTTTCCTGTTTTTACTCTACAAAGCAAACTACATCGACAGCATTAGCGTTGAAAAAAGAGAACAACGGTACATATTGTACATCGTATCTATTATTTCGTACCTGTTGTGTATTTATTTATTTTGGAAAATTCGAATGCCTTATTGGGTAATTTTGATGTCGCTTTGCATTTCTGCCATTATGCTTGCGATGTTTATCATCAACTTTTTTTGGAAAATAAGCATTCACGCAGCAGCTATAGGCAGTTTTACAGGCGGTTTGTTTTTTGTGGCTTACTTGCTGCATATCAATCCCATTGCTTTTTTTCTCGCCGCGCTGTTGATCAGTTCGCTGGTTATGGTTGCCCGTTTGCAGTTAGAAGTTCATACAACGGCACAGGTTGTTTTCGGTTATTTGTTGGGATTCTTTTTTATGACATTTTTTCCGCTTTTGATTTAGTACTTTAAAATTAATAGCAAATAATTAAAATATGTTAATAATAGTTATTGCAGAAATGTTAATTTCGTAGGTTTGTAATAGAATATAAGTTATGAAAAAGCAAACACGATTAATTTCCTTATTGTCCATCGCAATGTCGCTTATCTTTGCCGGTTTGCTGATAGTGCAGATGAACTACATTCGTGGCACGCTAAAACTGAGGAACCATCAGTTTAATGAATCGGTAAAAAGAAGCCTTAAAGATATTTTCGAAAACTTGGAAAGCGCTGAGGCAGAGAAATATTTGAATATTTTTATGCACGAAGAATATGAGAACAGAAAGAAAGAATTATCTTTTTTTCAAGATGCGGACAAAAGCTTGTCGGAATCTTGCAACAGAAGATTGGTTGTAAACAACCAAGACCGCCAAATTTATATCTCCGGCATAAGCGACGATGTTGTGGCGCCGACCGTTACCGAATCTGCCGCTAATATACTGCAACAAAGGCTACAAGAACAATATTACCATCAAACAGCTCTATTGGAAAACATTGCGATACGGTGGTTGAAAGAATCTGCCGAATTGCCGATTCAAGATCGAATTGATTTTAATGAACTTGATATTTTTATACAAAATGCGTTAGAAAATAACGGAATTAATATTCCGTATCATTTTTCCATTTCTACGATAAACAGGAACGGAAAATGGGTTGACATTTACAGATGCTCTGACTTTGAGGAAACAAAAGAACAAGCAGTATTCGATCAAAAATTGTTTCCTAATGAACACTCTTCAAGGAATTATTATTTGAGGTTATATTTCCCGACAAAGAAAGAATATATCATGGGTCCCACAATGATGTTTCTACCGTCGATTATACTTACGGTATTGTTGTTGATTATATTTACAGTAACGCTTTTAATTATATTCCGACAAAAAAAACTCGATGACATCAAAAACGACTTTGTCAGTAACATGACACACGAATTTAAAACGCCTATTTCGACCATATCGCTTGCTTCGCAAATGCTTCAAGACTCAGGAATGACAAAAACGCCTGAAGGTGTTAAGTCTGTTGCCAGCATTATCAAAAGTGAAACCGGAAGATTGAGTTTCCTTGTCGAAAGAATATTATTGATGTCTATCGAACACGAAAAGTCAACATTAAAATTGAACGAGGTAAATATCAATGAGTTGATTTCTCATTGCGCCGCTACCTTTTCATTGAAAGTAGAGAACAAAGGCGGAAAAATTGTTTCGGAGCTGAATGCAGAAAATCCTTGGGCAATGGTTGATGAAACACACTTTACAAATGTGATTTTCAACATTATGGATAATGCTGTTAAATATAGCAAAGACGAACCGCTTATATTGACCCTTGAAACTTGGAACAACAGCAAAGGTTTTCTGTATATTTCTGTCAAAGACAACGGTATCGGTATTAAAAAAGAAAGTTTGAACAAAATATTTGAACGGTTTTACCGCGTACCAACCGGAAACGTGCACAATGTGAAAGGCTTTGGCATCGGTCTTGCTTATGTGAAGAAAATTATAGATGGACACAAAGGCTCCATCAAGGTAGAAAGCGAACCGGAAATAGGAACAAAATTTATAATTAAAATACCAACTATTTCGATAAACAATGGACAAAAGTAGCATGTATGCTGATTATACCATAACGAGAAATAGTAGAACGAATTCAACATTAACATTAAAAAAAACTGATTGATGGAAGAAAAAGTAAAAATTTTATTGTGTGAAGATGACGAAAATCTTGGCATGTTACTAAGAGAATATCTTCAAGCAAAAGGACTGCAAGCAGACCTTATGCCCGATGGTGAGGCAGGTTACAAAGCCTTCATGAAAAACAAGTACGATCTTTGCATTCTTGATGTGATGATGCCTAAAAAAGATGGCATTTCGTTGGCACAAGATATTAGAATGCTGAATTTCGAAGTACCTATTATTTTTTTAACGGCAAAAGCGTTGAAAGAAGACATTTTAGAAGGATTCAAAGTAGGTGCCGACGATTACATCACAAAGCCTTTCAGCATGGAAGAACTGTTATTTCGCATCGAAGCCATTTTACGAAGAATTAAAGGTAAAAAAGTGAAAGAATCATCTGTTCATAAAATCGGGAAATATTCTTTCGATTCGCAAAAACAACAATTAATATTAGACGAAAATATTACCAAGCTAACCACAAAAGAGTCTGAGCTATTGGCATTACTGGCAACCTATTCCAACGATATTTTAGATCGCAACTATGCGTTAAAAACAATTTGGATTGATGATAATTATTTCAACGCACGCAGTATGGATGTATATATCACGAAATTGCGCAAGCACTTGAAAGATGACCCGGGCGTGGAAATTATCAACATTCACGGAAAAGGATATAAATTAATTCTTCCTGGCGAAAAATTTTAGTTTAGAACGCAAATGACGCAAAAAACGCAAATTTCCGCAAATTTCTGTCATGCTGAACTTGTTTAGCTAACGCTGACCATTGGTTCAGCATCTCCTAAAAATAAAAAGATTCTTGGCAAGCCAAGCGACAAAGCCGAGCGGCGGGTCAAGCCCACAATGACAAGTAATTAGTTTGCGGAAATTTGCGTTTTTTGCATCATTTGCGTTCTAAATTTCTTACCTTTGCAGTCAAAATTACAACATTGGAACATTTAATAGAACACCCGGCTTATTCCAAACCGGCTATCGAATTTGTGGCTGTGGCAACCGAAAGCTCTTCTTTTTTCGAGAATGCAAAGTCTTTCACCAAGCAAGATTTTTTGGAACGAACGGCTAAACTACTTGCTCTTATTTACCTTAAAGCGAGCATGTTGCCAACCGTTGAGCCTGTGTTGGACGAAGAACCCGAACAATTTGTTACCGAACAAGAATACGAACTTGTCCACCGAAATATGGAGGCATTGCTGGGCGATTCCGATGCTTATTTGGAAGTTTTCCATCCCGATATTCAGTTGAGCGACACGCCAATCGCCATGAGTATTTCCGAAGATATTGCCGATATTTACCAGCATCTCAAAGATTTTTCATTGCGTTACCACACCGGAAATAACGACGTTATGAACGACGCGTTGGCATACGGCGTCATTTCTTTCCGCGAATATTGGGGACAAAAACTTGTTAATTGCTTGCGGGCGATTCATTCAGCGTTATATAATGTATAAACCTACCATCACAAAAGAAGAAGTTGCACTACTGCCGAAAGAAGAATTTAGCGGCAAAATAACGATTGTAAATACACTTGATGAACTGAACAGTGCGCTGAAAAAGTTAAAAAAAAATTATATCATCGGTTTTGATACCGAAACCAAACCTTGTTTTATAAAAGGAAATAATGGCAATGGTGTTGCGCTGATGCAACTGTCCACAGAGCGTGAATGTTTTTTGCTGCGGTTGAATAAAATCGGATTTCCCGACAATTTAACGGAATTTATCGCCAATCCAACGGTCAAAAAAATAGGCATTTCGTTGAAAGACGATTTTCACGTGTTGCGAAAAAGCCACGAATTAAAACCAAACGCTTTTGTCGATTTGCAAACCATTATAGCCGATTATGGAATAGAAGAAAAAAGCTTGCAAAAAATCTACGCCATTTTGTTTGAAAAGCGCATTTCAAAATCACAACGGTTGTCGAATTGGGAAGCAGAAAATCTTACTGAAGCACAACAAGAATATGCAGCTATTGATGCTTGGGCTTGTTTGAAAATATTTTTGAAAATCAAACAGTTGTAAATTATAAGTTGCCCACAAAGCCACAAAGTTCACTAAGAAAACATTGTGTTCTTTGTGGCTTTGCGGGAAAATAAAAAATCGTCAATTAAAATGTGGATTCTCTTAGGTTTGCTTTCCGCTGTTGGTTTGGGAATATATGACATTTTCAAAAAGCTTTCGCTGAACGAAAATGCCGTCATTCCTGTCTTGTTTTTTTCCATACTGACATCTTCTTGTATGTTGCTGCCTATTCATCTTGTTTCGGTTTTTTCTCCCGAAACGGCTCAACATACCATTTTGAATGTTCCGTCGGTCAGTTTTCACGCTCATATGTTGATTGTCATAAAATCGTGTATTGTTCTTTCTTCGTGGCTGTTTGCGTATTTCGCCATGAAACATTTGCCGATAACGATTGCATCGCCCATAAAAGCAACACAACCGATTTGGATTGTGTTAGGCGCAGTATTATTTTTTGGCGAAAGATTATCGTTGTTTCAAGCAACAGGCGTTATCATAACGCTGGTTTCATTTTATCTTTTTTCGGTTGCCGGCGCGCGCGAAGGTTTCTCGCTCAAAAACAAATGGGTATGGTTTATCATCATGGCAACATTGACCGGTGCTGCCAGCGGATTGTACGATAAATATTTGATGAAAGAACTTCCTCGTTTTACTGTGCAGGTTTATTACACCTATTATCAAGCCGTTATCATGGCGTTTATAACGCTCATTCTTTGGTATCCGAAACGAAAGAAAACAACGCCTTTTCAATGGCGATGGAGCATCGTTTGCATTTCGTTGTTTTTGGTGTTGTCGGATTTTTGTTATTTTTTCGCCTTATCAACCGAAGGTTCATTAATTGCAGTGATATCTACATTGCGGAGAAGTGGAGTTGTTATTCCGTTTTTGTTCGGCGCATTATTTATGTATGAGAAAAATTTGAAAAAGAAAATTATTTCGTTAATAGGAATTTTATTAGGGATTATTTTTTTGTTTTTGGGCTCGAGGTGATTTTTATGGAGAGAGATGTTGTCTCAAAAGTAAAAAAACTTTACCACAAAGGACACAAAGAATTGAAAATTAATATCAATCTTTTGTGTCCTTTGTGTAAAACTTCGTGTTCTTAGTGGTTAAATAGACTTTTGAAACAACCTCGTAGAATATTTAGAATTCTTTCGATGCACAATTCAATGAAGAAGAGCGGAACTCAACTTTTTTAATATTCAATTTATCCTTCAAAAGTTCGTAGAACACCGTGCAGAACCACTCGCAGGTAGATGGTCCTTTACTCACTGCTACCCTACTTTCCGGAAAAGATTTTACCAATTCGTGGTTGAGTGCTTTTGCAGGCGTTCCAAATCTGTTTGTTGTACCTTTCATTCCACATTGTTCGTAGCCTTGCAGCACTAAATCAAGCAGTGGATCGCCTTCTTGAAAAATAGTTGCGTGATGGAAGTTATCTGCCACCGCCCAAGCCAATTTTTGTACTTCTTTTACCGGATAGGCATAATTGTGTTTGTCCAACTCTCCTTCTATTTCGAGGGTTAGTAATCCTGAATGTCCGTGAAGATAGCTTGCTTCGCCCGGATAATTCATAAATCTGTGTGCGTATTGGAAATCTAATTTCACAATCGACCTGTACTTTGAATCTTTCATGTTTTATCGTTTTAATGAATAAATTATTTTATTATAGCTTATAAAAATACATTTTTTTATTTACGTACTGCTTATTTTTGATTATTTTTAACAAACAATAACCTACTTATAAATATTTTAAAATATAGTTTTTTTCACTACCTTTGGCTCATCTTTTTAAAAAAGAAACGACATGAAAATAATAGGAGTAAACGATAAAAAAACAGAACGCGAGTTTCTTGACGTTGTAAAATTAATCTACAAAGGCGACGAAAATTTTGTTCGAACATTAGATGTTCAACTAAAAGGTATTTTTGATTCTAAACAAAATGAATTTTTCCAACACGGAAGCGCTGCACGTTTTATTTTGCTTGATGACAACGGAAAAACAATCGGCAGAATCGGCGCTTTTATCAACGATAAAAAAGCATACGGATTTGACCAGCCGACAGGCGGTTGCGGTTTTTTTGAGTGCATAAACAATCAAGAAGCGGCTAATATGCTGTTCGACGCTGCCCGAAATTGGCTTGTCGCCGGAGGAATGGAAGCAATGGACGGACCAATTAATTTCGGCGAAAACGATAATTTTTGGGGGTTGTTGGTCGAAGGATTCACTCAGCCGACTATCGGAATGCAATACAATCCGTCCTATTATCAGCAATTATTTGAAAATTATGGTTTTAAATTTTATTTTGAACAGGTTACCAATAACTTGGATTTGCGCAAGCCTTTCCCCGAAAGGTTTTGGAAAATAGCCGAATGGGTTGCTAAAAAACCTGAATATCGAGTGGAGCATTTCAAGTTCGACAACGCAATCAAATATATGAACGATTTGATGGAAGTTTATCAAGAAGCGTGGGAATTTCACGAAAATTTCAAGCCAATGAGCGAAGAAGATGTACAGAAAAAGCTCGACGGTATGAAAGATTTTCTTATCGAAGACTTTGTTTGGTTTGCGTATGCCGACGATGAGCCTATTGCGTTTTTGCTCATGTTGCCAGATATGAACCAGATTATCAAACATTTGAACGGGAAATTGAATCTTTGGTCGAAATTAAAATTTGTGTATTATAAACGTAGAAAAACAATTACCCGTGCGCGCATTGTAATTATGGGTGTAAAACCAAAGTATCAAAAAGGTGGAATTGAATCGGCTATTTTTTGGCATATGGATAAAGCCATGGTCAATCATAAAGAATATAAAGACATCGAACTATCGTGGGTTGGCGATTTTAATCCGAAAATGAGAGCGTTACATGAATCTGTCGGCGCTGATTTTGCAAAACGACATATTACTTACAGATGCTTGTTTGATGACGCAAAAGATTTTCAACGTTCGACTATTATTGCAAAGGATACAAAGGAAAAAGTTGTTGCGAGAGAAAAAAACGATTAAAAAGTTTTTATTTTCAATACATTTGTGTAATTTTGCAACCCGATTTAAAAAGAACATTTTTGATAAACGATGAGCAGAAGCAAGATTTATTTTGGATTATGCCATTGCGAGAACCAACGGTCAGCGTTAGCTAAAATGACTAAATTTATTGAATAACATAAAAAATAAGATATGAAAGCAGGAATTCACCCCGAAAGTTATCGTCCCGTAGCATTTAAAGATATGTCTAACGGTGATGTGTTTATTTCTCGTTCAACAATTAACACCAAAGAAACAATCGAAATTGACGGCGTTGCTTATCCATTGGCAAAAATGGATATTTCCAACACATCGCATCCATTCTACACAGGTAAAAGTACCTTGGTGGATACGGCAGGTCGTGTTGATAAATTCAAAAATCGCTACGGAAACAGAGGCGCAAAATAGTCTTTTAGAAATCGCACGAAGGCGCGAAAAGCACGAAGGCACGAAAGAAAATACAAAGTCTATTCGTGCCTTCGTGCTTTTCGCGCTTTCGTGCATCTATTGTGCTTTTATTTTATTTCTAATCCATCTAACAATTTCAAATAAATTTCTATTCCCTCTTTGATTTCCGACAAATAAACAAACTCATCGGCTGTGTGTGAACGAGAAGATTTTCCCGGACCAATTTTTATGCTGGTATAAGGAATGCGCATTTGGTCGGACGAAGTTGGCGAGCCATAATAAGTTAAACCAAGTTCTAATCCTCGTTTTACAATCGGATTGTCTAACGAAATACAAGAAGAATTCAGATGCGTGGAACGCGGTTTTACGTCGCATTTTACGTGTTTTTTTACTTCATCTACCACTTCTTGATTTGAATAAAATTCGTTAGTACGAATATCCACCACAAACTCGCAACGGTCGGGCACCACATTATGCTGCGTACCGGCGTTAATCATGGTAACGCTCATTTTAACAGGACCGGAAAGCTCCGATTTTTTTTCAAATTGAAAAGTACGAAACCAATTAATATCTTCGATAGCTTTGTAAATTGCATTTATTCCTTCTTCGCGTGCGGCGTGTCCCGATTTTCCTCGCGAAACGCAATCTAATACCAACAATCCTTTTTCTGCAACGGCAGGTTGCATTTCTGTTGGCTCGCCTACCACAGCCAAATCGATGGGCAAATTCATTTCCTGCATCATCAGCACACAACCATTGGTTCCCGATATTTCTTCTTCTGCCGAGCAAGAAAAAATCAAGTTATAAGGCTGTTCTTTTTCTGTGAGGATAAAAAACACGTGTAATAAACTCACAAGCGAAGCGCCTGCGTCATTACTTCCTAATCCGTATAATTTATCACCTTCTATTTTTGCCTCAAACGGATTGCGAGTCCACGCATCGGTTGGGCGCACGGTGTCGATGTGCGAATTGAGCAGCAACGTTTTTTTGTTTTGGTCGAAACCAGCAGCAATGCACCAAATATTATTGCCTTTGCGAATAGTAGTATAGCCTTTGCTTTCTATAAATAATTGTAGAAAATCGGCCGCTTCCGCTTCTTCTTTGCTGAAAGAAGAAATCGAAATTAATTTTTCTAATAGTTCTATTGCGCTTTGGTATGCTTTTTCTATGGTCATGTTTTCTCAATCTATTATGTAATCTAAAAGAATTATTGTATATTTTTATGAAAAATCCCGTAGGGATTATCGCTCGGTAAAAAATAGCATCTATGTTGTTGGTTGCATTCCAATAGGAATGCAACCTATGAAGCAAATTCATCTTCTACCGAGCGAGAATACCTAACGGCATTCAAATATATGTCAATAATTATTTTACATTATCTATGTTTGTTTTCAACCAAACGGTTAAAAACTCAAAAAAATTGGCAAATGCGTTCTATTATTTTACTATTGTTCCCGAATTTTTACCAATTTCATCAGCTTTGGTTATAACAACTTGTTTTACACCTGCACGAATGGCATCGAACGAATTTTCGAGTTTTGGAATCATACCGCCTTGAATGATTTCTTCTTTTACATATTGATTAAAAAGCGGTTCCGTGATTTCGGGAATGACACTATTTTCATCATCGGAATTTAACAACACGCCTTTTTTCTCAAAACAAAACATCAGCGTTACATCAAAATATTTGGCTAATGCTTTGGCAACTTCTCCGGCAATGGTGTCGGCATTGGTATTGAGCATATTACCCTTTTTGTCGTGCGTAAGCGGAGCCAACACAGGCACTACATTTTTATGTATTAAATCAGCCAAAATCTCGGCGTTTACTTCTTTTACATCGCCCACAAAACCGTAATCAATTTCTTTTACAGGACGTTTTTCTGAACGCATATAATTCATATCGGCACCGGTTAATCCAAGTGCATTCACATTTAACGCTTGTAATCCGGCAACAATTTGTTTGTTTACCAAACCGCCGTAAACCATCGTAACTACTTGAAGTGTAGCTTCATCGGTTATTCGTCTGCCGTTTACCATTTTGCTCTCGATGCCGAGCTGTGCGGCAATTTTCGTAGCAGCGCGGCCACCGCCGTGAACCAATACTTTATTACCTTCTATTTTGCTGAAATCAGTTAATAGCTGTTGTAATGTTTCGGGTTCTTCTACTATTTGTCCGCCAACTTTTATAAGGGTTAGTTTTTCCATCTTATAAACTTTCTAACATTCTTTTAATAACAACCTGCGCCGAAATTTCACGATTTGCGGCTTCGGGAATCACAATACTTTGCGGACTTTCAATTACATCATCGGTTACAATCATATTACGGCGAACAGGCAAACAGTGCATAAAACGAGCATTGTCGGTCAAGTTCATTTTAGCTGAATCAACCGTCCAATTCATATCTTTGCTCAATATTTTTCCATAATTCGGGTCTTGATACGCCGACCAGTTTTTGGCATAAATAAAATCCGCACCTTCAAAGGCTTTTTTCTGGTCGTATTCTACTTTAGCACCACGAACAAATTGCTCGGCAAGCTCGTAGCCTTTCGGATGTGTGATGACAAAATCAACATCGGCTTCGTTCATAAAATCGGCAAACGAATTTGGCACAGCTTGCGGTAATGCTTTCGGGTGCGGCGCCCAAGTCAGTACCACTTTTGGACGCGGTTTTGTTTTGTACTCTTCAATCGTGATAAGGTCGGCAAAAGCCTGCAATGGATGAGCTGTCGCTGATTCCATGCTAAAAACAGGTTTTCCGGAATATTTGATAAATTGATTAAGTATCGTTTCCTGATAATCGAAATTTTTGTCCTCCAATCCGGCAAAAGCGCGCACGCCGATTATATCGCAATAACTGCCCATCACAGGAATTGCCTCGAGAATATGTTCGGGTTTGTCGCCGTCCATAATCACACCGCGCTCGGTTTCGAGCTTCCACGCGCCTTGGTCAATATCCAACACCATGGTATTCATTCCGAGATTCATTCCTGCTTTTTGAGTGCTTAAACGAGTTCTCAAACTCGAATTAAAAAATACCATGAGAAGCGTTTTGTCTTCTCCGAGTTTTTTGTAGGCGTAACGATTTTTCTTTATTTCTAATGCTTCTTGTACGGCTGTTTTTAAATTGCCTAAATCTTTGACGTTGGTGTAGGTTTTCATATTTTTTGACTATTATTTTTCGTTCTTCTATTTCAATCTTTATCAAGCACAAAACCAAATT
>Ga0082212_10005354_pt1 | contig 17511 bp, 9 predicted proteins | sample TergutNt197P3_FD_71548 | JGI IMG/M metagenome (GOLD analysis project Ga0082212, IMG submission 71548) | Neocapritermes taracua P3 segment gut microbial communities from Petit-Saut dam, French Guiana - Nt197 P3 | ecosystem: Host-associated > Arthropoda: Insects > Digestive system > Gut ... | reverse complement strand
AAGAGAAATTTGAATATACTGCAAAACAGCTTATAAATACCGTTAACAGCTTTGACAGGGATATTTGCGATAACTACGGCGAATATGCAAACGCTATCGCTATGTACGATGAAACCTTGGCCGATGAAATATATAATCGCAACTATACCTCTTTTACGGCATCCAATTTAGCAAGTGACCCTGAACAGCCGGTACAGTCGAAAAGTTGGCATGAACAACCAATGTCCCAACAGCTTAAACTGACGGAACAGGCGCAAAATATGAAAAGGTTGGCCAACCCCTTAAGCAACGCCGGTGACGAACCTAAAAAAAGGAGCTTGTTAAAACAAATTTTTGTAGATCTGCCTGTAATGATATGGGATGGCCTGTCTTCCAAAGAGCCGCCCGATCCGCTGCTCGATATCCAGCCTCTGCCACCGGATGATACCCTACCAAAGGTCCTGCCGTTACCGCCGCCTCTGCCGCCGGATGAGCCGCCACAAAGCAGTGCTAAACCGGCCCCGGCAGCCCCGGCTACGCTAAAAAAGGCCGCGCCGCGCGCCAAAACGCCGCCGTTGCCCGCCAAAACGCCGCCACCGGATGATACTCTGCAAAGCAGCGGTGGAACGGCCCCCGCGGCTTTGGCCCCGGCGCAACAGGCTTTGCCAAGCCTACAGCCGCAGCCCGCGTCCCCAATGATAAACGCCGACGATATAGAAAAAAAATACCATATGGTCCGCGGAACCGTACGCGAGCAATTGCTTGAAAAAAACGAATTCCCGAATTATCCTGAAGTGGGCACACAAATGGATTTAGTGTTGTTTGGGGATAAACTGTATGAATCCGAGTTAAAGCAGGAGGGCGAAAGCGAGGATGAATGGCTGCAACGAATAACCGGAAAGAAAAACATATTCGGAAAAAATGACTATTTCGCAGACATAGGCCGTAATTATGTAGATAGGATCCGCGCAGAGGGGGAAGTTGGCATATACGGGAACTTTATAGGCCCGTTGCTTGAAGATACATCTTCCCTTGGCAAAACGGAAAAATCTGAAAAAATCGCTCACGAAATGGAAGGCTTAACCGGGGAATCAGTAATGCGCAGATGGGGTCACGCCGGATTAATAGCCGCCCACGAATCCTTTTTGCCCAAGCCTAAACCCGCCGCCCCGCCCCTTGCCCCAGGCCAAAGCAGTATCCCCAAAGGCGTTCCCTTAAGCAATGCCGGTACCGCAAATTACCGGGAGGCTGTGGCCCCGGCGGGGCCTAAAGAGTGCGAAGAGACCTCCTTGGACGACCTTGCCGATATCCTTGTATCCATAGAGCATAGGCTTACCGAGATAGCGGCTGCCCTGGATGCCGGTACGGGAACCGCCGCGGGGGGCGCTAACGGGCTGCCCGCCCTGGCCGACGAGTTGGTAAGGCTGGTGCGCGAAAGCGATTGCCGCGAGCGCGAGCGCAGGGGGTGGTATTGATGGGGCTGGAAAAAGCCAGGATCATAATAGAAAACGAAAAGAAAGACCAGGAACAAGGCGCCAATAAAGAGCAGAAAAAAAACGTGCGCATAGACGTTATGTATAACCCCGCTTCCCTTAAAATAAAAAGCGGCGCCAAGTATTCCGACCCCAAGGAAACGAACACCAAGGAAAAAGAGTTGCAGCAGTTTTTGGGTGGTGTAAACGAGATACTCTCCGTGGAGCTGTTTTTTGATACCACCCGGGAAGGCATAAATGCCAGGGATGTGCGCACGGTGGTTATGCCTATACTTAACCTGGTAAAAATACCAAAGGGCGGCAAGAACCCGCCCAAGCTGGTGTTCGCCTGGGGAGGCTTTAATTTTCCCTGTGTAATATCGTCTATAGACCATACTTACGATTATTTCAACTCGGCGGGGCAGGCTCTTAGGGCCACTTTAGCCATAACATTTTTGGGCCGCGGCCAGGAGGATAAACCCCCGGAAGAAGAAAAACCCGCTGCCGATACACAAACCAAGGAAGCAAAGATAAAGGACGGAGAAAGGCCGCCGGAAGCAGCGGAACGGCTGACTGGGGATCAAAAAGAATGGCGCCCGGTATATGAACAAAAAGAAATAGACAACCCCCTGGATAATAATGAAGCAGCGGGAAAGTAAACGGGCAATAGGTAACGCCAACTATTGGAGGAAGCCTGATGGAACTCTACAGGGCCCCCGGCTTTGAGATAAAGTGCGAAGGAACAGCGCTATCCACTGCGGCGGTAAGCTCCGTAACGGAGATAATGGTGGAGACCCGCCTGTATATGCCCGCCGCTTTTGAGGTAACGCTAAACGACAGCGCCCTTGCCTTTATAGGCCGTGACGACGGCCCCCTTAACGAAGGCATGCGGCTTACCATAGACCTGGGTTACGATAAAAAGCTTGTTAAGCTTACAGAGGGCGAGATAAGCGTCGTTTCGGCGGAGATGTCTGTTAAGGGCACGTTTTCCCATGTTGCGGGCTTCGATATGCTCCACCGGCTTTCCCGCGGAACTAATTACCGCCGTTACGGAGACGATACGGACGACTCGCTGGCGGATAGCCGTATAGCTCATACGCTGATAAACGACGCGGGGCTTAAGCCGGTGGTTGACGAGACTCATAGCCGCAACGCCCCCCGCACCCAGGATAACCGCTCGGATTTGGATTTTTTGATACTGCTGGCAAAGCTTAACGGCTACCATCTTTACGCCGAGGACGACAGCGTGTTCTTTACCGCCAAACCACCCGACAGAGACGAGATAACTCTGGAATGGGGCAAAGACCTTCGTGGTTTTTACCCGCGTCTGTGCCTTAACGGACTGGTAAAAACTGTGGAATCCCGCGGCAGGGATGCCTCGCTGGACGAAAACTACGAAGAAGCGCTGGAGCGCCCCAGGGAGGATTTGCTGTTTTTATCCTCCGCCGGACGGGATATGATGGAGCGCGGTTCCGGCAGAAGTTCGGTATTGAACCGGCACGACCCCCTTATAGCCGGCGCAAAGGATGCCAAAGCCTTTTTGGCCGGTGTTATGCGGGAAGATCAGGCTATAGTTACTGCCAGCGGCTCCTGCGAGGGCAACCCAAAGCTTACAGCCGGAACCGCGCTTAAAATAGCCGGTGCCGGACGTTTTTCCGGCAGCTATCTTGTTACCCGTACCGTACACCGCTTTAGCAAAATAAGCGGTTACAATACCGTATTTGAGGCGAGGATGACCCCATGAACGAACACATTTTACAGACCGCGCTGGTAATAGATAACAATGATACCGAAAAGCTGGGCCGCGTGCGGCTTACCCTGCCAACACTGCCCGAAGGGCCGGAGCTGTGGGCCAAAGTAGTTTCGCCCCTGGCAGGCCAGGACAGAGGCCACTGCTTTTTGCCGGAGATCGGCGACGAAGTGCTGGTGGCCTTTATCCGGGGCGATCTTTCCAGCGCCTATGTTCTGGGCGGGCTGTGGGGCACGCAAAAACTACCGCCGGAAGGCCTTGGCAGCAGGCAAAACGACTTAAAGATGATAAAAACACGCTGCGGCCACCTGTTGGAATTCGACGACAAAGACGGAAGCGAGCGTATAACGCTAACGGACAAAAACGATAACTGCCTGGTTATAGATACCGCCAAAAACTGCATTACCATCACATCTCAATCGAAATTGGAGATAAAGGCGGAAAACGACATGATACTTAACGCGGGCAAAAAAATCACCATAAACGCCACGGAGATAGAGATAAAAGCGGATTCCTCCCTTAATCTGGATGGCGGCGGAACGGCCGACCTAAAAGCCGGAACGGTGAATATCAATTAGCTATAGGTTTTCAGCTATCTGTTTTCAGCAGTAAGTAGCCGGATAAAATGTTTAACTTCGCAAATAAAATGTTTAACTTCCTAAACAAAATATTTAACTTCGCAAATATTTTTGCACTGTTTAAAATATAAGGCCAAGGAGTTTTTATGGGAAGTCCCGCCGCTAAAAAGGGCGATCTTATAGTAGCCATAGATACGCATACCGTTATAGTAGAAGAGGTTCCCACGCCGGGGCCGCATCCTTTTAACGGCGTGATAGACGGCGGTTTGTGCGGCAGCGTGCTTATAATGGGCGCCGCGGCCGCCACTGTGGATAGCACCGCCACCAATACCCCCCCTCATCTGCCTATACCCTCCGCCGGAAAATTTGCTGATACGCCCTCCGATAAAGCCACTATCAGCGCGGGCAGCGGCTCCGTGTTTATTGGCGGCAAACCGGCGGCCCGCAGCGGTGACACCGCGGATACTTGTAATGACGGGGGCGATCTGCCCGTGGGCTCTGTGGTGGCCGCTGGCAGCGTCTTTATAGGATAGGAGGCCGTATATGCCCCTTACAGATAACAACGAAAAAACTATCGGTTTGGCTTTTCCTTTGCGGATAAAGGAGGACGGCGGGTCTCTTATGGCTTGCGGCTACGAGGAACATATAAAGCAATCCTTGCGCGCCTTGCTGCTTACGGCGCGGGGAGAGCGTATTATGCGCCCGGAGTTCGGCAGCGGTTTGGGGGCCTATTTGTTCGAGGGCATAGACGCCACCACGGCCTCTCTTATAAAACGCGAGGTAAAAAATACCGTGGAGCGTTTTGAACCACGGGTCGAGCTATTGGATGTAAAGGCGCAAAGCAATGCGCGGGAACCCGGCGTTTTGCGGGTGGCGGTGGAATACCGTATAAAAGCCAGCGGCGCCGCAGATCAGCTTACCGTTGATATAAGCGGAACAAGGAGTTGACAAAAATGGCCACAAAACCTCCACTTATGGACGACCGCGGCTTTGAGGATATAATTACCGGTCTTAAAGACAACGCGGAGCATTATTTGCCGGAGTGGAAACCGGGGTATAGCACGGATCCCGGCGTAATGTTGCGGCATATATTCGGCCGGTTTATGGAAATAGTTATAGAGCGATTGAACCGGGTGCCGGAAAAACATAAGCTGGCTTTTCTGGATGCCATGGGCATAAGCCCCTTGCCTCCCGTTCCCGCTGTTTCCCCGTTGGTGTTCTCCCTTAAAAAGGACGCGCCACCTACAACAGTGCCCCGGGGCACGGCGCTTAAGGCCAAATCGCCGGAGGGGGGATTGCCTACCCTGTTCGAGACCACCGAAGACCTTACGGTGCTGCCCGCCGCTATAACACGCGCCTGTACTTTGGAACCGGAACGCGGGCGGTACGGAGATTATACCGGCCTTTTGCAGGGCGGCGGTTTTACGCCTTTTGTGGGGAACCGCGCTTTTGACGACGCTTACTATTTTTTTGACGAGCTTGCCCTATCCTTATGCGGCTCTTACAAGACCACCGTGAATTTACATATGAACACGGAGAAAAAATCTCTTAACTGCGGGGAGGCCTGTAATTTTGTAAACATGGTTTCCTGGTATTACGGGGACGCCGAAGGTACAAGGGCTTTTACACCCATACTGGGAGAATATTTAGTAAGTAGTCCACATGATAGTGTTTGTAGCGTTATCGAATTGATACTGCCGGATATGGAGAAACTGCCTATAATAGAGGAATCCCCGCCCCTTGCCGGTCGCCAGCCCACGGAGTACCCTGCGGAACACCCTGCAAAGCGCTATATAAAATTTGTGCTGCCCGAAAGCATTTGGGCCAAAGCCATGCTGGCAGGCATACAGATTTCCCATATAGAAATAAATACAAAAAGCCCGCTTATTACACCGGAGCATCTTGTTTTTCAGAATAGCCGGCTGGATCAAAACAACTATTTTTTGCCCTTTGGCAACCGTCCCAAGGAGGGAGATTCCTTTTTTATCCACATGGGGGAGCTTCTTAGCAATCCGGGTTTTATAGTTACGGTATATATACACGCTAATAATGCAAAGATAGGTAAAACCGTAAAATGGAATGATATATCATATTATTATTACACGCCAAATGGCTGGAAAAACATAAAAGAAACAGAAAACCCGTATATAGAATTTGTTTCCTTGCTTACGTTGAGGTTTACATGCCCGCCGGATGCCGCTGCCTGTAAAATAGGGGGCATAGACGGCTACTGGATACGCGCGGTATTGCCCCAGGATGATTACGGAAAAGAACCCAAATACGATAAAGACGGCAACCTTATAGCCGGTACAGGTTATGACCCCCCGGTGGTTCGTTTTGTTGATGCGCAAAGCGAACGCCCCGTTATCTGCCATACCTACCGGCAGACCGGGCATATCTATATGCAACACAGCGGCCCCCCGTTTTCCCCCGGCAATAGCATCGTAACATGCGCCAATATTTTTCCCGATAAATACGGGTATCCCGAACTGGAAAAAACCGCCTTTTATTTGGGGTTTGACAATTTTTACCCCTTGCTTCCGGTATCGTTTTACGCCGATGCCGAGCCCTCGGCCAATGATGAGGGCGCTTTGGAAGAAGCAGGCTACAGCTGGGAGTATCTTTCTTATGGCGGCTGGCGCCCCCTTTATGTTAAGGACGATACAGCCGGATTGACGCGTTCCGGCATGGTTCGTTTTGCCACGCCGGAGGATGCCGAAAAAAAGAAGCTGTTCGACAACACAAAACACTATTGGGTGCGCGTATCGCAGGGGGCCGGTGTTTGCCTGCGGGGCATTTACCTTAACGCCGTTACCGCCCAACAGGCCGTTACGGCAGGGCGGGAACTGCTGGGGAGCTCCAACGGACAGGGGGATCAGCGTTTTACGCTTAAAGGCACCCCGGTGCTTACCGGCCAGCGTTTATGGGTAAGAGAGGCCGAAGCGCCCACCGCCGCCGAATTGCCCCAGATACTGGTGGAAAAACGGCAAAACCCCGTTACCCTGGAAACAGAAAATTGGGTGCTGTGGCAGGAGCAAAACAGTTTTGGAGCCTCTTTGGCCAACAGCAGGCATTATATACTGGATCGTGACGGCGGCGAAATAAAATTCGGCGACGGCAGCCACGGCATGGCCCCCGAAAAAGGCGCTGCCATAGCGGTGGAATACCGCTTTGGCGGCGGGCAACAGGGGAATCTGCCCGTTGGGGCCATAGCCAAATTATCCGCCGCCATACCCGGCATAGAGCGGGTAAGTAATCCTATAGCCGCCACGGGCGGTGCGCCCAGCGAGGATGCTGCCGCCATACTGAGCCGCGGGCCTATGGCTTTAAGGCACCGGGGGCGGGGCGTAACGGCCCGCGATATAGAATGGCTGGTAAAAGAGGCGGCGGGCGCTGCCGTTGACCGCATAAAATGCTTAAAAGGCGGGGAAGGGCGGGCCTTTACACTTATGCTGGTACCGGCTATAGAGGGCTTGCGGCCGCTGCCCGGCGGCGCATTGGCGGCCACTGTGCGCCAATACCTTGCGGGGCGTATCCCGGCGGAACTGGCCGGAGAAAACGGCATAGGCATAATAGGGCCGCGCTATATTACGGTGGACGTATCGGTAAGCCTTATGCCTAAAAACCCCCTGGAAGGCAGCTTGGTACGGGAAAGGGCGGTGGAACGCCTTGCGGAGTTTTTGCATCCCCGGCGCGGCGGCCCGCAGGGTTTGGGCTGGGCCTTTGGCAGAAACGTATATCTTTCCGAAATATGCGAGCTGCTGGAAGCGGTAGAGGGTGTGGAGCGTGCCAGTGCCTCCAAGGTGTATATCCGCCCCTATGCGGATCAGCGCGAGTTTAGCCTGGGGCCTTCCTCCGACGTTTTTCTGGAAACAGAGTATCCCGTGGGCAGCCTGCTTTCGGCTTGCGATGATTTTGGCGCCGTGGCGGAACGCTGGCGTCTGGCCGAGGCTATAAGCAGCGACAGGCTGCCGCAAAAGCTCCGTGTTACCGGCCTGCGGGAAGGCGATATTTTGAATATATGCAATGTTTTTAAAATCGGGGATATGCCTGTGGGGGATAGTTTAAGGTTTAACGGCGTAGATTTTCCCGCAGGAAGCACAGTGCGCTTTGACGACGGCTTTACCACCACCCTTGCCGTGGATATGCCCATATACAGTTTATTGACGGACGATGTGCTTACCGATAAACATTTAACGGAGTATATAGAGGGCTATACCGCTCCAAAGCTCCCCGGCGGCGGCGTTGAAGAACTGAAAGAAAGACCGGAAGAACCTGCAAAGGGTCTCGGCCTTACCGTGATACACCCCGACACCCTGGAGATAACGGATATGGGCCAGGATGGCAAGGCCAGTTATTGGGCCAAGGTGCGTTTTTTATCCGCTAAGTTTAATATGTCCCCCGGCATATTTGTGGAATGTGCCCGCAGCAAGGTAAGGGCCGTGCCGGTATCGGAAATAGAGTTTTATGGAGACAATATAGCTGTGCTGCATTTTTCGGATTGCTGCGATTATTTTTCCGCCTATTCCCTTTCCCGGCCGGACGGCAGCAAGCCGGTGCCGGTAAAAGTTATAGAGGCGGCAAACCTTACCGACATAGCTTATCTGCAAGAGGATGAGCTTTGCACACCGGGGGATATACAATGCGCTATCGTCAATACCTGAGTTTTAGGACTTCGGACTTCGGACATCAGTTGTCGGTAATCAGCAGAAACGGCCATTATCTGCCGCCTTTTTAAAGCAAAAAAGGAGACCGCTATGCCTATAAACATCCCTAATCTGGACGACCGCAATTACGACCAGTTTTACAGCGAGGCCATGAGCGTTATAACGCGCTATTATCCGGATTACGCCGGCATAGGCCCCTCCGACCCGGCTATGGCTTTGGTAGAGCTGTTTTGTTATTATTTTGATATAACGTCTTATCAGCTTAACAGGGTATCCCCGGAAACGCGGCGGAATTTTGCGGCGCTTATGGGCATAGATAAAGGAAACGAACCCCCAAAGGAAGCCATAGGAAAGGCCCTGGCGGAGCTTTCCGCCGTAAAACGTGCTGTAACAGCCGCCGATATAGAGACCATAATAAAAAGGGAGACCACGGTGGCCCGTGTTTGCGTACTTTACGGCGAACGCCTGCGTGTTAATATAGTGGCTAAAGGCACGGCCAAAAACGAGGCGGAATTGGGGCTTATTTACCGCCTGCTGCGGGCTTGCAGCCCCTTGGGAACGCGCTACGAAGTGCGTTACGCGCCGGTTATGGAGTTTGACGTGTATGCCGTGGTCGCAAAAAAGAAGGATAGCACTCAAAGCGACAGCAACCTTGCCGCCGCCGTGGAAGGCAGGCTTAACGATCACTTTGACAGGCTTAAGGGGGGCAGCGACGGCAAGGGCTGGGAATTTGGCCGCGCCGTCTCTTTAAGCGAGGTCTATGGGCTTATAAGCGGGGTGGCCGGGGTAGATCATGTGCCCTCGCTTATGATAAATAAAACCGGCGAAGAGTATTGCGGCAAAGACGAGCTTTTGCCGGAACAGGGCGGGTTGGTAAAGATAAACGCCATGTCCGTTACGGTACGGTAAGGAAGTTGCCGGTTTTCTGTTTTAATGTAATACTTTCTAAAATGTTTAACATCGCAAACAAAATGTTTAACATCGCAAATATTTTATATGCGGGTATCTAACGACCGGGAGCGGATTATCTTACAACAGGAGGCGAAAAATGGGTAGAAACACCAGGCCTGTAAACGGTATAGATTTTTTGGACGACCTGCCGGAGTATTATGCGCGCTATGCCGGCAACGATTCCTTCAGGCGCTTTTTAATGCAGTTCGAGGCGGTGTTCGAGGGCTTGCAATCCTCCATTGTGGGCAACGCGCTTACCCTTACCTATGTAGGCCCCGGCAGGCTAAAGCCGAAAGACGACCCGGATTTTACCGGCTACCCCCTGGTGGTGGAGCTTTTTGACGCCGGGCATCTGGGGTATCCTAAAGGGGCGCTGGTACAGATACCGGGCGAACCCAAAAACACTCTGCTTGCCCAGCCTGTAGAGGCGGATAGCGAAAATTTAACGCTGGTATATGTAACGGATTCCACCTTTAGCGGACGCCTTGTTCCCGGCGGCCGCCTGGTGGTAAGCACCGGCAGCGGCATTACGGGGCTTACCAGCATACGCCAGATGCCGCCGGTAAATTACCGGCATCTTGGCGAAAAGGCAAAGCTGGATTATCTGCAATACCTGGCTTCTTGGGTGGGCCTGCCCTTGCGCTCGGATAAGCTGTTAAGCTGGAACCGCCGCTTTTTGCGCAACGCCGTTAAGCTTACCGGCAACCGCTCTACCCTGCCCGGCCTTACCGAGATGCTTAACTGCTGGCATCACGAGGAGGTAGCCAAAAACGAGACGGTAGTTACCGACCTTACCGCGCCGGAAAACGGCGTGGATACGGTGTTTCGGCTGGGGGAAAGCCGTATAGGTATAGATACTATGCTTGGGGAAGGTCAAAAGGGCCATTTTTATGTGCATCTTACGGCCGACCCCACGGATGTTACCATGCGCAAGCCGCAAAAAATGGCCGCCCTGGAAAACGCGGCCCGGCTTATGCTGGAGCTGGAAAAGCCCACCAATACGGAATATACCCTGCGCATCCATTCCCGCACCATGCAGCTTGCGCCCGACCCTGCCATAGCGCCCTATAAACAGATGCTCTCCAAACGTGCCCCGGAATCCGCCCCCGAAGAGGAACTGACGGTAAAAGATACCAACACCTTTGCCCGCGTGGGCATAACCACCTTGCTTTGGAACGATTGATTTAGTTATCGGTTGTCAGTTATCAGTTTTTGGCTAACTGAAAACGGAGAGCTTTGATATAAAACAGCAAAAGGAGGTAAATACCGTGGCTGAAAAGACTATTGTGGATGAAAAGGCTTTGGAGGTTTCCGCAAAAACGGAGGAAAAGGCCGTAGCGGCGGAAAAGACTTTGGAGGTTTCCCCAAAAGTGGCGGAAAAGGTCGTAGCGGCCGCAAAGACTTTGGAAGTTTCCCCAAAAGTGGCGGAAAAGGCTGTAGCGGCGGAAAAGACTTTGGAGGTTTCCCTTAAAAAAGAGGATGAACAAGCAACAAAAGAGGCAACAAAGGCGGTGCCTGCCGGTAGCGCACTTGGCACAGGCGACCTTATAACTGCGTATAGCGGCAGCCTGGGCAACCCTATAGCTGCGGATAGCGGCGGCTTTGGCAATGTTTCCATAGGGGATATTATCAACAATCCGGGATCCGGCACTATAATAGGGGATATATCGCCGGGTGGCGACGTGATTTCGGATAAGCCTATATTCGATAAACCCCCCGTGGATATAGGGCAGGCGGAACCTCCGCCCGAAGCAGGACCCCCCGCGGGAACGCAGGAAGCGGCGGATGTGGAGGATTGGAAAAACTCTCATACGGCGGCCAGGGAATATTTGCAGGGCGGCTACTTAAAGATGAAATACGCGGAGCGGCAGTTTTTGCGCGCCCAGGATTTTGCGGACGAGCAGGCGTATCACGAAAAGAAATTGCAGGATCATAACCGGCTGCTGCATGAATACGGGGTCTGCATGGGGCTTTTGGTAAAAAAAGACTACGCGGAAGGCCTGGAATGTTATGTGGATGTAGGCGCGGGCTATGCCATAGACGTTAACGGCAGGGCCATACTGCTGGGGGATGTGGAAAGGGTCAACCTGGGTACCTCCCAAAAATCCGGCAGCAGATATGTTACCAATGTTTCCCTGTATGTGCGTTATAACGAGGATGTTGCCGACGAGTATAAGGTGGCGGAAGGCGGGTTCGAGGGCTACACGCGCCTGGTGGAAAGGCCCAAGTTCGGGGTAAGCCCCACCGGCGGCGAAGGCGGCATGGCCGAGGTGCCGGAGGAGGAATGGCTGCTGCTGGCGGATATTACCCGCGACGCCAATACCGGGCATATATTGACCTGTAATACAAAACCTTTGGGGCGGCCCGTAGCCGGTGTCAAGTTTGCCGCGGTAGCTACCGGGGATATGGCCGATAACGCCGTTACCACGGCTAAGATAAGAGATAAATCCGTTACCGCCGCCAAGATAGCCGACGGCGCTATTATCGCGGACAAGATAGCCAACAATGCCGTTACCGCCACCAAGATAGCCGACCATACAATTACCACCACGCAGCTGGCTAATGCTGCCGGTGCGCAAGCCGTAGCTACAGATAATATCAGAGACAGCGCTGTTACCAACGCCAAGATAGCCGCCGGTGCCGTTACCACCGCCAAGCTGGCCTCCGATACCTCTGCCTACGCCCCCAACGCCGCCGTTGGTACAAGCAATATCAAAGACCATGCCGTTACCACCGCCAAGCTGGCCTACGATACTACTGCCAACTCCTCCAACGCCGCCGTGGCTACCAACAATATCCAGGGCAAGGCCGTTACCGGGAACAAGATAGCCGCCGGTGCCGTTACCGAAGACAAGATAAGTAGCAGTGCCGTTACCGCCGCCAAGATAGGCACCGGCGCTGTTACCAACGCCAAGATAGCCGACAATGCCGTTACCACAAGCAAGATAGTTAGCTTAGCTGTTTCCTCGGACAAGATAGGCGGCAGCGCTGTTACCAACGCCAAGATAGCCGACGGTGCTGTGACCTTTAGTAAATTAAAATTTACAAAAACAGAAAATGTCAAAAAAGAACTTGCCATTGACGAGTGGTATAACTATGATGATAGTGAGTTTTTAGATGCTGAAGCTATGCTTCTTTCCGGGTGGAAAGTGCTTCCGCTGGAAATGGATGTTCATATCGACTATTTCTATTATAACCCGGAATTTCTTAGTACACCTAAGCCTACTTTTAAGTATAACCCCGCTGTTTATGTTTACGAAAACATTTTTAGAACTACTTCAACTAATTGTAGGCGAAGGATATGCATTATAAATAAGACCGGCAAAAAAGTAAATGTAAGGATTTTATGCTGGCGGTGGGCAAAGACATAGGCAGCCGAGTGTTGAATGTGTATGCGTAGTGGGTTTTGTAGGGGCCGCCGTTTCGGCGGCCCTTGGTTTTTGCCCCCCTTTGAAGGGGGGTGACCGCCGTAGGCGGTCGGGGGGATGGCGATCCCGTTGGTTTTGCGGCGCTGTTCGTGAACACGACCGTTTTTTATGCTTATTTTGCGGCGCTGTTTACGAACAATACCGTTTTTTACGCTTATTTTGCGGCGCTGTTTACGAACAATACCGTTTTTTACGCTTATTTTGCAGCGTTGTTCGTAAACAATACCGTTTTTTACGCTTATTTTGCGGCGCTGTTCGCGAACACGACCGTTTTTTGTGCTTATTTTGCGGCGCTGTTCGTGAACAATACCGTTTTCTACGTTGGTTTTGTAGGGCGCGGATGGCAATCCGCCCGCCATCCGGGGGATTGCCGCGCCGCTTTGCGGCTCGGTTGATGGTAAATCGTTTGTTTGGGTGGTGTTTGATTTCTGTCATTCTGAGCGCAGCGAAGAATCTTTAGGACCCTTCGCGTTGCTCAGGGTGACAAAATGCGATGAAAGTATTACGCAAAAACAAAAAGCCCCCGAAAGGGCTTTTTGTTTTTGCTTATTAGCAATGGCTTTACTGCTGATTCTGATTTCCTTTGCTGTTGCCCTGGCTGTTGCCCTGGCTGTTGCCGCCCTGGCTGTTACCACCCTGGCTGTTACCGCCCTGGCTGTTGCCATTCTGGCCCTGGTCGTTCTCACTGACGGATTTTTTGTACTGGTCTATAAAGCAGGAGCGTATCTGATCGTTGCCCTTGGTATCCACAAACACTATGTAGCCGCCCACTTCGTAATGGCCGTCGGCGTTGTTGCTGATGGAGAATACCTTGGAGAACACGGCCTTGGTGCCGTCATCATAGAAAGCGGTAACGGTGATGGTAAGGTCGTTTTTGTTGCCGTTTTGCTTCTTAACGGAGGCCGTGGGAACAAGCTGCACCACTTTGGTGCTTACAACGCCCGCTTCTGCAAGGCCTGTTACGGCAACTTTCTTGTCGATGATGGAGCTGTAATCGATGGCTATTTCCTTAACATCCAGCGGCAGGGAGAAGATATAGGGAGCGTTGGCCGCTACTTTGTAGGTTACGGTAAACAGTTCGCCGTCGCCCACGATATTTTCTTCGGCGGCAATAGCAACTTTAAGGGCGCCGCCTTCTATAACAAAGGTAAGCTCCGCATCGCCCAACAACGCGGAAGGAGTAACTTCGAAGGGGGCATAGGCTTTGGCATCGAAGGGAAGCTCCACGCTTAAAGTGCTAAAGCCAAAGACATTGTCTTTGATGCTGTAAGGAATGTCAAAGACTTCGCCCGCTACTACGGATTTGCTGCCCACTTCTATGGTAACTTCTTCGGTAGGTTCGGCTATCTTCAAGGGCAGGGAGATGTAAGAGCCTTCGCCCAGCTGTATGTCGAACCCGCCGGTGCTGGCGGCATCCAGGCAGGGGCTGGCCAGGGTGTCGGTACCATAGACCATAACGCCTATCTGCATACCGGCCTTAAAGAGATAGTTATAGGGGTTCAATTCCACCACGTAGTCGTAATATTCGTCGGTGTCAAGTTCCGTGGTCTGGAAATAATAATTGGGGATATAGTTTTGCTCCGGAACCTGGAACCAGGCTTTGCCGTCGTAACTGGGGTTCTGGGCGTCGGTATGGCCCCAGGTTACATACTTGAAGTTGCTGGTGGAGGCGTTGGAGGCATGCGGAGGATTAGCATAGCGGGTTGCAGTAGTAGAAGTGGCGCCGTTGGTGGTGGGGAATACAGTTATGGAACCTGTGGTGGCGGTGCTAACAGCTTCGATACGGACTGCCACCCTTTGTTTGCGGCCGATTTCCACCAAAGCTACGGTAAGGTTGCCCGTGCCCTTGGTGGGAGACATATTAAGATGGGCTACCGGGGTACCGGAAAGCAGGGTATCTTCGCTAAGTGGTTCGCTAAGATACATCAGGCGGCCTTCCACCGGCCTATCCACCGCGCCGAAAAGGGAACCGTATGTGCCGTAATTGGTGGTGGTGCGGTTTACGCCTAAAACGCGGTCGTCGCAATAGTTGATAGCGGCTGTGGTAGGCGTCTGGTTGCCCTGGCTGGCGGGAATGTTGATCCAGGAGGTAGGTCTGGCAGGAGCGCCCGGATGCTGGGGAGCGGCAACCTGCTGATCTATGGTAAGGTCGTCGAAATGCTCCACAGCGGCGGCCGGTTCATTATAGGAAAGACGGCCGGCGTGACCTTCCTCGGCAGGGGCAAGGAAAATATCCTGGTATTTCGTGCCGGGGATGATGGTGCCGCGTTCTTCGGTAGCTATGTCGTAATCGTAGCCTTCCATCACGCCGGTTATATGGTTAACGATATTAACGTCGTACATCAATTCGTCAACATGGTTATCCAGGCCAAGCAGATAGTGATCCAGGAACATCAAGTACCATTTAAGCATACCGCGCTCCACGCCGTCCTTGCCCTGTACTACACGGCCGGTTTGGCTGGCGTGCTTGGTAAGGGTGGAGACTATCTTATGTGTGCCGTAGCTGTCCGCGTCGTAGCCGCCGAAGTTGTCGCGCAGGGCTTGCAGGCATTCGTAAGCGTGACGGGGCATAACGTTCCAGTCCTGCTGGCCGTTGGTTTGCAATATACCAACGTCATCCGGTATTTTGCCGTAGCCGCGGGTAAGGTTACGGGCGTCCCATTCGTCATTGTAGTCGCCTGTTTTGCGGTCTTGCTTTTCCATCATGTATTTCTGGGTTTCTACATAGGCTAACTGGGCGGCCATGCCGAAATAGGTGCCGGTGGGAGAAGGTATGCCGCTGGAGCTGTCGGCATTGAAACGGCTGAAGTTGTAGGAGGAGTGAAGGTTCATATCCTCGCCGCCGTAACCTTCCGGCCCGTGCAAAGCGCCGCCGGAACGGTAGTATTCGTACCAGCTGGTAACATGGGCTTCCGGCATAATGGCTTTAAGGCCCTTGGCGCCGGCCATAGCCGCCAGCGTGGGGGTGGTGCCGGGATAGGAGGTGCCGTCTAAGGCCACATGACCCAATGCCCAGTCGGCTATAACTTCCACGGTGCTGGTGCGGGTGGTAAAGGCTTTGGCTTCACCATTAAACCATTTGACCGCGGCGGCGGCGGAGAGCCACTCTTCCACATGCATGGTGTTGGTGATACCGTCACTATCCCGATTGCCTAGAAGCTGACCGTAAACCATGGCATAGCCACGTGTGAAATAATGGTGCCACCTGGCGGCGGGATTAACTGCGCTTGTTCCGTTCCTCCAGGATCCGGTGCTAGCTGCTTTGCCCACGCCAGTGGGAACGGTGGCGTCGGGTACCGAACCATAGGGTACGCCGGTGTACCAGCTATTCACCTTGAACGCTTTGTTGCTTTCCCACCAGATAGGATCCCAAGCCTCTGTACCTTTGTACTTGATATCGTCATAGGTCAAGTAAGTGGTATCGGGGTTTATGCCTAAAGTAACGGGGTAGTTATCGTGATATTTGAAGGTTTCGGCCAAAGATCTTAGGTGATCGTCTTCACTGTTGATATAAGCGGACATACGCTGATAGCCTCTAGTGCCGGCATGATAAGGGCTGAATTCCATAACCACCGGGCATTTGAAGCCTTCCTTAGTGATGGGGCGGCGTATCCATAAGGAAACGCGGTCGCGCTTGCCGCTGCGGTCGGTATCGCAGGGCACTTCTACCCACACGATTTCGTTAATGTAGGTACTGGCATCGGTTTGGTCGTAGTTGAATAGCGGCATGGTGGAGGGTAAGCCCTGATCGTCCAGACCTATCCAATTGGGGTACAATTCTATGTTGTGGTAAAAGCCTTTAACGTAAGCAGGTCCGAAAAGGATAACAGGCATATCCTTACCGGGAGCTATAGAAGGCGTGGGATATGCCGGTGTGGAGTAAATATTTATGGTGTCGAAGGAAAGCGCTGATTCGATCCTCTCTTCGGTAATGGTGTCTTTTACTTTAAATTTCAGCGTTATCAGCCGTACAGTCTCCGCGCAGGGTGCGCCGGCATTCATATTGATTGCCGCCACATTGCGCGTGGCAATCAAATTGGGAGCTTCTTTCTGAACCTGTGTCATCCAACCGCTTAAATTATCATAGCCTATATATTCAAAGAGATCCGTATCAAAGGCTACCTTGGTTTCCGCCATAGTGTAATTAAGATCGCCCTTTAGCATGATATCCACACAAAGGATATCGCCCATATCCAGGAGGGTTTGAGCGGGCTCTAACCAAACCTTGAAATTATAAGGAGCGGTCAGGTCTTCCAACGCAACAGCGGCTGTGGCTACTTTTTCATCATTGGATTCGGAGGAAGCGGTAAATTCAATTTTTAAGCCTTCCAAATCCATATCGCAAATATCTTCCGGTAATTCTACATAGTAATACACGGTGATCGTCTCACCCGCGCCTATAGCGTAGATGTTGTTAAGCATAACGGTATCCAAGTCGCCTTCCGCCGCCACACGCACGATATCCGTGGCATCACCGGTGTTTTTGATACTATAGCGCACCACCGCCACGCGGCCGGGGGCTTCTGCTTCTATGCCGTCCAGTGTAACTTCCAACTCGCCGCCTACAGCCGGGGCATTATCATGTATAAGGCCCACCTGATAACTGAGGAAGTAACCGTATTTACCCGGTGTCAGATGCTTCTCTAAAATGTAGAAATGCAACTTGTTAGCCGCATCCAAGTATTC
>Ga0082212_10005353_pt1 | contig 17511 bp, 30 predicted proteins | sample TergutNt197P3_FD_71548 | JGI IMG/M metagenome (GOLD analysis project Ga0082212, IMG submission 71548) | Neocapritermes taracua P3 segment gut microbial communities from Petit-Saut dam, French Guiana - Nt197 P3 | ecosystem: Host-associated > Arthropoda: Insects > Digestive system > Gut ... | reverse complement strand
CCCTGGGGATGCGGTGGATTATCAATGCCGCCCGCTCCCGATCGGGACATGGTATGGACGAAAGGCTTACCTCCGAGCTGTTGGATGCGTACAACAGCACCGGCACAGCCTTTAAGAAAAAGGAAGATACGCATAAAATGGCCGAAGCCAACAAGGCTTTTGCCCACTATCGTTGGTAATGATGTAACGCCCCGGCGTTTTCATATTCCAAACCGATCATCAGTTTTGATGAGATAGGTGGAAGGGCAGTTATCTTATCTGCTTTTCTTTCCCCTTATTGGAATTGTCTTGTCGGTGAGAGCCTGATCGCTTTGTAAAGTGGTCTGATTATTTTGGATATTAAAGTTTAGGAGGAAGAGCAATGGCAAAGGATAAGTTCAATAGAACAAAGATCCACATGAACGTGGGAACGATTGGGCATGTTGACCACGGCAAGACGACCCTTTCCGCCGCCATCACCGGGTACTGCGGAAAGAAATACGGCGACAAGGTCATGAAGTTTGATGATATTGATAACGCTCCGGAAGAAAAAGCCCGGGGTATTACCATTAATACCAGGCATCTGGAATATCAGTCGGACAAACGGCACTATGCCCACATCGACTGTCCCGGACACGCCGACTATATCAAAAACATGATCACCGGTGCGGCCCAGATGGACGGCGCGGTACTTGTTGTGTCCGCCCCCGATTCGGTTATGCCCCAGACCCGCGAGCATATTATCCTTGCCCGCCAGGTCGGCGTCCCCAACATCATTGTCTTCCTCAATAAAGTAGACCTTGTAGACGATCCCGATCTTCTGGAAATCGTCGAAGAAGAAATCAAGGATGTACTTACCGCCAATGGTTTTCCCGGCAACGAAATTCCTATTATCAAGGGTTCGGCGTTTAAAGCCATGGAAGATATTACAAACAAGGGCGAGGAAACGGATAATACTGTCTGTATACAGGAACTGCTTAATGCAATGGACAGTTATTTCCCCGATCCGGTGCGTGACGATGAAAAGCCTTTTATTATGCCCATCGAAGACGTATTTACCATTCAAGGTCGCGGTACCGTTGTAACCGGTAAGGTAGAAAGGGGTATTCTTAAACTTAACGAGGAAATTGAAATTGTCGGTATACGGCCTACCAAGAAAACCGTTGTTACCGGCATTGAAATGTTCAATAAACTGCTGGATCAGGCGCAATCCGGGGACAATGTCGGAACATTGCTTCGCGGTGTTGACAAGAAAGAAGTTGAACGCGGACAGGTTTTGGCAAAGCCCGGTTCGATTACTCCCCACAGTAAATTTAAAGGTCAGATTTACTGTTTGTCCAAAGAAGAAGGCGGACGGCACAGCCCGTTCTTTACCGGTTACCGGCCACAATTTTACTTCAGAACTACCGATATTACCGGTACGGTAAAACTGCCGGAAGGCAAAGAAATGGTCATGCCCGGGGATAACTCCGAAATTATTGGCGAGCTTATTCATCCTATTGCTATGGAGAAAGGGCTTCGTTTTGCTATCCGCGAAGGCGGTAAAACCGTTGCTTCCGGTCAGGTAACTGAAATAGTCGAGTAAAAGTTTACACGGCGCCTGATTGTGCAAAGGATCAATCTGAAGTACAGAAGCGGTCCTTGTACATAATCAGGTGCCGGATTAAGACGGAGGAACAATGGCAAAAGAACGAATTCGCGTTAAGTTACGCGGTTTCGATGTAGAGTTGATCGATCAGAGCGCGAAATCAATCGTTCAAACGGTACAGAAGGCAGGGGCAAAAGTTACAGGCCCCATACCCCTTCCAACCCGCATTAACAAGGTTACCGTGCTTCGTTCGCCTCATGTGAACAAAAAAAGCCGTGAACAATTTGAGATGCGTACTCATAAACGGCTGATCGACATTATCAATCCGTCTTCGGAAGTAATGGATTCTCTGATGAAGCTGGAGCTTCCGGCCGGGGTAGATGTAGAAATTAAACAATAACCATTGTTGTTGTTCCGAATGGGTTCTTGTGGGAGTATTACATGTTGGGTCTTATGGCCAGAAAAGTGGGAATGACTCAGATCTTTGATGATGAAGGCAACTTTATACCGGTAACGGTATTGAAGATCGAGCCGAATGTGGTCATAGCCCGGAAAGAAAAAGAAAAAGACGGCTACAATGCTGTGGTTATTGGTGTCGGAGAAGTAAAGAAAAACCGAATCACCAAACCGCAGGCAGGCCGGTTCCCTTCCGAAATTGGCGTTAAAAAAACCGTGCGCGAAGTCAGGGATTTTGAAACAGAAGCGAATGTAGGCGATAAGCTGGGAGTGGAACTTTTTGATGGCTGCCGTTATGTAGATGTAAGCGGTGTAAGCAAGGGTAAAGGATTTCAGGGCGTTGTAAGACGTTGGGGTTTTTCCGGAGGGCCAAAACGGCACGGTTCCAAGTTTCACCGTGCGCCGGGGTCAACCGGACAGGCGACCTTTCCCCACAAAACCTTTAAGAACGTAAAACTTCCCGGACGTATGGGACGGGAACGGGTTACCGTGTTAAGCCAAAGGCTGATTAAGGTTGATGCGGAAAAAAATCTTTTAATGATACGGGGCGCCGTACCGGGAATTAACAAGGGTCTTGTTTTTGTCCGGCAGGCGGTTAAGAAGTAGGAAAGTATGAAGGGGACAGTGTATTCAATAGAAGGCAAAGAACTCCGTACCATTGAGTTGGATGACGCCGTTTTCGGTCTGCCGGTAAACGACGATGTAATCTGGTATGCAATAAACAACGAACTTGCCAATAAAAGGCTGGGAACCGCTTCGACCAAAGACAGGGGCGAAATTCACGGTTCCAATGCCAAACCGTATAAACAAAAAGGAACAGGACGTGCCCGGCGGGGGGATAAAAAATCACCCCTTCTTGTCGGCGGCGGAACAATTTTCGGGCCCAAGCCCAGGGATTTTTCCTATTCAATTCCCAAAAAGGCAAAACGCCTGGCAATGAAAACAATTCTTTCCCTTAAAGCGCAAAGCGATACGCTTAAGGTTGTGGAAGATTTTTCCATTGAATCGGGCAAAACAAAGGAATTGGCTAAACTGCTGGATAATTTTGGAAAGCCCGAACGAACTGTGCTTATTCTTAAGGATGATGATTCCAGGATCAAGCGCGCTGCGGCAAATATTCCCTGGTTGTCTTATCTGTCATACAATCGCCTGCGTGCCCACGACCTTTTTTACGGCCGCCGGGTGCTGCTCCTTGAAACGGCGGCAAAAAACCTCAGCGATTTTTACAGCAGCAAAAAAGATAAAGAACTTAAATCGGAGACCGGTATATGAACTATGAATCAATATTAATCGAACCGGTACTCTCGGAAAAGGCAAATATACTGCGCGAACAGGGCAAGTATGTTTTTAAGGTTGATCCAAGAGCTACCAAGCTGGAAATAAAAGAAGCGGTACGGAGACTTTTTAACGTACATCCTGTTTCCTGCACGGTCTTGAATATGGGAGGCAAACCCAAACGGCTGCGAAACAGACCGGGTTATACCTCATCGTGGAAAAAAGCTGTGGTACGGCTGGCCAAAGACGAAAAGATCGGCATTTTTGAGGGCGTATAATTATGGGCATTAAGACATTTAAACCGATCACCGCCGGTATGCGGCAATGGACCAGCCTTGATTTTTCCGAATTGACAAAAAAAACCAAACCGGAAAAATCCCTGACTGCAGGCCGTCCGGAACGGGCAGGCCGCGACTGGAACGGACGTATCAGTGTCCGCCATAAGGGCGGAGGCCACAAACGCCGTTACCGGACTATCGATTTTAAACGCGATAAAATCGGCGTTCCCGGAAAAGTAGTTACCATTGAATACGATCCCAACCGAAGCGCAAACATTGCACTTATTCATTATGCAGACGGAGACAAGCGTTACATCATCGCCCCCAAAGGGCTTGTTGTGGGAAACACCATTAAGGCAGGACCCGATGCTTCCATTGAACCGGGAAATGCATTGCCCCTGGAAAATATTCCTCTGGGTTTTACCATTCACAATGTAGAACTTACCCTTGGCAAGGGTGCACAGATGGTACGCTCGGCAGGAGCAGGAGCGCTTGTCGCCGCCAAAGAAGGGGATTATGTAACGGTAAAACTGCCTTCCGGTGAAATGCGTATGGTGTTTAAAAAATGCTATGCAACCATCGGTACCGTTGGGAACGAAGATCACATGAATGTAACTCTGGGTAAGGCAGGCCGCAAACGATGGATGGGTGTAAGGCCTACAGTCCGGGGCATGTCAATGAACCCTGTGGATCACCCTCATGGGGGTGGTGAAGGCAAGAGCAAGGGTATTCATCCGGTTACCCCCTGGGGACAACCCACCAAGGGATATAAAACCCGGAAAAAGCATAAACCTTCCTCACGGTTTATTGTAAGCCGCAGGAAAAAGAAATAATAATTGCAGGAGGCGCCAATTTTAAAACTTTGTTAGTTTTAAAATTGGCGTTGGAAAAAACCGTTAAAACGGTTTTTTCCTTTAAATTATTGTAGCTTTTTAAAGCTGAAGTTTTAAAAAGCTTAGGAGATTAGTGAGTGTCGAGATCGATTAAGAAAGGGCCCTTTATCGAAAAGAGCCTCTACAAAAAGGTGCTTGAGATGAGTAAGGCCGGGGACAGGAGGATGATTAAAACCTATTCCCGCTGTTCGACAATTATCCCCGAAATGGTAGGCGGTACGATCTCCGTATACAACGGCAAAACCTGGGTTCCCGTATATATTACGGAAAATCTTGTTGGCCATAAGTTGGGGGAATTTTCTCCAACCCGGATATTCAGAGGGCATGCAGGTTCGGACAAGAAGGCGGTTAAAAAGTAATGGCAAAGGCAGCAACGCTCGCCGGCAAAGCCGGTGCAATGACCCCGAAGGTTTTTAAGGCCAAATCACGTTTTATAATTACTTCGCCCACTAAAATCAGACCGGTGGCCAATCTTGTGCGTCATAAAAGTTATCCGGACGCCATGGCCATGCTGGAGAATATGCCTCATAAGGGCGCCAGACTTCTCCTTAAAACAGTTAAGTCTGCCGCAGGCAATGCTCTGGATCAGAACAAAAAACTTGACGAGGATATGCTGTATATAAGGGATGTTCAGATTAACGAAGGCCCGCGGATGAAAAGAATTTGGTTTCGGGGCAGGGGTCGTGCGGATATGCTCCTTAAGAGAATGTGCCATATTGTTGTGGTAATTGATGAGGCAGGGAAATAATGGGACAAAAAGTTAATCCGACCGGATTGCGGATAGGAATCAATAAAACCTGGGGTTCCCACTGGTATGTGGATCCAAGGGAATATGCGGCCACCCTGCACGAAGATCTTAAACTAAGAAATTTCATTCTTAAAATGCCGGAATGCAAAGGAGCGGATATTGCAGAACTGGAAATAATCCGCCATCCGCAGCGTATTACCATTGTAATTCATACGGCCCGGCCGGGAGTAATTATCGGCGTTAAGGGTGCAAACATAGAAAAGATTGGCAGCGATCTTCAAAAGCTTGTTTCCAAAAAAGTACAGATCAAAATAAAAGAAGTACGTAACGCAGACAACAATGCACAGATTGTTGCACAGAACATAGCTCGTCAGCTTTTGGCCCGGAGCAGTTTTCGCCGGACAATGAAGCAGGCTATTTCCAATGCAATCAAAAAAGGCAACGCTCAGGGAATAAAGGTACGGCTTTCAGGACGTCTTGGCGGAGCGGAAATGTCCCGGACAGAGGAAGCAAAAGAAGGACGTATTCCCCTTCATACACTCCGGGCGGACATAGATTATGGTTTTGCCGAAGCCCATACAACCTTTGGCGCTATTGGCGTAAAGGTTTGGGTATATAACGGCATGAAATACGGCAAGGAGCAGAAGGAAGATGCCGGAGCCCTTGTACGAAAACGGCGGGAAAGAGTTCCCGCAAAGGCATAGGGAGAAAATATGCTGAGTCCCAAGCGTGTAAGGCACCGTAAGGTACAGCGGGGAAATATGCCCGGCAATGCAACACGGGGAAATACCGTAGTTTTTGGTGATTACGGGCTTATTGCCCTGGACAGAATGTGGATTACCAATCGTCAGATAGAAGCGGCCCGTATTGCCATGAATCGTCATGTAAAACGCGGAGGAAAGCTTTGGATTCGGATTTTTCCCGATAAACCCTATTCCAAGAAACCTGCGGAAACCCGAATGGGAAAGGGAAAAGGCGCCCCTGAATACTGGGTGGCGGTAGTTAAACCCGGTACAGTGATGTTTGAACTGGGGGGTATCGATATAAAACTTGCGGAAGAAGCAATGATGCTGGCGGGTTCAAAACTGCCCATTAAGACCAAGTTTATTGCCCGTAAAGATATTGAGCTGGCTTAGTAATGCTTAACAATATTAGACAGGAGGCGGTGTGTATATGAAAAATTCATTTAAGAACCTGTCTTTTCAGGAATTAAAGGTAAAGCGTGACGAGCTTACAAAAAAATACATGAATTTCCGTTTTCAAATGGTTATTGGTCATGTGGACAATCCGCTGCAAAAACGGATAATGCGCCGTCAGATTGCCCGGCTTAATACCTTGATTTCAGCGCAGGAATCATCAAATTCGGCAAAAGAATCTTTGCCAAATTCGACGGAGAAGAAGAAGGCATAGTATGGAAAGAAAAGCCAAGGGCGGAAAAAAAGAATTTATAGGGATGGTAAAAAGCGATAAAATGGATAAAACCATTGTCGTTGCCGTGGAAAGCAAAAATCTGCATCCGCTCTATAAAAAGTACGTAACCCGGATTAAACGTCTTAAAGCTCATGACGAAAAAAACGATGCTAAAACCGGCGACAGGGTGCGTGTAGTGGAATGCCGGCCAATTAGCAAAGAAAAATGCTGGAATCTGGCAGAAGTTCTTGAACGGGCGCGTTAGGAAAGGAGTAAGGGCATGGTACAGGTAGAAACCTTTCTGAATGTGGCCGACAATTCGGGAGCCAAGGTTGTTCAATGCATTAAAGTACTTGGCGGTACAAAACGCAAGTACGCTAGTATTGGGGATATTATTGTAGTGGCAGTAAAAGACGCTCTGCCCGCTTCTGCCATAAAAAAGGGTTCTGTTGAAAAGGCCGTTGTCGTTCGTATTCACAAGGAATACCGCCGTCAGGACGGAACCTATATACGTTTTGATGACAATGCCTGCGTGCTTATCGATGCGGCACGCAACCCAAAGGGCAAGCGGGTATTCGGGCCTGTTGCACGGGAGCTTAGGGAAACAGCCGAGTATATGAAGATTGTTTCTTTGGCGCCGGAAGTTTTATAAAAAGGATGATTAAGTTACCTGGAAGGAAAGCTTATGGATAAAGCACATAAATTTAAATTAAAAAAAGAAGACACAGTTCAGATCATCGCCGGCAAGGACAAAGGCAAACGCGGGCGTGTGCTAAAAATCCTCCGAGACAAAGACCGAATCGTGGTGGAAGGTGCAAATATGGTTAAAAAGACCAAAAAACGCCGCAGCCAGCAGGATCGGGGAGGTATTGTCGAAATCGAAGCGGCTATTCACTCATCCAATGTGATGATCATTTGTAAAAAATGCGGGCCCGTTCGTACAGGTTATAAACTGGGCGGTAAAGATGCCAAAACGGGAAAAATTGTTAAAACACGGGTTTGCAGAAAATGCGGGGAGGCTTTGTAATGGCTAATTATGTGCCCCGGCTTAAAAAGATTTACAGGGAACAAGTGGCTCCCGAAATTTTTAAGGAATTCGGTTATAAAACCCCCATGCAGATTCCACGGCTTGAAAAAATTGTTGTTAGCATGGGAGTAGGAGAAGCGCTGCAAAACAAGAAACTTCTTGATGCAGCAATCAACGACCTTACCACGATCACCGGGCAAAAGGCAGTAAAAACCAAAGCCCGTAAAAGTATTGCCAACTTTAAGATCAGGGCAGGGCAGGAGATTGGCGCAAAAGTAACACTGCGGGGAGCGATGATGTATGAGTTTTTTGACCGGTTGATTAATGTCGCTCTGCCCCGTGTAAAGGACTTTCGCGGCGTAAACCAAAACGCCTTTGACGGTCACGGAAACTATTCGCTGGGGATTACCGAGCAAATTATCTTTCCGGAAATTGATTATGATAAAATAGAAAGGGTGGCGGGACTTAATATAGTTATTGTAACAAATGCACGAACTGATGCGGAAGCCAAGGCTTTCCTTGCCAAGTTCGGTATGCCCTTTAGAAAATAGTTGCAAGAGGTGTAATGAAAATACTTTTGTGTTTTCATTTTGGAGTTTGCCGGAAGCAAACCCCATGTAATAAGTTTGAGAGGTGATTGATGGCGAGAAAAGCGATGATCATAAAGGCGTTGCGGACGCCTAAATATAAAACAAGGAAGGTTAACCGCTGCAGGATCTGCGGACGTGCCAGGGGTTACCTTAGAAAATTTGAGATGTGCCGTCTTTGCTTTCGTAAACTTGCGAATGAGGGACTTATTCCCGGCGTCACTAAATCCAGTTGGTAGGAGAAAAGGATGAGCGTTACTGATCCCGTTGCGGATATGCTGACCAAAATCCGGAATGCCGGAATGGCAAAGCATGAAAAGGTTGATATTCCTACCTCAAAATTAAAACTTGAGATAGTAAAAATCCTGAAAACCGAAGGATATATCAAGAACTTTAAAAAGGTTAATCAGGAAGGCGCGAATACGATCAGGGTCTTCCTTAAATATGATGATGAAACCGGTCCGGTAATTCATGGAATCGAAAAGGTAAGCAAGCCCGGACGGCGTGTGTATACCGGGTACCAGAATATGCCGCGGGTTTTTAACGGATACGGTACACTTATCGTTTCCACTTCCCAGGGGGTAACTACCGGGAAAAAGGCTGCCGAGAAAAAAGTCGGCGGCGAGATTATCTGTACCGTTTGGTAACAGGGGCATGAAAACTTGTTTTTATGTTTGATTTAACTGTCTGACTACTTGTTCCAAGCGGTCAGACCAGGCAGAGGTTAAGGTTATGTCGAGGATTGGAAAGATACCGGTTAAGGTTCCCCAGGGCGTAAAGGTGGATTTTATTGATGGAATAATCACCGTAGAAGGCCCAAAGGGAAAATTAACCCAAAAATATCACTCGTGTATCAGTTTTGAGCCGCAGAGTGAAGAAATTATTGTAAACCGCTGCGATGAGCAAAAGCAAACCAAAGCATTCCATGGCCTTTACCGGAATCTTTTAAACAATATGGTTACCGGTGTTTCAACAGGCTTCAGTAAAACCCTGGTGATTACCGGTGTTGGGTACAAGGCGGATGTTCAGGGAAAACTTTTGGTAATGAGCTTGGGATATTCAAACGATATCTATGTGGGAATTCCCGAAGGCTTAAGCGTTGCTGCCGACGGATCAAAAGTAACCGTATCGGGTATAGACAAGCAGCGGGTAGGTGAATTTGCCGCCCAGGTGCGGAAACTTAGGAAACCTGAGCCGTACAAGGGCAAGGGAATCCGGTATGAAAACGAACAGATCCGGCGGAAGGTCGGAAAATCCGGCGTAAAGTAGTTTAAGGAAGGTTTATGCTGCGCAAGATGTTGGAAAAAGACCGGAAGAGGATGAAACGGAAAATTCATATCCGTAAAGAAATTTCCGGTACGGCGGAAAGACCGCGCTTAACCGTTACAAGGAGCAACAAGGCTCTTTATATGCAGGTTATTGACGATGCCGGAGGGCGAACTTTGGCAGCGGCTTCCACGTTGGAGAAGGATTTACGGAAAATCAAGCTTACCGTTGCAGGAGCAGCAGAGCTTGGGGAAATAATGGGAAAACGTCTTCTGGAAAAGAACATTACAACCGTTGTATTTGACAGGAACGGTTATTTATATCATGGCCAGGTAAAAGCCATGGCGGATGGAACCCGGAAAGCCGGGGTCAAGTTTTAGGGGGCTAAATGGAGCACGGAAGAGAAGGCCGCAGGGATCGGGATCGCGACAGGGGTCAGGAAAAAGAAAAAGAATTTATCGAAAAGCTCGTTAAACTGAACAGAACCGCAAAAGTTGTAAAGGGAGGCCGCCGTTTTTCCTTTTCTGCCCTTACTGTAGTAGGAGACAGAAAAGGAAATGTTGGTTTTGGTTTTGGCAAAGCAAATGATGTGTCGGAAGCGATACGCAAGAGCATAGAAAAAGCAAAACGAAGCCTGATAAAGCTGCCCATTAAAAATGGAACCATACCTCACGAAATCCAGGGAGCCTTTAAAGCTTCCAGGGTTTATTTAAAACCGGCCTGTTCGGGAACCGGAATTATTGCCGGAGGACCTGTACGGGCAATTATGGAAGCCGGAGGCGTTACTGATGTACTTTCCAAATCAATCGGCGCTTCCAGCCAGTACAATGTGGTTAAGGCAACCTTCGAAGGCATTAGCAGGATGATGGACGCAAGGGCGCTATCCAGGGCCAGAGGTAAATCTATCAAGGAATTATGGGGCTGATATGGCGCAAAAAATAAAAGTTACTTTAGTCCGCAGCACAATAGGAAGACTTCCCGCACAGCGGGCTACGGTTCGTTCCCTTGGTTTACGGAAGATTGGTTCCAGTAATGTGCTGGATGTAAACCCTTCGGTAATGGGAATGGTTAAAAAAGTTTCCCACCTTGTTTCGGTGGAAGAGGTATAGATATATGCAGGATTTTGATTTACATGCCCCGGAAGGCGCAAATAAAAAGAAACGCATTCTTGGCCGGGGCCAGGGTTCCGGCAGGGGTACTACTTCCGGCAAAGGGCACAAAGGTCAAAAAGCCCGATCCGGCGGTAAAACGTATGTAGGTTTTGAGGGAGGGCAGATGCCACTTTACCGGCGTCTTGCACAGCGTGGTTTTTCCAATTATCCCTTTAAGAAAGAATACCAGGTTGTAAACCTTTCCGAAATAGAAAAACGATATAATGACGGGGAAACCGTCGATAACGCTTCTCTTTATATCAAAAGGCTTATTAAAGGGCCCGTGCCGGTAAAGATACTGGGAAACGGATCATTGAGTAAAAAACTCACCGTAAAAGTACCTGCCATTTCCGCTTCCGCAAAAGAGAAGATCGAAAAAGCAGGCGGAACTGTTGAGTCTGCCGCTGAAATGGCAGATAAAAATAACAGGAAAAAGGCATAGCAATGGCAAATCCGCTGGTTGGTATTTTCAGGGTTAAGGAACTCAGAGAACGAATATTCTTTACTATGATGCTCCTTTTGGTCTTCCGGGTAGGCGCAGTGCTTCCCATACCGGGGATAAATGTTTCACTCCTGACAAATTATTTTACTTCGCAGCAGGATTCGGGGAATGCAATAGTCGATTACCTTGATTTCTTTGCAGGCGGCGCTTTCTCCAATTTTTCAGTCTTTATGCTGGGAATTATGCCTTACATCTCCATGTCGATTATCATGCAGCTTCTTATTATTGTTTTTCCTTCTTTAAAAAAGCTTTCGCAGGAAGATGGGGGAAAAAAGAAAATACAAAGCTACCAGCGGATGGGAACGGTAGCGGTTTGTATAGTTCAGTCTTTTGCCGTTACCCAGTATGCCAGGGCCATAGCACGGCAGGTAGAAGGGGAATTCTTTACCATTCCCAATTTTGCTTTCTTTTCCATTATTGCGGTACTTACTGTTACTACCGGCACGATGTTCCTTATGTGGATGGGTGAACAAATTACCAAACGCGGCATAGGGAACGGCATATCACTTCTGATCTTTGCCGGTATTGTTGCACGGCTTCCCCATGCAATATGGGAACTGGGTCAGCAGGTGTGGAGGGGCGAACAGAACCCTGTTTTTGTAGCGGTGGTTTTTATGATATTTATCGCCGTGGTAGCGCTGGTGGTTTTTGAGCAACAGGGACAACGAAAAATTTCCGTTCATTATGCAAAACGTATTGTCGGCCGGCGTATGTACGGCGCCCAGAATACCTATATTCCGTTTAAGATTAACCCTTCGGGAGTAATACCGGTAATTTTTGCATCATCAATACTGACTTTTCCCATTCAGATTGCATCCATGATAGGACAGAATGTTGCATGGCTTGGAGCATTGTCAAGAATATTGACCCCAAGAGGTACGCTTTACAATGTTCTGTATGTGCTATTAATAGTTTTCTTTGCCTATTTTTATACACAGGTTAGTTTAAACCCGATAGAAATAGCAAAAAATATCCGGGAAAACGGCGGGTCGATTCCCGGTATCAGAACGGAACGTATTGAAGAATATCTTACCAAGATACTCAATCGTATTGTTTTGCCCGGTTCGCTTTATTTGGCGGCAATAGCTGTTCTGCCTACGATTATTCAATATATATTTAAGTTCCCGTCTTCCATCTCGTACCTTATGGGCGGTACCTCTCTTTTGATTCTGGTGGGAGTAGATCTTGACACAATGAGTCAAGTGGAAAGTTTGTTAAAGATGCATCATCACGAAGGATTGACCAAAAAGGGCAGACTGAGGGGCAGGAATCTATAGGTTACATCTCCTGACCGCTTTACAATGCGGTCAGGCGGAAAAGCCTTGTGCAAGGAGTTTATAAAGTGAAGGTTCGGACAAGTGTTAAACCAATTTGCGATAAATGCAAAGTAATTAAGCGGAACGGTATAATCCGTATTATCTGCAAAAATCCCAAGCATAAGCAGAAACAAGGATAGGACAGGTATGGCACGTATAGCAGGTATCGACCTCCCCAACAAACACGTTAATATTGCATTAACCTATATTTTCGGTATTGGCAGGTCCAGTGCCGACAAGATTTGCGAAAAGGCAAAAATCGATCCATTAAGGCTTATAAACGATCTTTCGCAGGAAGAACTGGCCGAGTTGCGCCACCTTATAGAGAACGACTATAAGGTAGAGGGCCGTCTTAGGACCGAAGTTGCCCTGAATATCAAACGGCTTATGGATATTGGCTGTTACCGTGGGCTCAGGCACAGGAAAGGCCTGCCTTTACGAGGACAGAGAACGCGGACCAATGCCCGGACACGCAAAGGTAAAAAGAAAACCGTGGCCGGTAAGAAAAAATAGGGCATGATCAGGACCCTGAATATAACGGAGGATGTGCGAAAACCGCTTTGCGGTTTTCGCAATGAAGAAACCTTCGGTTTCTTCTAAATTTTTTGTGGAGGATTTTGGTGGCAGCAGCTTCTAAAAAGAAGAAAGAAAAAAAATCAGTATATGAAGGAAATGTATACATTCAGGCTACATTTAACAATACCATTGTTACGATTACCGATCTTATGGGCAATGCTATTTCCTGGGCCAGTTCGGGGGGATTGAATTTTCGGGGTGCCAAAAAATCCACCCCATTTGCCGCTCAATCGGTAACTGAAACGGCAGCCCAAAAGGCCCTTCAGGTGGGTTTAAGAGAAGTTCATGTATATGTTAAAGGACCCGGAATTGGCCGGGAATCCGCCATTAGGCAGCTTGGCGTGCTGGGCATTAAGGTTAAGTCAATTAACGATGTTACACCCATTCCCCACAATGGCTGCAGGCCGCGCAAAACCCGCCGTATATAAGGAGTTTAACAATGGCTAGATATACCGGGCCTGTGTGCCGTCTGTGCCGGGCAGAGTCAAAAAAGCTAATGCTTAAAGGTGAACGGTGCAAAAGCGACAAGTGCGCAATTAATAGAAAGCGGCCTGCTCCGGGCAAGGATCCCAAAGGCAGGATGGGAAAGAGAAGCGATTACGGCACACAGCTTCGCGAAAAGCAAAAGCTTCGCCGGATCTACGGAATGCAGGAAAGGCAGTTTAACCTGTTTTTCCAGAGAGCCCTGCGGATGGCCGGCATTACCGGCGAAAATCTCTTTGTACTGCTGGAACGACGGCTTGACAATGTTGTTTACCGCCTGCGTTTTGCTTCAAGCAGAAGTCAGGCACGGCAGATTGTACTTCACGGTCATGTCGAGGTAAACGGAAAACGGGTAAGTATTCCGTCGTACCTTGTAAAACCGGAAGATGTAATCAGTATCCGGGATGGAAGCAAGAGCATGGTAATTATCAAGGAAGCTCTTAAAGAATTCGGCAAGAGCGGTGTAATGCCCTGGTTCCATCTGGATCCCGACACTATGAAAGGTACGTTCCTTGCTTCTCCCCGGCGCAGTGACATTACTGATCTTGCGGACATCAGGGAACAGATGATCGTAGAGTACTATTCTAAGTAGGAGTCATCATGAAACTTCGTTTCATGTTCGATTTAATTGCCCGGTCGCTTGAGACAAGTGACCGGACTATGTAGGAGTTACTATGGCCCGTAAGAATCTGCTTCAGGGCTTCAAGCGCCCAAAAGGCATTACCTTTGAGCATGGCGAGCAAAAACCGAATTACGGTAAATTTATTGCCGCTCCTTTTCAGCCTGGTTTTGGTACAACCGTTGGTAATACTCTGCGGCGTGTCCTGCTTTCTTCAATACAGGGCTTCGCAATTACAGCAGTTAAAATAACATCGTATGATGTAGACGGAAATGCCCATACCGTGTCCTCTGAATTTGAGAGTATTCCCAATATAATGGAAGATACTTTGGAAGTAATTAACAACCTTAAGCAAATCCGCCTGCATCTGCCTTCGGATATGGAACAGATTGTTGTTACCTATGAATGGTCGGGAAAAAGCATCATTAAAAGCGAAGACTTTGGAAAAGAAGGACAGGTTGAGGTACTTAATGCCGGACGGCATATTATGACCTTAATGGACAATGCCCATGTTGAGTTTGAAGTCCAGGTAGACCTGGGAAGAGGTTATGTACCGTCGGAAGTTAACGAACATTATGTGGATGTAATCGGTACAATTCCGCTTGACGCTATTTTTTCCCCGGTTAAAAAAGTTAAATATGCCGTGGAACCCACGCGTGTCGGACAACGGAGCGATTACGACAAGCTTGTACTGGAAATCTGGACCGATGGGACGATTAAACCGGATGATGCCCTGGCTGAAGCTGCTAAAATTGCCAAGGATCATTTTTCCGTATTTATTAACTTTGACGAAAACAGTCTTGGTTCGGATCTGGATGACGATCCGGATGACGAAAGGATCAGGCAGATTCTTAATACTCCCGTTGAAGAACTGGAACTTTCCGTCCGCTCTTCCAACTGTCTTAAAAATGCCAATATTAAAACTATCGGGGAACTGACCAGAAAAACCGAAGATGATATTGCAAAAACACGGAATTTCGGAAAGAAATCGCTTCAGGAAATAAAAGAAAAACTGAAAGAATGGAATCTGGGATTGGGGATTACCGATGTTAATGTGCTGCGGAATGCGGTCAGGAATGTACCCCAGAAGGAAGTAGAAGATGAAACATAAAAGAGGCTTTAATCCTCTGGAGCGGATGTCCGCCCACAGAAAAGCCCTGCATCGCAATATGGTTACCTCGCTTTTCCGGTACGAACGTATTAAGACCACCAAGGCCAAAGCCCTTGCGGTACGGAGAACCGCCGAAAGGCTTATTACCAGGGCAAAGGTTGATTCAGTTCACAACCGGCGCATTGCCTCGAACCGTCTTTTTGACGAAGGGATCGTAGCCAAACTTTTTACCAATATTGGCCCCAGGATGAAGGAAAGACCCGGCGGTTACACCCGGATTATTAAGCTGGGGGAAAGGCACGGGGATGCTGCGGAAATGGTAATTCTGGAGCTGGTGGATTACGTTCTTAAAACCGATGATGCCAAAGACAAAAAAGCCAAAAAAGCGGAAAAAAAGGCCAAAAAGAAAGAACAAACCGACAAGTCCGATGAAAAGTCAGACAAAAAGAAAAAGGAGTAGTGCATGTCCAAGGCGCACAGAGGCAAAGGAATAAGAGACCAGGCAGCTAAAGGCAGAGGACTATGTCCTGTCTGCAAACGGGAAAGCGTAAAAATCCTCTATGAGCTGGAAGCCGACGGCAGCAAAGTTAAAGTCTGCAAAACCTGCAAAGCCGCTGTTGCCCGCGGAAAGAAAAGTCTGGTTTCTTAGGTTGTTTACCAAAGCTAAGATTACGTTTCTATTTTGTTTTTGAGAGGTACTTATGCTTAAATATGATATTTCGTTTATCTATAAAAAAGTTACTGAACTTTTACATGAATATGACAAACCATATAAAATAAGATCTGACGATCCTTCTGTCAATATTCGGAAAATTGCCCAAAATGGCTTTGGCGTTGAAATTAAATACATCTCTCCTTGGCCATATAGGAAAAAACATGCAGTTATTAATAGTGACAATGGCACTGTTTATATAATTTTAAATGAAAAAGACAGAAATGATGAAGCACGATGCCGTTTTTCCATTGCACACGAACTGGGACATCTTGTTTTTAGTCATATTGCTGTTCCGATAGATGCTGCTTATAGAATTTTTAAATATAATATTGCTCATGAATGGATACGTCTTTTTTATTCTGTTCCCGTAAAGACAGCAAAAAATCCACAAATAAATTATCTGTTGAAAAGCAGGTATAATTCTTTTGTTAAACAGGCTGTAAAAGACCTTCAGATTCCGGCAGTTGAATTAACACATTTATTCAAGCCTTCTTCTGTGAAGACTGAAACTCCCCCCGAGATGTTAAATTATAATATAGCACATGAGTGGGGACGTATTGTATATAATAATGATTACTATTGTAAAGATTTAACAGCCAGATCTACTCCTGATGCTACCCGTCATATTTCTTCCAATCCAGTTTCGAAAATTTCCCGTTTGTTATTTATAAAAAAGTGGGGAAGAGAAGAGTTGGCGGATCATTTTGCGGCTAATTTGCTTGTCCCTATTTACCGGTTTCAGCATTATCTTGAAAAATCTGACAAGGAGCTTGTTGATTATTTTAAAGTTGACGAGCAATGTATAAAGAAACGCCGAAATGAGTTTAAACACGAAATGTACGCGTTAACTGCCACTAAACATGAACACGGGATGAACGATATAACTGCCGCTGTAAAGCCTCTTTCTATTGAGGAAATCGTTGATCCCGATATGAAACACTATGATGAGATTCTTGTAACGGATTAGCCAATTAATAATGCCAAATGGGCAAATAGATAAAGAGCGGCGGCATAAATTTTTAGAATATTATAATGCTCTTAGCAAAGAATGGTTTTTTATAGATGAAGCAGTAAAGAATTCCATTTTTAGAAGTATTACTCAGCCAACAGGCGAACGCCTGGAAGAATTTATTGAAACTTATAAATGTTTGATTACGTATACTGAAAAAAAGTATAAAAAAATACATTATCCAGATAAAAGAAATAATATACACCCTAAAATCAAAAAAGGTATGTTTGTTAGCTTAATTATTCAGCCACGAAATAATCCAGGTAAATACTGTTATGTTATGAGGCTTTATTTTACCTACAAAAAAATATTATATGATTTAGAAGTTGGGATAAAAAATTTACTATAAAGTAATGCCATTAGACAAAAAAGAATGCATCAAATTAAAGAGATATGTTGTATACATAAAAAATACCGCCCTTGCAGGCGGTATTTTATTCAAGCAATAAATTGCTTAGAAGCTGTAGCCAAGTGAAACACCAAGGTCGAAGGCGGACCATTTCGCATCTTCACCATGAATTT
>Ga0082212_10005352_pt1 | contig 17512 bp, 9 predicted proteins | sample TergutNt197P3_FD_71548 | JGI IMG/M metagenome (GOLD analysis project Ga0082212, IMG submission 71548) | Neocapritermes taracua P3 segment gut microbial communities from Petit-Saut dam, French Guiana - Nt197 P3 | ecosystem: Host-associated > Arthropoda: Insects > Digestive system > Gut ... | reverse complement strand
TTTATCCAACACGTCTTTGCACTGTTCCATGCCGGAATCATCGCCGAGGTCAATCATCAGCAGAGCAAGATCGGCACTGCGGAGCAAACCGACGATGTAGGGTTCCAGATAGTCAACGGTGATTGGCGGCGTGTCCACCAGTTGGACAAAAACATCTTGCCACGCCATCATGCCGGGTTGCGGTTGCTTCGTCGTGTAAGGATAGGGGGCGATTTCGGGAGTTGCACGGGTGAGCGAAGCGAGTAACTGGCTCTTGCCTGCGTTTGGACCGCCAATGATGACGGCAGTTCCTGCCCCCTGCCGGGGAATCCGAAAGGAGCGAGAAGCCGCTCCTCCTTTTTTTCCGCCGCTGGAACGTTGCTGCTCGATCTCCTTTTTCGTATCGGAAATTTGTGATTTTAGTTTTGCCTGAAGCCGATCCGTCCCTTTGTGTTTGGGGATTTCGGAAAGCATGATTTGCAGACATTTCAATTCATCTTCCAGAGTTTCGGCACGGCGGTAGTTTTCCTCGGCTTTTTTGTATTGTTGAGTTAAATTCGCAGGCATAAAGGTTCCTCCTCACGCCGACCATTATATCGTCGTTCGCTTTGAGCCGCAACTTCCGAATTTTGGGAATTACGTCATTGAACAGTCCACATATAAGTTTGCACAATAGGATCCTCAGATGTACTGCGCACTTGCAAACGGCATCGGACAACTTCCAGACCAAAAACGGATACGACTCAAACGTCGCAAATTTTCACGGCATCGCGGAGTGACTGTAGGTTGTCCCGCTTCTTCGGTCCAAATTCGTGAGCCACAAAGCCCTTGAAGCCTGTTTTGACGATAGCCCGCATCACCGCAGGATAGTAAATCTCCTGATTTTCGTCGAGGTCTTTTCGTTCGGGAGAGCCTGCGGTGTGATAATGTCCGATCACGTCTACGTTTTTATTGATCGTGTCAATCAGGTTTCCTTCCGACCGTTGCATGTGATAGATGTCGTACAACAATTTGAAGTTTTCGCTACCGAGTCCTCGAGCGATTTGGGCTCCAAAGTCTGTGCGGTCAGCGTGATAGCCTTTATGGTTGAAAGGATTCAGTAACTCCATGATGAGCGTAACGCCGTGCTTTTCCGCCGTCGGAATGACCCGCTTTAATCCCGTAATGCAGTTGTGGATTCCCTCGTCGTCGCTGAGTTCCCGTCGATGTCCCGAAAAGCAGATGACCTGCTTGACTCCGGCTTTTGCCGCCTTGGGAATGATGTCGTTGTACACTGCCTCCATTTTGTCGTGGAACTGTACGTGATTGAAACTGTCCTGTTGCGAAGCGTCGGGTACTCGGGACACAGTAACGAGCAAGCCGGTTTTGATTACGGACTCCCATTCCTCCGGGTTTACCAAGTCGAGTCCCAAAATACCCATTTCGAGCAGTTGCTTCGACAGTCCCTGTGGGTTTTCTGAGAATAGGGCTCGAAGATTTCCGTGACTAAAGGTTACTGCCTGACGAATGTTTCCCTTGACCGAAGGAGATGGAGTCTCCTGTCCGAGGACAGTAGCACCTCCGGCAAGGAATGGGAGAACGGAAATGCTTTTCAAAAGGCGACGACGTGAAATTGTATTGTTCATATTTTAATGGGTGTCTAGGGTTAGAAAGCGGTATTATACCATAAACGGGCACAAATTTGTCGTTTTTGAAGTATTTTTTTTACCACAGCGTTCACGGAGAAAGCACGGAGGGCACGGAGATTTACGGGCACTTCTTTCCGTGTACTCCGTGTCTCCTCTGTGGTCTCGGTGGTAAAAAAGACTAAATTTGTCCCCGGTTACGGTATATCTGCTTTATGCCTGTATGAGCGGCAGCAAATACTCGACGGTGCTGTTCATATTGTTGAGTTTCGGATAGTCGTCTTCAGGAATTTGCACACGATAGCGTTTGCGCAGTTCCAGCACGATGTCGAGTAGGTCCATACTGTCCATTTCGAACTGGTCACGAAAAGGAACGTCATCCTTAATGGCAGAAAAGTCCTCATCGGGCGCAATGTCCGAAAGGATATTGATAACGGCTTCTCGTATTTCGGGTCCGGTCATGAAAAAATGTCAATAGTACACCAATCGGGAACCGCCATTGTTACCGATTGGGGAAAAATGTCAATAGACCCGTTATGCCGTTACGTACCACTTTTGCCCCCTACTTGTTTTTGTCTCAATTTGCGTTAAAATACGCAGTCCAGTGGGGATGTAGCCTTTTTACCCTTCCGAGCGGGAGGGGGGACTTGCGCTTTTTCTGCAAAGACGACCCATCGATCTTCATATCAACATATAGGGTTATTCTGTGAGCAACGAATTTACTTACGACCGTATCAATGATTACTCTGCCGTCAAAATCAGCCTAGCCAAGCCGAGCGACATTCGCGGCTGGTCTTACGGTGAAGTTAGAAAACCAGAAACCATTAACTACCGAACCTACCGCCCTGAAAGGGATGGACTATTTTGTGAAAAGATTTTCGGTCCCGAAAAAGATTGGGAATGCGCCTGCGGAAAATACCGCGGAATGAAGTACAAAGGCATGACCTGCGATAGGTGCGGCGTGAAAATTACGCATAGCCGAGTCCGCCGCAAAAGGATGGGACACATCGACCTTGCCGCTCCCGTCGTTCACATCTGGTTCTTCAAAGCCGCTTCAAGCCGGTTGGCAACGCTCCTCTCCATGAAGGCGAGCAGCCTTGAAAAAGTCATTTATTTTCAGGATTATGTTGTCGTCAATCCCGGGGAAACAAAAACCAATGTGGGCGAACTCTTGAGCGAAGAAGAGTACCGAAAATGCCGCACAGAAGATACATCAGGCAAATTTCACGCCGACATGGGGGCGGAAGCGATCCGAAAATTGCTCCAAAACCTTGATCTCGTACAACTTTCCGAAGAACTTCGGAAGGAACTCACCGAAACAAAATCGAAACAACGTAAGAAGGACATCATCAACCGATTGAAACTCGTGGAAGCCCTTCGGGACAGCGACAATAAGCCGGAGTGGATGGTCTTGGATGTCATACCGGTCATTCCACCGGACTTGCGTCCCCTCGTGCTGTTGGAATCGGGAACGTTTGCGACCAGCGACTTGAACGATTTGTATCGGCGAATTATCAATCGGAACTCCCGGCTCAAAAAACTCGTCGATCTCAATGCCCCGGAAGTCATCATCCGCAATGAAAAACGGATGTTGCAGCAGTCGGTGGATGCTCTCTTCGACAATAGCCGATGCAAACGCCCCGTGCAGGGTTCGAGCAATCGACCGCTGAAGTCCATCACAGACATGATCAAGGGAAAGCAGGGGCGATTCCGTGAAAACCTGCTCGGTAAGCGGGTGGACTACTCTGCCCGAAGCGTGATCGTGGTCGGTCCCCATCTCCGGTTGCACCAGTGCGGTCTGCCGAAAAAAATTGCGTTGGAATTGTTTCAACCGTTCATCATCCGCCGCTTGAAGGAGTTGCAGCATGCCGACACGATCAAGAGCGCAAAAAAGATGCTCGAACGAAAAGATGAGGAAGTTTGGGATATTTTGGAAGAAGTCATTCAGAATCACCCTGTGCTTCTGAACCGTGCTCCGACGCTTCACCGTATGGGTATTCAGGCATTTGAACCAGTTTTGGTCGAAGGAAACGCCATTAAACTGCATCCGCTTGTTTGCCGGGGATTCAATGCGGACTTTGACGGCGACCAGATGGCAGTCCACCTTCCGCTTTCGCTGGAAGCGCAGGTCGAGGCGCATACCTTAATGCTGGCGACAAACAACATTTTCAGTCCGGCAAACGGCTCGCCCATCATTTCGCCGTCGCAAGATGTCGTGATGGGATGCTACTATCTCACGATGGAGCGTCCCAACCTACACGGGGAAGACATGGTTTTCGCAAGCCGCGAAGAAGTATTGCTTGCCTACGGACACGGAAAAGTCGATTTGCATGCCAAGATCAAAGTTCGTATGCCAAAGGGACGGTGGCTGAAAACCGATCCTAAAGTCAATGCCGGTAAGACATTCCAAACGACACCGGGTCGGGTCATCTTCAATGACATTCTGCCTGAAGGAATGCCCTACTACAACGACACGCTCAAATCAGCAGGATTGCAGGCGGTGATCAGCGATTGCCACGAACATATCGGACGGCGGGGAACGATTGACCTGCTCGACCGATTGATGCGGCTCGGATTCGAGGCTTCCACGAAGAGCGGATTGTCTTTTGCGACGGACGACCTCGTTACACCGAAAACAAAATCAAAAATCATCGAAGGTTCGGAAAAAGAGGTTGAAAAAGTGCGTCGGCAGTACGAAGATGGTCTCATCGCCGAAGTGGAGCGGTACAACAAGGTACTCGATACATGGACGCATGCCCGTGAAGAAATCACGAAGCAAATGATGGACGAACTGGCGATAGACGACCGAAAATACCGCGGTTGGGAACAGTGGTACGTCAATCCGATTTACCTGATGGCAACCTCCGGTGCGAGGGGGGGACAGGAACAAATCCGCCAACTCGCCGGAATGCGGGGATTGATGGCAAAGCCAAGCGGAAAAATCATCGAAGAACCCATTAAAGCAAACTTCCGTGAAGGGCTGAACGTGTTGGAGTATTTTAGTTCGACGCACGGTGCACGCAAAGGATTGGCAGACACCGCTTTGAAGACGGCGGACTCCGGTTATATGACCCGAAAACTTGCCGACGTTGCCCAAAATGTTGTTGTTACGATGGACGACTGCGGAACCACACAGGGAATCACCAAAGGAGTCATCTATCGCGGCGAAAAAGTTGAAGTCAGTTTGGCGGACTCCATTCGCGGTCGTGTTTCGAGAACCAACATTGTCAATCCGATTACCGACGAGGTGATCGTTCGGGAAAACGAACTGATTACGACGGAAATTGCCCGGAAAATCGAAGAACTCGGCTTGGAAAAAATCCAGATTCGCAGTCCGATGACGTGTGAAGCCGAACTTGGTATTTGTGCGAAGTGCTACGGGATGGACTTGTCCACAAGCCGTTCGGTCGAACAAGGTCTTGCCGTTGGAATCATTGCTGCTCAAAGTATCGGCGAACCGGGTACACAGTTGACGATGCGGACGTTCCATATCGGCGGTGTTGCCTCGCGTGATGTTGAAGAAAGTGACATTAAATCAAAGCATCCCGGTTTTGCTAAGTTCGTACAACTCGAAGTGATCGAAAACCAGTCGAAGCAGCACATTTCGCTTTCTCGGAATGGAGCCGTCGCTATCGTCGATGCAAGAGGACGCGAACGAGAGCGGTACAATGTTCCGGTCGGAGCAACAATCAATGTCAAAGAGGGGGGAGAAATCAAAGTCGGCGATATAATCTGCACATGGGACCCGCACAATGTTCCCATTCTGGCGAAGGTTGCCGGTACGGTACACTTTTTAGAAATCGTCGATGGCGAAACCGTGCGGGTGGAAAAAGATTTCCATACCGGTAAGAATGTCCGTACCGTCATGGACTTAAAGGGGGATCGTATTCCGCAAATCGACATTAAGACCCCCAATGGCAAAGATATTCTCGACTTCCATTACATTCCGGCTCGTGCGATCATCGAGGTTGAGGACGGAGCAAAAGTCAAACGCGGTGCCTTGCTCGCCAAAACGCCGCGTGATGTCGGCAAAACACAAGATATTACCGGTGGTCTTCCACGCGTTACAGAAATTTTTGAAGCCCGAAAGCCGAAAGACCCGGCGGTGATTGCAGAAATCGACGGAGTGGTCGAACTCGGTCCCAAGCGGCACGGCAAGCGAACGATTATCGTCAAGAACGAAGAAACCAAGATTGAGCGGCTTCATGACATTTCACACGGAAAACACCTGCGGGTGCAGTCGGGCGACTTCGTAAAATCGGGGGATGCCATTACCGATGGTCCGCTTGTTCCCCATGATATTCTCCGCATTTCCGGCGAGGAAGAGGTTCAAGAGTACCTTGTTCGGGAAGTGCAAAATGTCTATCGTAGCCAACGTGTGAAGATCAACGACAAGCACATCGAGGTTATCATTTCACAAATGCTCCGCAAGGTTCGCATTGAATCGGCAGGCGATACAAAATTGCTGGAAGGTGTTCAGGTGGACCGTTTCCTGTTCCGTAAGGCGAACAACGACGTTGCGGCATGTGTGAAAGTGGTCGAGCCGGGAGATACGCAGTTGGAAGCGGGTGCGATTATTCGGCGTGAAGCATTTGACCAGTTCAATGATGCGACAGAAGCAGAAGGAGGCAAGCCTGCCACTTGCAAAAAGACGGAGTTGGCTCACGCTTCGACGCAACTATTGGGGATCACAAAGGCGGCGGTGCAGAGTTCGAGTTTCATTTCGGCGGCAAGTTTCCAAGAAACCACAAAAGTGTTGACGGAGGCGGCAATCGCCAGCCGAACGGACAACCTGATTGGTCTCAAGGAGAATGTCATTTTGGGACATCTCATTCCGGCGGGCACGGGCTTCAATTCCTATCAGAATGCACAGTGGAAGTTGAAAGACGAGGCGGCGGCGGCATTGGGAGCGATGCAGGCTCCGGTTGCCAGACCAGAATACGCCTTGTTGGACGACTTACCGGAAGCCTCCGAGCAATCCGCTGGCGGTGCAGAATACGATTATGCCACGCAGTTCCTTAACGATACCATCACGGAAGACGATAACGAAGCCTACGACGATGACATCGCCGGAAATTACGTGGATTGATGCTGCGCTCGCCAGATAACTCCAATCAAGACATTGTAATCTGTCTTGCGATTCCTTCACGAGATGTGCAAGTTCGTTTTTTTCGTCACTCCCGCGCAAGCGGGAGTCTAGAGAAACAGGTTTCCAATCATTCGTCTGGATTCCCGCTTTTGCGGGAATGACGGTATTACGGCAAACTTGCACATCTCGTGGCGATTCCTTGTCAAACATTGCCCTTGTGATACAATGGATGCGATGAACCAGAACGAACACGAAGCCGAGTCCGAACACCAACCTGTTGAACCGAACGAATCTGCTGAATCGGATGAGTTTCAACAGGAAGTACAACGCCTGATCAAAAGCAGAAAAAAGGCAAGGAAAACATCGGCAAAGAAAAAAACCGCAGTAAAGTCTGAGCAAAACGATGAACCGCTGTTGCCTCTTGGCGATGAGAACGGCAACGTTCCCTCAAACGCTCAAAGAAACGAACCCAAGCAACCGAAACCGCGGGAAAGTGTTACGTCGTCCATTGGATTCATTGTCCTGCTTGTTGCCTCTTCGATGCTCTTGCTCTCTCTTTTCCATCGTCCTGTCGGAACGGACATCCCTTTCAATAAAATGATGGAACTGATCGATCTCGGTCCCGGCAAGGACCACTCGGTCGAAGTTACCGAAGGAAGCGGATCGAACGAAAGTAAAATCAAGTATTCCAACCTTGAAAAATTGGTCGTCGGTGAATTCGAGATTCGAGGAACGGCAACCCGTGAGGTTTTGAACTCGGCAAAATCGCAGAAACCCATTGCCAATTTTCCCGTTTCCAGCGGTCGGCGCGGCATCAAGGACGATGGCGGAAAACTACAGGAGCGGCTCGATGCACAAAACTGGGACTATCATAGTCCCGGCTATCCCAGTTTTTTTCAGGAACATGGAATTTGGCTCTTGATGTTCGCTTGTTTTTTGGGACTTACGTTCTTCCTGATTCGCGGCATCGGCAATTCCGGTGCGATGGCATTCGGTCGTAATCGCGGCAGACTCGTTGCCCAAGAGGAAATCGACATTAAATTTGAGAACGTTGCCGGCGTGGACGAAGCCGTCGAAGAATTGAAAGAAATCGTCGAATTTCTCCAAACGCCGGAAAAATTCCACGCGCTCGGTGGTCGAATCCCACGCGGAGTTCTGCTGGTGGGTCCGCCCGGCACGGGAAAAACGATCCTTGCCAAAGCCGTCGCCGGAGAAGCAGGCGTGCCGTTTTACAGCCTTTCCGGTTCGGATTTCGTCGAACTGTACGTCGGTGTCGGAGCGGCACGAGTCCGTGATCTCTTTGAGCAGGCACAGCGGCGCAACCCGTGCATTATTTTCATCGACGAATTGGATGCACTCGGAAAGATACGAAGCGGCGGCTCCATCGGCGGGCACGACGAGCGAGATCAAACGCTCAACGCCCTGCTTGTCGAAATGGACGGTTTCAGTACCGGAGTAGGAATTATTGTGATGGGAGCGACGAACCGACCGGAGATTCTTGATCCGGCACTGCTCAGACCGGGGCGCTTTGACAGGCAAGTGCTCGTAGATCGTCCTGATTTGAAAGGACGAGAGGAAATTCTGAAAGTTCACGCCAAAAATGTGAAACTTGATGAAAGCATTGATTTGAAGGAGATTGCCTCGATCACTTCCGGCTTTGTTGGAGCGGACTTGGCGGCACTGGTCAACGAGGCAGCCCTCTTGGCAGCGCGTTCCGGCAAGTCCACCGTAACGATGACGGAATTCACCGAAGGAGTCGAGCGGGTAACGACGGGACTACAAAAGAAGCAGCGGGTCATTCGTCCTGACGAAAAGCGGCGGATTGCCGTGCATGAATGCGGTCACGCTTTGGTTGCCTATTTCACGCCCCATTCCGATCCGGTGCATAAGGTTTCGATCATTCCACGCGGACTGGCGGCACTGGGATACACGTTGCAGCGACCGGAGGATGACCGCTATTTGATGACTCGCAAGGAATTGGAGGCACGGATTCAAACCTTCCTTGCAGGGACGATTGCCGAAGAGATGGAGTTCGATGCCGTTTCTACAGGAGCGCAGAACGATTTGGAGCGGGCGACCGACTTGGCGAGGGCAATGGTGATGGATTTTGGGATGAGCCGATTGGGACGGATGTCTTTTCGGGACAATCCGCGTGCTAATTTTTTGAATGCCGGCATGCCGCAGCCTCGTTTGCACAGCGAAGAGACCGCAAGGGAAATTGATCAGGAAATAAAGTCTATTATCGACAAACTTTTCCAGCAGACGAAGGTGTTCCTCGAAGACAAACGTGAAATTTTAGAGCGGCTCACGGAAAGGCTTCTCGAAAAGGAAATTATCGAAAACGAAGAACTTAAGGAAGTGATCGAATCAGAGCCGCAAGAATGCAACTCTGCGGTTACGACGGCACCGCCGGAAGAATGTTGAAATTGCTTGCCGATGCCCTTGCCGTCCGCTTACGTCTGTTTCGTCTTCAATGTCGAAAACTTAACCGTAATCTTGGTAGCCGCCGATTCCACTCCGTCCGTAACCGCCCGAAGGATAAACTTGTTATTCGTGTCGGAAAGACCCAATTCCGACCAATTTATGGTTAATATGCCTTCCGTAATCGTAAAAAATTCTGCACTGATGGGCGTGTGAATATAGACAGCACTCTTGCCGCTACCGATTACGCGGTAAAGATTGTAAGCATCATAAGTGGCACCGGCTGGTATTTTTGTCGGAGGCGTTAAAGTTGCCTCTACCCTTGCTGCGCCGCCTTCGTCAAAAAACTTCACCAACTTCGCAGAAACCTTGACCGCTGTGTACTTTAGCGTCTTTGCCGTTATGTTAACGATACTTGTTATCTTTCCCGTTTTGTTTGTGCCAAACTCACCCTGGGCATTGACCGCTGTAACCGTAACTCGGTAGGACGTTTTCGGTTGCAAACCGATGAAGGTATATCTGTTTTCCGCAGTGCTAGACTGCTCGACCACCGTCCATTTTTTGTTAACCTTTATGCTATACGAAACCACATACCGTGCATTGCTCTCCGCCGTTGCTTTTTTTGGATCAGTCCAAGATACCGTAATGCTACTAATGGTGGCAGACTTTTTCACAACCTTCGCTTTCGGTTTCAGTGCTTTTGGGATATTCCTCTCCGAAGAGACAACCATTATCCCGTTTTCCGAGTGACAAACGTTTCCCGACGAGTCCAATAACCGGACTTCATACATATCAGCCGCCAAGCCGGGTATTGTTGCGGTATTTTCCGTAACAATACCTTTCCAAGTCATCCATTCATTGCTGTTTTCGCGTTTGAATTGGAACACGCTTCCTTCCGGTATGGGGTCTGTCCACGAAATTTCTATGGAATTTGTGCCGCCGGTTACGGTCAGAGTGTCTTGAGTGGGAACAATCGCTACCGTTATCGTTGCGGTAGTGCTTGTTGCCGTTTTTGATGTTCCGTTTAGTGTATTCGTAACAACACAGTAATACCCCGCAGTGCCGACTGTTGCCGTGGACGGTGCGTAAGTTCGTGAAGTCGAAAGGACATTGGAACTACCTATTTTGTACCATTGATAGGACAGTATTCCATTGCCGCCTGCCATTACAGAAAGGGCTGTTGCGGTCTGTCCGGGCGTGTAACTTGCCGATTGCGGATGCACACTGATCGTCGGCGCGTTGGCTTGTACGGGTGGCGCATTCACCGTTATTGTTGCGGTGTCACTCGTTGCCGTTTTCGTTCCATTCAGCGTATTTGTAACAATACAGTAGTATTCCGAAGAACTGATGGTAGCCGTTAGCGGTATGTAAGTTGCTGACGTTGCTCCTGAAATTGCCTCACCGTCTTTGTACCATTGATACGACAAAGTGCCGTTGCCAGTTGCCATGATGATAAGGGCAGTTGCGGTATCGCCCTGCGTATAACTTGCCGATAGCGGGTGCGCTGTAATCGTCGGCGTGTCGGCTTGCGGGAGTGGTGCCGTTGTTATTGTTATCGTGGCGATGTCGCTCGTTGCCGTTTTCGTTCCGTTCAACGTATTTGTAACGATACAGTAGTACCCCGCTGTGCCGACTGCTGCCGTTGATGGTGTGTAAGTTTGTGAAGTCGAAAGGACATCGAAACTACCTACTTTGTACCATTGATACGACAGTGTTCCGTTGCCGCTCGCTGTTACTGAAAGTGCTATTGCGGTCTGTCCCGACGTGTAACTTGCCGATTGTGGGTGGACACTGATTGTCGGCGTGTTGGCTTGTCCGGGTGCTACACTTACCGTTATCGTGGCGATATTGCTCGTTGCCGATTCCGATGTTCCGTTCAGTGTGTTCGTAACGATACAGTAATACGCAAAAATACCGGCAATTGCCGTTGGCGGTGTGTAAGTTTGCTCCTCTGAGAGAACTGTCGAACTGCCTATTCTGTACCATTTGTACGTCAAAGTACCGTTGCCCGTTGCCGTGATGGTAAGAACGGCGGCAGTTTGTCCCAGTGTATAACTTGCCGATTGCGGATGCACGCTGATCGTCGGTTCGTCGGCTTCCGGGAGCGGTGCACTTACCGTTATCGTTGCGGTGTCGCTCGTTGTCGATTCCGATCCATTCAGAGTATTTGTAACAACGCAATGATATTGCGCAGAACCGACTGTTTCCGTTGACGGCGTGTACGAATCCGACGTTGCGTCAACGATTTCCTCGCCATCTTTGTACCATTGATACGACAATTCTCCGTTGCCCGTTGCCGTGATGGTAAGAACGGCAGCGGTTTGTCCTTGCGTGTAGGTTGCCGATTGCGGATGCACGCTGATCGTCGGTTCCTCGGCTTGTGAAGGCTCCGGCTCCTTTTCCTCTCCATACGCTCCGATGCCGAGGGCGGGGGAGCCGGGCAGAAGATGAAAATTGCCGTTGTCCAGATCGACAAACATCGGGTCTCCCACCAAATTGCCGCCGTCCATAAACGAGGAGGGTAGCGTACCAGAGTCGCCGATGAGGTTGTTCGTGCCGGTAATCACGGTGGCACCCATTCCCGAAACACAACAGATGTCCGGCGAGCCTGTGTTCGCCGCTACAATCGTACTGTTGATCGTCAACGTGCTTGATGTGCCGTTGTAAATTCCCCCGCATAAATCCGCTGAATTGCCTGCGATGGTACAATTCATTAGGGAAACCGCGCCCTCGTTGTAAATTCCAGCACCAAAAAACGCCGTGTTTTGTGCAATCGTGCTGTCTGCCAGTGTCAACTTGGCATCCGAAGCGACACAGAATCCACCACCGAAGCCGTCAGAGCCAGTGGCGGAACCGCCCGCGATGGTCAACCCTGCCATTGCCGCGTTCGAGCCGGAAGCAATAGTGCAGGCTCTAGCATCGGCACCTGTTGCATCCAGGGTGAGATGTCCTCCGTAACTGACGATGGTTACGCTCCCAAAAATTGCAGCGTCAATGTTGATTGCCAGTGTTGTCGAGAGTGCAATGGTACTCCCTTTTGGATCAGCGTGAATGACGATAATGTCGCTTTCGGAACTTGCTCCCGCATCTGCAATCGCAGCGTTCAAACCGGCTTCGGTCAATTCGTACCCATCGCCGCCAACTTCGATGATATTGTAATCATCTTCCAAAAGGTCCAAGTGGGTGTATGCACTTTGAATGTCTCCCACCGTTACCGAGAGCATTTCCCGGCTTTCGAGTTCCTCGAATCGGCAAATGCGCGAATGGCGACGCAGTCGCTGGCTCTTGGGAGTAGAATTGCCACCAAAAAGAGGGAAAAAATCGAGATTCATGAGAGTTTTTTTGTCCGGCGAAAAGGTGCCTTACAATTATCGTACCATTTTGCTCTGTGTATTGCAAGGCAAAACTGAAAAAACACTGAACGAACCCGCAAACAGACCGAGTTAGGGCATGCATGCTGACTATTTTTTAGCGGCGGCTTTGCTCTCCTTGCGTCTGATGACTTCCCCTTCGTACTTGATGCCCTTGCCCAAGTAGGGTTCGGCTTTGCGAATCGCCCTCACGTCCGCTGCGAACTGACCGACCAACTGTTTGTCGATCCCCTTGATGGAGACGTGCGTTTGGTCGGGACACGTAACCGTCAAACCAGTCGGTACTTCTTTGTGAACCTCATGGGCAAATCCGGCTCGCACTTGCAATGTCTTCCCCTGCACGGAAAAAAGATAGCCGGTGCCGAAAATCTCCAGTTTTTTTTCGTAACCTTTGGTAACGCCATCGACCATATTTTGAAACAATGCTCTGTACAATCCGTGCATAGCGGCGGCTTCTCTGGAATCATTGGCTCTGGCTACGGTGAGCAGACTCGAGGCGACATCAAATGCAACGCTGACATTGGGACTGAACCATTGTGACAGTTTTCCCTGCGGTCCTTCCACGGACAGGATTTGCCCATCAATGACCACCTTTACACCTTGCGGAAGCACGACCGGTTTTTTGCCAATTCTCGACATTGCAGACTTGTTTTACAACCTCAATTTACCCTTGTAATTTTAGAGAATTTTATTTTTTCGTCAAGGGCGGGGTTCTTTTTCCACGCGGGGTAATTATTAGCCATCACTCAGGCTTTTTTTCCTACCGGACCGTCTCCTTATAGTCCGTTTGCAAGTATTGCGGCAAGTAGGAATTTCAAGAACTTTACCAAGAGGAGCGTCGTTGATGGGTAGTCGTTGGTCAGTCCTATTCAAAGCCATGGAGCCACCAGAGTTCCGGCATTTCGCCTCCCTTTAGCACTTTAGCAAATTCGACAGAACTGATCCGGTGTCGAAGAGAAGCATCGCTTCCGGCATCAGATGCAAATTGACGTTCCCGAAGACATTGTACCAACCCATTGTCCGTCAATAGAAAGATTTGGTCTGTTTCCACATTAAAAAAGACATGGTCAAATCGTCGAACATTGTACACAAACAGCGATTCTCCCGATGCTCGGTCCAAACAAACCAATCGGTTTCGTCGATCAAGTACGTAAACGTGTTTCTGCGAGGCAGCGATGAATTTTTTAACGTTTTTCGTGAACCAGCGTTCCTTTCCCGTTATCAAATCAATGGAATGGAGTACACCGTTTGCCGTAGGGGCATAAACATCACCGCCGATGACGGCAATGGATTCCAATAGTTGTCCCTGTGTAGGATACTGCCAATGAACCTCTCCCGTTTTGGTGTTGATCGCAAAAACATATGCCGCCCGACCGCCGGTAACAACGATGGCAGGGACAATGATTTTGTCTGGACGTAATTCATTGACAGGATAGAGTTGACTCTGGGTCGGACGAGCAGTTAACTCTTTGCTCCCAGGTCGGTCAATCTGGATTGTTTGGGAACGATCCATGAAAAAAGTTTGTCCAGCCGAATTGATCCGATACTGGTCAGACATCAGCGATTCAGATAATTGTTCGATTTTTGCCGTATGGAGAAACCCCTGTTCTGTAACCCAAGACACGAGTTCCCGGTGAGTGTTTTTATCGACTTCATGCGTTGGCTGTTCTGCATCGTCAAGGACCCAGGAATAGTATTGCGACACGATCAAGGGCTTCGACCTTACCGTTCCGTAGGCAACACCAGTAATTGGTATTCGATGTGTGCTGTCGAGTATAAAACCTTCGTCTTCTGGTTTTTCGGGCAAGATCGTGCGGAACAAGCGTTTGGCATCATCAAAGTGTTGGACAATTTTTTTCAATTCGGGGTCGTTCTCTGTATCAATGTTCCTCACGGAGTCCGTATGCGTTTCGGGAGAGTGCGGAGTAAGGGCTTCACGTAGGACGTAGACCAGCAAGGTTTGGTTGACCATAGGGACGTAGAGATAATGCTCGCTCAGTTCGCAGGCTGCGGAGGCGGCTTCCGGTAAGGGAATTTGCAAAAGTTGCTTACCGGTTTGACGATTGAAAAGGAAAACCGTGAGATTATTATGCACGGCAACGATCCGGCTATTGACGGCAGGCTCCGTCAGAGAAATCCCTTTCTTGCCAATGGCACGCGACCAAAGCCACTGTCCCGTTTCAGAATCGAGAACATGCAACATAGCATCACTGGTGGTGATAAACAGTTGTCCTCCCTCGAGGAAGATGTTCTCAATTTTTCCTTTGGCAGAATGGTGCTTAAGTGTGTAAAACCAGACTCGCTTGAGACCGAAACGATTCAGTTCGGTTGGCGAAAGGAGCGAAGGGGTCTGTGCCGTAAGAAATGAAGGGAACGACAGGACCGTCCAAAGAACGATCCCGAGGCAGGGGAGAATTCGGAGGAAACGCGTGATCGTGATCATATCCTAAAGAATACCACCAAAACGGGAACACGTCAAGGTGAAAGTAGGAAAAGGGTACGTCCAAATTTTGTGGGCAAAGAGCCGGGGACGCAACACAGCGCAGTCCCCGGATCATTGACACATGTCAGCAAAAGTGCTGTACTTTTGCCTTGCGCACTTAAAAACAAGGCTTTTTTGTAGAGACTGAAAAAAGTTGTACCGGATGTTGTACAAACCTCAATCTTGATTTTGGGCTTTTTTTATGGTTCATCAAAAACTGGGAACAACTATGGTCTCTCCCCAAATTTCCGGGCAATTGATAATCAAGGCTATTTGAGGTGTGGTGTACTAGTCGTAGAGATGCCGCATCTGTTGTCGCTTTGCAGGCGGAAGGTCCTGCATTGCCCAACGCGGTAATTTACCGTGTTGCCGAACGTACTCCTTAAGCCCGCGTACGTCGTCTGCTATCTTGGGCGTTGTCCAAACGTGTTTATTGACGAGTCGGTTAACTTCCGCCTCGGTAAGTCTTGGAGCCGCCTGCCGCGGTGCTGCATTTTGCACGACGACCGCCGGCTGTGGATTTCTTATCGCCTCAATTTGCTCCTCCAATTCACGAATCCGATTCTCTTGCGCCTCACGATTCCGAACGTTCCGCTCTTCTCGCAAACTTCTTAACTCAGCGAACATTTCGATCATCAATGCAGATTGCGGATCCGATGGTGTCGCGGCAACCGGAGTTTGCGCAACGGAGGGAACATCCGCCGCCGGTTGAGCAAAGGTCCGCACAAAGGGAAAATCGGAAACCTCGCCTTTGAAATAGGGACTCTGTCTTGAACGATGTTCCCGCAGTGCGTGCGTTTGCGTTTTGCTCTGGGTGTACATGTACAACTCAAGGAAGGTAATGACACCGTCGTTGTTCATGTCTGCCGCACCAGTCAAACCTTCTAGCAAAAAATGAGTGAAAACGCCCTTTTTGAGATTGGCATCTTCCAAACTTGTTTCGCCGGGACCGCAACTCCGAAGCAGCGCAATTCCCGGTGGCGGGTCACGAGAGAGTCCCATGTCGGCAACGAGAGCACTGCGACGCCCCTTAAATGGATTGTCCCGACAGGCATCAGCAACAAGCAATTTGAATTTCGCCTGGGATGCCTGCAAGGCGGTATAAATCCAGTCAATGGAAATCGCTGTTTCTTCAAGCCTATCCTCTTGGTCATCGGTATCGGAAGGACAGAAATACTGGACATCGCCGATCTGTATTCCATGACCATTGAGGGAGATGAAAACAAAATCGTCTGGACCCGCACTTTGACAAACCAGTTGAATGACCTGCACGATGTTGTTACGTGTCGGTAGATTTTTTTCTGCCGCTCCGCTGGTCAACAGAAACACATAATCCTTGTTGAAATCTGTCTGGAGAAGGCTTGTCTCAATCGCCTTGATGTCATTGACACAATAGTTTAGGTCCGATAGTTTGACGTAATCGTTGACACCAACGAGCACAGCCCAACTTTTCGGTTTCGGGGTGATTGCTTCCAACACAATTCCTCGTTCTGTTGCCGTCGGGACGTTCGATTCGGCGACGGGAACTTCGGCAACTTCGGGAATTTCGGAAACTTCGGCGATGGGTGTTGCCGCCGGTGTCGGTCGAGAACTCGAGGCGGAACGGTTGTTGTTCTGCTGGGCACGCCGTTGGGCAAAAACCGAATCGCTACTTGTCAAAATTGAAGCAATGACCAAAACAAACAGGCTTGGTAAAGGAACAATTTGTTTCATTGATTTTCTCCAAAAATGCGGCTCTTTCATTTTCCATTTGCTACGGAATTCTACCCAAAACTGGTTTTGCTGTCAACGGAGCGGAGGCGAATTTTCGAATTGGGTGCACGCCGGGAACGAAGCGCAACGACATGACGGACTGGACTGCAAAATATGACACGTAACCTGCAAGTTCGTAAAAAAGCACCGTCATTCCCGCGAAGGCAGGAATCCAGACGAAAGATTTTAATGCTGTTTCTCTAGACTCCCGCGGGAATGACAGTATTGTGGCGATCTTGCACACCACGTGACGTTGATATTGTTCCTTGCTTACGTTGCGGTCTCCATGTGTTATAATGAAACGCATGTCCCAACCGTTACCTCTTACCCGTCAAGAAATGCTCGACCGCGGCTGGGATTCCGTCGATGTCGTCTTCGTTACCGGCGATGCCTACGTCGATCATCCCAGTTTTGCCGTCGCTCTGCTTGCCCGGGTTCTTGAAGCCGAAGGACTGCGTGTCGGTATTCTCGCTCAACCCGATTGGCACTCCGCCGAACCGTGGACAACCTTCGGTCAGCCGAATTTGGCATTCTGCGTCTCCGCCGGAAATATGGACTCGATGATCAACCACTATACCGCTAACCGCAAAGTCCGAAATGGTGATGCGTACAGTCCCAATGGACGAATCGGTCTGCGCCCAGACCGAGCGACTCTCGCCTACTGCCAGCGTGCTAGGGAGGCTTATCCGGGTTGCGTAGTCATTGCCGGCGGAGTCGAGGCAAGTCTGCGGCGGCTTGCCCCCTACGATTATTTGAGGGATAAAGTCAAACGCCCGATGGGGGTCGATTCCCA
>Ga0082212_10005351_pt1 | contig 17512 bp, 16 predicted proteins | sample TergutNt197P3_FD_71548 | JGI IMG/M metagenome (GOLD analysis project Ga0082212, IMG submission 71548) | Neocapritermes taracua P3 segment gut microbial communities from Petit-Saut dam, French Guiana - Nt197 P3 | ecosystem: Host-associated > Arthropoda: Insects > Digestive system > Gut ... | reverse complement strand
ACGTCATGCCGAACGCTATAGATTTTTTGCCCTCGCCGATTTTTTCGCCTTTGTAAACGTCGAATACTTTCGCGCTCTCGAAAATTTTCCCGCTTTCTTTTTTTATTATATCATAAATTACGGCGGATTCCAAATTTTCATCGCATACAAGCGCCAAATCTCTTGTAGTCGCCGGATATTTCGGCAGGGGTTTATATATTCTTTCTTCGCTTGAGTTTTCATACAGCAAATCAATATCAATTTCAGCGGCGTAACATTTCGCGCCGATTTCAAAGTTTTCAGAAACGACCGGGTGAATCTCGCCGAATATCCCGTATATTTTTTCATCCTCCCCTACAATAATTGCGCTTCGTCCGGGGTGAAACGCGCTTGATAAATCATGCCCCGAAATATCCGGGCTTAATTTATAATTATTTATCCCCGCGGATTTCATGATATTTTCGGCCGTGCCTTTGATTGCGTAAAAATCATTTGATTTGTCAAGATTGTCATAAAATCCCAACGACAATATATTTTTTTCGACTGCGGCGAATTTACCTTTTATATCGCCCGTCGCTTCTTGATTATTTTTAAAATATATTTTCGCTATATCGTAAAAATACCCGTATTCGCTTCTGTTCGAGCAATTTTTAGATATTGTCGCGAGCATTGACGGCAGCAGCGTCGTGCGCATTACGCTCGTGTCTTCGCCGAGAGGATTAATCAGGGTTATAACGCCGCGCAATTTGCTGTTTTCAGGCAGGTTTAATTTGTCAAAATATTTCGGCGTGACAAACGAGAACGTGTAAGTCTCGTAATATCCGTTTGATATTAAAGCGTTGTGAAGATTAAGCAAAAATTTTTGGAATTTATCAGAGCCGCCGCCTTTGACAGAATAACTTGTAGGGCGTGACGACCCGGCACGCCGTGATTCACCGTCAATTTGTCCTGTAAGCGGCGCGTCGGGGTCGCCGCGCCCTACATTTTTTATATTGTCGTAGCCGTAAATCCTGCTGATTTCTTCGGCTAACTCGGCTGTTATTTCCACATTAGTTTTGCCAAAATCGCCAAGACGGTAGGACGGTATTTCAATCCAATCACAACCGGGTTTGATTTCGCCTCTGATTATACCGCCTGCCAAACCAATTTCTTCTGATGTAACTTTTTTAAAGCCTAATTTTTCAAGTATATCAAACATTTCCTGTTCGCTGATTGACGAACCCAGCAAAGCATTTATTTTTTCAACGTCAAGCGTTGCCTCCATGCCTACCACTAATTCGCCTACTGTCCACTCGTCAATAATCCCCGAAACAACTGTGCCGCAATTTAATTCTTCCACAAGTTCACACGCCCGGTTTACCGCCTGAATCGTCAGATATGGGTCAAGACCTTTCTCGAAATTCGCCGAAGAATCAGTTCGCAGTCCAAGTTTGCGCGATGTATGCCTAACAGACATCTTATCGAAATTCGCCGACTCGAAAACTATTGTTTTAGTAGTGTCCAAAATCCCGCTGTTTTCCCCGCCCATGATTCCCGCAAGCGCGACGGGTTTATTTCCGTCCGCGATTACAAGCATTTTTTCGTCAAGTTCACGTTCGACTGAATCAAGCGTCGTGATTTTTTCGCCGTTATCGGCGTTTCTGACGATTATTTTTTTGCCGTTGATATAATTATAGTCAAAAGCGTGCATTGGCTGACCATATTCAAGCATGACATAATTTGTTATATCGACGATATTATTTATCGGGCGTATTCCCGACGCTCTGAGTTTCGCCCTTAACCATAACGGCGACATTTCGATTTTTACGCCTTTGATAACTTTCGCCGTGTATCTCGGACATAAATCATAGTTTTTCACTTCGACGCTTATATAATTTTTTATATCGTCGGTTTTATCTTCGCGTTTTATTTCGGGCGTGTGGAGTTTTAATTCGCGATTCAAAGTTACCGCGCTTTCCCTCGCAAGTCCGATGACAGAAAAGCAGTCGGCTCTGTTCGGCGTGATTTCAAACTCGACCACAGCGTCCTCAAGCAATAACGCGGATTTTATATCCTGCCCGATTTCGCAGTTTTCTTGTAATACCAATATCCCGTCCTCGTCTGCGTAGGGAAAATCATGCAAAGTCAAGCCTAATTCCTCAAGGGAGCATAACATGCCGCAAGATTCAACTCCCCGAAGTTTACCTTTCGTGATTTTTTTCCCGCCGTGAATCACGGAATTATTTAACGCAACCGGGACAATATCGCCGGCTTTGACGTTTGTCGCACCCGTGACTATTTGAACCGGCTCGGTTTCGCCAACGTCAACAGAGCAGACGAATAGTTTATCAGCGTCGGGGTGTTTTTCGACCGACAATAATTTTCCGACGACTATATTTTTCAGTTCGTCGAACAAAATCTCGTAATTCTCGACTTTTGAGCCGGAATACGTCATTTTATCGCAGTAATCTTTTATATCTTTTTTGTTTATGCTTATAGGCTCGCCGTCAAGATATTCCGACAGCCATTTTATAGAAATATTCATGTTTTTATTTTAATCCTTTCTTGTGTTTATATTTATTTTTTATATTTGCGTAAAACTGGTCTGGCGTTCTGACAGAAGTATCCCGGAAATTTCGCTCTGCGACAATAAATTTTCTTTTATTTTCCCGGTAATATATTTATCAGCGTCAAATTCCAATTCCGGAAGTTTATCTGTAATATCAAACCATTTCGCGTCGGAAACTTCAACTCCGTCGGCGATAAGTTCAAGAGACAATGGCTTAGATAATATTACAACCGCAACAGAACTCCCTATATTCGCCATAGAACTATTCGACGACCAAATATTTGACGCGACGTTAATTATTTTCAGCGGCTCGGAATCTATGCCTATTTCTTCTTTTACTTCTCTGACTGCGGCATTAACAAAACTTTCGCCGTATTCGATACATCCGCAGGGTATGCTCCATTTATCGCTGCCAATGCGTTTCACCAAAGCAATTTTTGCTGCGTCAAGTAAAATAACGGCAACGCCCGGCACGGGACTGCGATATAATAAATTATCCATGTTTTTTCCCTCAGCCTTTCTTTGATTTAATCTAAATCTTCTTTATAGCCCAATTCCAAATGTATCGTGTCCATTTCTTCTAAACTGTAAAATTTATCGAACATAAAATAATAATAAGTGGTATGATTTCCTTGGAAAGACATTAATTCTCCGCCTGCAAGTTCCCCATTTATATAAATCCTGAATACTTTCGCAAGATTTTCACGCCGTTCCGGGGTATCTTCATACCATCTTTCGCCGTTTACAATATTCCGGTTTTGTGTAAAAACGCCAAAGTAATCATCATTATAATCGTAATCACTATCTGTGAACATAGGAAATTCGCCAATATTAGAAAAAGAAAGTTCAAAGCTTAAAGAATCGTAATTTAAATCACACCCACCGATAACTTCATATAACGACCCGGACGAGTCAGTGATAACAAATTTGTTTGTATTTTCTGTTGATTGTCTTTTTATCGTGAATTTAAATCCATCTCCCGGTTGAACCCGCCCTATATCATAACGAGCTTTATCATTTGTGATATTAATACTCCACGGAACGGGTTCGTCTGTCGTTTCTATAATTTCAACTGTTTCCATTGTTTCCGAGGATTCAAACTGTTCTATTTGCGTATTATTTTCTTTATCTGCGCATGAAAAGAGCGATAATATCACAACGCATATTAGTATAAATAATAGTTTTTTCATAAAATCTTACTACCCTTTGAATTTAAAAATTTTTATTTCCCGCAGACAAATATAAGTTCGCGTTTCGCCTCTTCTACGCTTGTTTTATCATACCAGCCAAATTTTTCGTCATATAAAATCCCTCCATATAAACTTAAAACTGCCTCAAAAATCTTATATCGTTCTCGTATAAATTGCGTATATCGTCAATGCCGTATTTTACCATAGACAAACGCTCGATACCCATTCCGAACGCGAATCCCGTGTACACCATCGGGTCAATCCCGCAACCTGCCAGTACTTTCGGGTGAACCATTCCGGCCCCAAGCATTTCAAGCCAGCCCTCGCCATGGCATAAAGAACAGTTTTCGTCGTTTCCACCGCAGACAAAACATTTGCAGTCAACTTCGACAGACGGCTCTGTGAACGGGAAATAATGCGGACGCAGTCTGATTTCCGTCCCCTCTCCGAATAATACGTTAAAAACAGTTTCAAGGGTTTCTTTTAAATCGTTGAGGGTTATATTTTTGTCAACGACAAGCCCCTCGACCTGATAAAATACAGGCGTGTGCGACGAATCGTGGTCGAGTCTGAAAACCCTGCCGGGGCAGATTATTCTTATCGGCGGCTTATTATTCTCCATAAATCTGATTTGCACGCTCGATGTGTGGCATCTCAAAAGAACGTCGTCCTCGCGTATTTCTTTTTCGTCTTTTATGATATAGAAAGTATCTTGAATATCCCTTGACGGGTGATTTTTCGGGGAATTTAACGCGTCGAAATTATAATACGCGTATTCTATTTCCGGACCTTTTACTACATCGAATCCCATACCGATAAATATTTCTTCAAGATTTAACATAATCTGAGAAATGGGGTGACGTTTTCCTGTTTCTTTTTGTTTTGACGGCAAAGTTACGTCGATTTTTTCTTCTATGAGCTTTTTATCAGCGATTAATTTCGCGAGTTCTTTTTGTTTGTCTGAGATTAATTCTTCGATTTTTGTTTTGATTTCGTTTGCGAACGCGCCGATTATCGGACGTTCTTCGGCTGATAAACTTCCGAGTTTCTTTAAAATATCCGTGAGCCCGCCTTTTTTGCCCAGATATTTTATCCTGATTTGCTCCAAGTCCGCGCCGTGACTTTTTATTTCAGCCGACGCTTCGTCTAAGATTTGCGATAATTCGTTTTTCATGATTTTACAAATACCTCTTTTCTTTTTTATTTTTTTATTTAAACACGAAAAAAACCGCCCGCGTTCCATAATTCTCCTGAATTATGGGACGAAGCGGAACACAAGACTTCGCGGTACCACCCAATTTTTCACTTTTCATACTTTGGATTTGCGGCGCGCCGGGTCGTCGCGCCCTACAAACAAACAAAAAAGCAAACACTTTTTTAAACTTTATAACGGAGTTCAGCCCGCGCAAAACTACTTAAAAACATTCGTTTATTTTGAAATCCGTAGGGACACGGCGTGCCGTGTCCGGGCGGACTGTGATATTCTGCGGACACGGCACGCCGTGTCCCTACAAATATTTTTGTTTATTCTGCGTACTCCGGAGTGAAATGCAGTAATATAATCTTTCGCCGGATTTCACCATATTCCGGAACTTCTCTGTATAAAGATATTTTAATATTACGCTGTCTCCGTCATCGTATTTATATTTTGGTTTAGCCTATTATATCACACCGGAAATAATTTTGCAATAGATTTTTAAAATTTTTCTATGTATTTTTCAAAATACTGCAAAGTCGAATACTGACAAAGCAGTTTATTTCTAATAATATGCATTTTTTCCTTTGCTTTTTTATAATCAGAAATATATTTGAGTAGTTTCTGTTTAACAATATATTCTTTACCGCGCAAAGAATCAAATTCATTTTGCCTGATATGCGGCTTTAATAATTTATTTATGTATTTTTCATCCGTAATAATTACCGATTTGGAAAAATCCAAACCTCGTTTATTAATTTTATCCGTCCATAAAACATGCTCTTTATGACTAATTCCCGAGCGTAAAGGAATAGCAAACTGAACGTCATTAATTTTCGTATAAACTTGCGCGTACGGTCTGGTAAGTTTTTTCTCAATCTCTTTGCAGTTATCATAATCGTCATAAAATGAATCATTTAGAAATAAAAATTTCATATATATCCTTAAATATAAATTATAGCCCCGTGTAAGGAGCTATAATTTTCTCAGTGAACTTTTTTTTGTTTACCCTGCTCACGTTCTATGAACAGATCTTCTTATTGAACTTTTTTTATATGCTCACGTTCTATGAGCCATTAATATAATATGCGGAATGTATTCTTTTGATACGATTATATTATAATATATTTTATTTAAAATGTCAAGAGATTTTTTAAAATTTTATATTTATTCCCCTCCGAAATCGTCGTCGAAATTGGCAGGCTCAATCAGGTCGTCCGGTTCGGGAGCTTCTGTATTTTCTTCTGTCTCAATTTCTGTCGACTCAGTTTCGGGTTCGGTTGGTTCGGGAGTTGTTTCTTCAACGGGCTCTTCCGGCTCTGTTTCGGGTTCTGCCGGTTCGGAGGTTGTTTCTTCAGCAGGTTCTTCTGTCGTGGGTTCGGGAGTAGGTTCTTCTGTCGTGACAGCCGGGGTTTCAGGCTCGGTTGGCGGCTGTGTGACAACTGCCGGAGGCGCGGTAGTCGCGGTATTCTGATTTCCCTGCTGGTTATTGTTTACAGGCTGAGTCGGAGGGTCTGTTACCGGTATAGCCGGTTCGGTTGTCGGATTATTTAATTCGCCGCCGTCGTCGGTTTGTTCCGGAGGCTGGGTATCTATGACAAACTCAATATCCAGAGTAGTGGATTTCGCGTTGCCGTCCGTATTGTCAGACGTATTATCTTCGTCTGAACCCGGCACTATATTTTCGTCGGATTCTTCCTGTTTATTTCCGGAAAACATATTTTTTATGTTTTCGAAATCCACCGACCTGATTATCAAAGCTCCGAGGAAAATAATCGACGTAACGAGAAACGCCACGACTATATAATAAATCTTGTTTTTATCCGATTCGGTTTTGCTTTTCGTTTTTGATTTATTACGGGTCACGTTAAAAGTTTTTAAGTCCGAGCTTTCGGTTTCGTAGTCTATATTATCAGCGTCGTCAAGACTGTCAGTATCGTTATATGTCAGCACATCGTCGCTTTCTGAATATCTGTCAGCGTATTTCTCGTCGTTTATCGCCGAAATATCTTCTACAATATCCCCGATAATATCCGTGTTTTTTTCGCTTTCGTTTTTTGCCCCGGACATTTTTGTTTTTTCTGGTTTTTTCTTTGGTTTTTTGCCGGGCGTACTGTTTTGTATGAAATCGTCTATAATATCCATGTACGACGCGTCATATCCGTCCGGATTATCTGAACTGTCTGAATTATCTGTATTATCCCAGTCGTCCAAATCATACGAAAAAAATATGCTCTCCCCGTTTTCGTCCACGTTAAACATATTATTTCTGCCGTAATCTGTGTTTATGCCGTTGATTTTATTGTATTCGTTGCGTTTCCCCTCGTCCTCAAGCACGGAGATTGCCTCGTTGAGCAGCTTCATTTTCTCCTCGGCAAAAACGACGTCGCCCTGATAAGTGTCGGGGTGATATTTTTTAGCAAGCGTTTTATAAGCGTTCCTTATGACTTCTATTGACGCCGTAGTCGAGATTTCCAGCAGTTCGTAATAATTCATACACAACCCTTTTCTTCAAAAATTAAATATTAACAAATATTATCGCAATAAATAACATAATTTTTTAATTTTAAACATTAAAATATATATTATTATATTATACATTAAAATTCAGCCAATGTATATAGATTTTAATAGATTTTATATTGATATTATTATGTATAACACTTTTCTGTTAACTCTGTATTAAATATCAGTTAAAGTATTTTTTAAACGGCAATAATTATTGATATTTATGAAAAAGTATGATAGAATATAGTAACGGCTGTTTTAAAATCACGCAGAAATTATTTTTTATGAATCGCGGGAGGGATAAATTTGATTTATTTCGGGGAAAACAACGAGTATATTCTATGCGAATGCGAGACGTGCAAAGGCGAAATGTATATTGAAAGAAACTCCATATCAGACGAGGACGCGTACGCCTATCATTTATACGCGCCGGTAAAATGCCGGTGCGGCGCGGTTGACGAATACATAAACCGCGCAAAAAAATCATGCCACAGGATAAAGCAGGAGCTTTTCGCTTTGTCCGACCTTATTCACAAACAGCAGAACGTCTCGAATAAAATAAGCGAGATAACGTCAGAATTAAACAAAAAATTCGAGCCTCCGTCGTTTTTGCAGTCGGTCGGCAAAGACGTTTTGTTCGCGGGGAAAGTATTTCTCATACTTCTTGGGGCGGCAATAGGGGTCGAGATATTTTTGTTTATCGTGACGGCTCTGATGTTCTTTTTCGGGCTTGTGCTTGGCGCGGAGGGCATAGCGGTAAACGGCAACGAGCTTTTTTATAACATAAATATATTTAAAGAATCGGGAGGGAATTTTCTGTCGAAATTCGGCTTTGACGCGGCAGTCAAGCCCTTAAACGAATACGGCACGAACCTTGCCGAGGGATTGGTCGCAGGTTACATACCCGCCGCAATCGCGGGGCTTATAATTATTGTTTTTTACGTATTTCTCGCAGTTCTTGTGATAAGAGTCTCGATAAACATCGCAAAGCTCACGTTTTTCGCGAGCAAAGTCATGAACCAGAAAATCAAGATAAACCAGAAACGGGAAGAATACCAGAAACATCTTGACGAACTGAGCGTTATATATCAGAACCTTGGCGACCAGATAAGCGAAGTCACGATTATCCCGCAGGATTACAGAAACATGCGGGCGACCGATTTAATACTGAAATATTTCATAACCAACCGTATAGACACGATAAAAGAAGCGATAAATCTATATCACGAAGAAGATTTCAGAAACAGGCTGCTTGAATATACCAAAGCCATGTACAACGAGACAAGGCAGACCAGAAGATATACAAAAGCCCTGTATATGATGACTTCCGACGAAAATATAAAAGTCGATATAAAAGACACAAAAGAAGACACGTCAAATTCCGGTTCGGAAAACGACGGGGCGCAGGTTGGTGAAATGCTCAAAGGCGCGTTTACCAAAATAAAAAAGCCGGCGCAGAAAAAAATTTCGCGTATCCCGCCTCCGCAGGTTTCGTCACGCCACAGCCTGTCAGCTTCAACATATTCAAATTCAAACTCAGAAGAAAAGAAAAAAGAAAATATCGAAGAAAAAAATACTACAAACGAATTTGACGAATTTAGCGAATTTGACGAAATCGGCGAATTGCAGAACCTGAGCGTTTCAAATGAACCTGCGGAAAATATTAACGATATTAACGATATTGATGATGATAATGACAATATTAATATTGCGGAAATATTTGAGCAAGTTAATTCGGCTGAATTTGACGAATCGAGCGAATCGGGTGAACAGGACGATTCTGATATTGTTTTGGACAGCGTTCCGCCTGTTGATTGATTTACCGTCGCGTTTTCTAAATTTATTTTATAAATAGACAGGATATATAATGATAAAAACTGAGATTATAAAAATAGACGAAAAAAAAATAGATAATCAAGACGAATATGAAATAAAAAAATTACATAAAGCCGCGGAGATTATAAAAAACGGCGGGCTTGTCGTATTCCCGACAGAAACAGTATATGGTCTGGGAGCGAACGCGCTTGACGAAACCGCCGTGAAAAAAATCTACGAGGCAAAAGGCAGACCGTCTGACAATCCGTTGATTGTCCACGCCGCAAACCCCGAAGATATATATAAATACGCCGAAGTTTCTGAAATCGCCGATAAGATAATAAAAAAATTCATGCCCGCGCCGCTGACTCTTGTCTTAAAGAAAAAAAGTCACGAGTTAAACGCGGCGTGCAAACTTGATACGGTCGCGATAAGAGTGCCGAAAAATAATACGGCGAGAAAATTAATCGAACTTGCGGGAGTACCGGTCGCCGCGCCGTCGGCGAATCTGTCAGGCAAACCAAGCCCGACAAACGCGGAGCATATAATAAAAGATTTAAACGGCAAAGTTGAAATGATTATATCCGGGGAAAATTGCGAAATAGGGCTTGAATCGACGGTTATTTCGTTTGATTCTGACGAGAACATAAATATTTTACGCAGCGGATATATAACCCGCGAGGATTTATATTCCGTAGGGGCGCGCATTGCGCGTCCGCAAAACTCAGATAATCCCGGACCTCCCGAAAATCCCCCGTCCCCCGGAATGAAATACGCGCATTATTCCCCGGACGCGCCGCTTTATATATTATCCGGGGAAGAAAAAAATATAGTCGGTTTTATAAAAAAAGAAATTTATAATAATAAAAAGACCGGATTTTTATGCTATGACGAATTTTTGAATTATTTTGACGGTAACGAAAATATCGCGATAATATCTATCGGGGCGAAAAATAATCCGGAAGAACAGGCGAAAAATTTATTTGACGCGTTGAATAAGTTTAATATGCTTGAAGTCGATATTATATATTCTGCCGAACCCGAAAAAACCGGAGTAGGCGAGGCGATATATAACCGGCTGGTTAAAGCGTCCGGGGGAAAAATAATAAAATTATGAAAATAATAGGATTGACCGGAGGAAGCGGAGCGGGCAAAGGCGAAGTCTGCAAAATATTCTTGAGTTTCGGCGTAGAATCAATAGACACGGATAAAATCTCACGGGAAGTGACCCGAAAAGACGGAGATTGTCTGAAAGAACTCGTCGAAAGTTTTTCACGCGATATATTAAATCAGGAATTTGAACTCGACAGAAAAAAACTCGCGGATATTGCTTTCTCGTCAAAAGAAAATCACGCCAAGCTTAATAAAATCACGCATAAGTATATATTAAGCGAGTGCGAAAAAATTATACTCGACATGAAAAACGCGGGAAAAAAAGCGGTTATAATAGACGCCCCGATGTTATTTGAGAGCGGGTTTGACAAAAACTGCGATATTATTATATCTGTTTTGGCAGACTTTGACAAGAGAATCAAAAGAATAACAAAACGCGACAATATCACGAAAGAACAGGCTGAAATCAGGATAAATAATCAGAAATGCGACGGGTTTTTTATTGAAAATTCGGATTATCTGATATATAATAATAACGGGTACGAAGATATTTACGCGCAGGTTTCAAAAATATATAATATTATAATTCAGGGATAGATAAATTTATGAGTAAAGCGATGAAAAATACAATAGCGATAATATTTATAATAATCGTATCGGTGATATTAGGGTACGCTTACGATAAAATCACGACGGGCATCGAAAAAAAGAATTACCCGTTGATGTATGAAGATATAGTCGAACAGTATTCAGAAGAATATAACGTGCCTAAAGAAATAATTTACAGCGTGATAAAAGCCGAGAGCGGTTTCAGATACGACGTCGTTTCAGAGGCGCAGGCAGTCGGATTAATGCAGATAACGGAAGACACTTTTGACTGGATAATGAAAAGGCTTGGAGAAAATATATCGTCGGGGCTTTTATACGACCCGAATACGAATATAAAATACGGGACGTATTATCTGAATTATTTATATCACAGGTTTGAAAGCTGGGATATAGCGTTTGCCGCGTATAACGCCGGACCGAACGGAGACTGGCTCAGCAATCCTGAATATGTAAAAGATAAAGAAATCGTGTATATTCCCATTGAGGAAACGAGAAACTATGTAAAAAGAGTAAACAAAAATATAGAGGCATATAAAAGATTGTATTTTACGAAAAATTAAAACAGAAAGGAAAATATTGTATCATGGAAGAAAAAGTAGAAAAATCAGAAAAAACAAAAGGCGAATTGTTAAAAGAAAAATTGTTTTACAAGGCAAAGCAGGGATTTGAGGTTCTGGACGGCGAAAAAATAAAAAAAGCGTATGATTTCTGCGAGGGATATAAAAAATACCTCGACGACGGCAAAACAGAGAGAGAAGTCGCGTGCGAGACTGTAAAAATTCTTGAGGGTAACGGGTTTAAAACTTATGAGTTCGGCAAAAAATATAATTCCGGCGACGGCGTTTATATAAACAACGGCGGGAAATATATTTTAGCCGCAAGAATCGGCGAAAAAACTGTTGATAACGGCATAAATATAATCGCCGCGCACATAGATTCCCCAAGAATAGACTTAAAACAGCGTCCGTTATACGAGGACAACGGGTTCGCGTTCTTCAAGACGCATTATTACGGCGGGATAAAAAAATATCAGTGGATGACTATACCGTTGGCTTTGCACGGCGTGATAATAAAATCAGACGGCGAGGCTGTAAACGTAAAAATCGGCGAGGACGAAAACGACCCGGTATTTTGCATAACGGATTTACTGCCGCACTTGGCTAAAGACCAATATGCGAAAAATCTCTCGGACGCTTTTTCCGGAGAAGGATTGAATATACTTGTCGGAAGCAGGCAATTTACCGACGATACAAGTAAAGAAGACAAAGAAAAAACAGAGAAAATCCCCGAAAGAATAAAATTAAATATACTAAGTATTTTAAATGAAAAATACGGGATAACCGAAAGCGATTTTATTTCGGCTGAACTTTCTCTCGTACCTGCCGCAAAAGCAAAAGACGTGGGATTTGACAGGAGTATGCTCGGCGCATACGGTCACGACGACAGGGTTTGCGCGTATCCGCCGGTTATGGCTCTTATCGAATGCAAAAACTTAAATAACACAGCCTGCGTTATTTTAGCCGACAAAGAAGAAATAGGCAGCGAGGGCAACACGTCCATGCAGTCGCATATATTCAGACATTTTATCGAAAGCCTTGCTGAATCGCAGAACGTATGCAAAGCGAAAACTTTCATGAACTCAAAATGCCTGTCTGCCGACGTAAACGCCGCCTTTGACCCCAATTACGCCGAAGTTTACGAGGCAAGAAACGCCGCGTTTATAAATAACGGCGTAGTAGTCACGAAATATACGGGTTCAAAGGGGAAAGGCGGTTCGTCCGACGCAAGCGCGGAATTTGTGAATTATGTCAGAAAGGTATTCGACGATAACGATATTTTATGGCAGACTTCGGAACTTGGCAAAGTTGACCAAGGGGGCGGCGGGACTGTGGCGGCGTATATCGCGAACTTGAATATAAACGTAGTTGATTTGGGCGTGGGGTTATTATCTATGCACGCGCCGTTTGAAGTCGCGTCGAAGATTGACATATACATGATGTACGAAGCGTCAAAAGCGTTTATTGAGGCGTAGGGAATTTATATAATCTACAGGTAAAGTTTTATTATAAATTAACTTTTATCTTGATATTCATTATATTTTATGATATAATTTACTCATTAAATGCAGAAAGGGTGATAGACATGAAATATACAATTATAGTTATACAAAACACGAATAAAACAAATCGGAGGGTGACTATATTTTAACCCTCTGGCAAAACAGGAGGATTGAATGTCTGAAATTATTTACAAACAAATTGATGATGAAATCGAAAAGAAGTTGTTTGAAATGTACGGTGAATGGCTATACAAACATGGTCTTATTCCGAAATATGATGGAAGTTACAATGTAGCTGCATTGTGCGATGGTGAGATTGCGGGGTTTGCGACTATGACGCCGAACAAATGGACAAAACCGTTAGATATGTATAGCGATATGTTTATTACCGGAATAGAAGTTGTCGAGAAATACCGCAAGCAAGGAATTGGCAGGAGGCTTATTGAGATGCTTGAAAACCATGCGAGAGAAAAAGGATACCGTCAAATTCGAGCATGGAGCAGCGAAGGAAAGGTTGCAGCCTTAAATATGTGGTATAGTATGAATTACGCCATGTGTCCCGCCACGGAGACATTCTTTAATGAAGACGGCACTTTCCGTGAAATTGTAAACGGTTATAAATATGCAAAAATACTTAATCCTACAACATAGAGCGAACATTTAACCTTGTTTCTTATACTGCTATCGGTAGCGCATAATAAACATAACCTACGTCAGCGCAAAAAGGGACACGGCACACCCGCTGTGTCCTTGTGTTTTTTATATCCCTCACAGATAATTTTGTTTTTCATATAATAAAAATGTAGCCGTATATATTTGCAATTTATAAATTGCAAATTTAAGGTTATGTAAAAAATAATATATAATATATAATATATACGGCTGTTTTTGAGATACTGCTACAATTACAATAAAGTATGATGTGAGGTATATATTATGGGCTGTATTAATAACGCGAGATTCAGAAACGAAGAATTTGACTTCGGCGACTGCCGCCGCAGACGCAGATGCTGTGAAATCAAATGCTGCGAAGAAGACAGGTGCGACAGGGACAGAGACGACGAAGATGAAGACGAAGACGACGATTATGACTATGTGGTATTAAACGACCGCGACAGATGCCGCCGCAGGCGCAGACGCTGCGGGTTCTGCGGATTTTTCGGCGGAGGCTTCTTCGGGTTTAACGGAGGACGCGGACGCTGCTGCCGCAGGCGCAGACGCTGCTGTTTCTAAAAATTAAATAAATTTCACCCCCGGCTTAAAAATAAACCGGGGGATATTTAAATTTTTATATAAAATTTATTTTGAAGTCAAAGTAGTTATATTCGTAGCTTTGTCCCATACTGCCGAAAGCCCTAATTTTGTCGCGAGATAGGCGGCGGGAAGATACGCCGTTCCGTTGTAAACTATGGTCGGCTGGTCGAACAGTACGCCGTTTAATATATATTTCGTCGCGCCGAACGTCGCCGTGATTTCTTTTGTTTCGGGCTTGGCTTCGGGCATAACTCCTCCCGGACCTGTATCGGGCAATTTGCCGGTCGAAGTCAGCGTAGTTGTGTTGGTGTCTTTATCCCAGAACGTGTTTAAGCCAAGTTTTGTCGCGAGATAGGCGGCGGGCAGATACGCAGTCCCGTCGTAAACCATAGCGGGCTGGTCAAAAGGCTCACCGTTTAGTATATATCTTGTCTCCCCGAACGTTACTTTGATTATTTTAGTGAACGGCGGGATTTTTGCGGGACCCAAAGTAAGTATGCCGCGGCACGCGCATGGGACTTGAAATTGCATGTCGGCCATATCGTCGTCGCCTATTAAAAACGTCTGTGAAGTTCTGCCTTTGCCGTTCTGATTATCATGTATCTGAAAATCAACGATAATGATTATGCCTTCTTTGAGCGGTTTCGCGCCGTTTGCGTACTGAGCATATTCCCACGGCAGCCAGACTTCAAGGATATAACCTTTTTCTAAATCATATCCTTCAAGGGGACGCACGACAAAATGTTCGCCGTTTTCTATCCAGCCGCTGCCCGGAAAAAGACCCACCGCTTGCGATATTCCCGGCTGAGTAGCGGAAGCAATTAATAAATTCCAGTAGGGATTTCCGTGATTATCTATGTCCGAGCCGAAGTTGCTGTTCCAGTCGATGAAAAACTCAACGCAATCTCGTTCCCATGAGTTAGAATGTTCATGATTTGGGGTGACGTCATATACTTCGAGATAATAAAATATCCCTGTTTCATCCCATGCCGCCCATACTTTGGCTGTCGCTCCGGGTATGCCTTTGAAAAAAGAATCGACTTTAAACGGGTCGCCGTATCCGAAATCTCTTTGACCGTCGATAACGATATTCGCGTAGGGAGCTACCGGCAATGTTATCATATTGTCTGGCAAAGAATTAACGTTAGCTCCTGTTTGAATTGCGGCTGCCGGAATAAGCCCGAACAAAAACATAACCGCAAGAATAAAACTTAATAATTTTTTTGTCTTCATAAAGTTTTCCCTTTCTGTTTATTAACTTTTTGTTTTATAATTCTTTTATATTTTTCTACACTAATTTTACTCCGGAAAACTTTTTTTGTCAAGCAAACAGTCAAGATTTTTCACGCTTTCGTTTTCGTTCGGAAAAATAATATTGTTATAATTTTCCGATAATATTTTGCATATCCTGTACATTTCGCCCTGATTTTCTTTGCAGGATTTACAAGGCATGTTTAAACTTTTTGAATACAATATGATTTTGCTTATGTAAATATACCTGTCGGCTATGCCGCTCTCGATTTTACGGACGTAATACTCAAGTTTTTCCCCGATTTCGTCAACGTCCAGAATAAGATACGTGTTGCCTTTTATATATAAATTCCCCCTGTTTTTGATAACAGACCCTACGAGTATATATACGAAAGATATTCCTCCGGTTACAGACAGGGCAATTATTAATATTTTTAAAATCTGAAAAATGATTCCTGACGCCTCCTTCCAATAGTTATTATATGAAAAATTAAACGATTCAGATAATACTGCTTTTTTCTGCCTGAAAAAAATATCCGGCATATTATAATATTATCGGGTTTAATAAATATAAGGAGAAACGAACAGTGAAAATTTTCAAATTTTCAGTTATTTTTTTATGTATAACGTGCATGACAGGGTTTGTCGCGGCGGCTATTATAATCATAAAACAAAACATGGTCGATATTTCTATAAACGACGACGTAAGTTCTTTGATAAAAAGCGAAAAATTTAACAATCCCGTGAAAATAAAAAACGAAAATATCCCGGAAATAAATATAAATAAAACAGAAATTAAAAATATTACTTCGGGCAGGTTATATAACGAAATAAAAAACCGGTTCCCCGAATATAAAATCACATATTATAAGAATATAAAAAACAGCGAATTGATAGAAAAAATCTACGATTCGCTTTCGGATAATATGCCGGCTATATGCGCGTTCGCCGTTGATAACGAAGTTGATTACTGCGTAGTAACCGAAATGGATATTCCGGAAGATAAAATCACAATAAAAACCCCGTCCGGATATACCGAAACTTATACTATACAGGATTTTTTATGCGCGGCAAGATTTGAAAATTACGAAAACATGGAATTTTATCTGAAACTGAGGTTCGCTGTCGGACTATTCACGAAAAACACGGTTTACATACTTGAAAAACCCGGTGAATCCGAATAATCTGAAAAACAGAAAAAACATAAGGGCGAACACAGTTCGCCCTTAAATATTTATTATTTCCTATAATTTATAATTCGTCAGGTTTGCAGTACAAACAGCACGATTACGGCAATAACGAAAATAATAGAAGCGACAGACGTGACCGTCGATAGTATTTTATCTATCGTCTTGCCTTTCTCTTTGCCGAAAAAAGTCTCGGCTCCCCCCGCGATAGTGCCGGACAGATTATGGCTTTTGCCGTGCTGAAGCAATACCGCTACCGTTAAAAATACGGCGAAAATTAAAATTACTGTTCCCAAAATCATTTCGGTAGTCGTCATAATATAGTTTAAACCTCCAAAAACTTTTAATATTTTAAATTTTATTTGATAATTCGACAATTTATTCGATTATTTATAATAAAATATATTATATCACAAATAAAATTAAATTGCAAGCGGATTTTTAATTAATTTTTATTTTTAATTTATTATTCAAAAAAATATTAACTTGTGACTGGTTTGTGACCGGGGAGGCAAAATAACTTATATCATAAGACTGAGTTGTGACCTGATTGGGATATAATGTTATAAAATAGCAAAAAAACCAAAAAAAGCAGGGGAAATAATGCAAATTGCGATGTGATTTTTGCAGTTTCGTAAAATCTTTGAATAACCTGTTTAAAAACCGCATATTATTTAATTATGTAAAATCTGAAAATCGGAGAAATCAAAAGATGATAAAAGGTAAAGAAAAAACAGAAAAAAAACCGGCCAAAAAGATATAAAAAAAAAAAAAGAAAACCAAAAAACCTTTCTTAAGAACTCC
>Ga0082212_10005350_pt1 | contig 17513 bp, 17 predicted proteins | sample TergutNt197P3_FD_71548 | JGI IMG/M metagenome (GOLD analysis project Ga0082212, IMG submission 71548) | Neocapritermes taracua P3 segment gut microbial communities from Petit-Saut dam, French Guiana - Nt197 P3 | ecosystem: Host-associated > Arthropoda: Insects > Digestive system > Gut ... | reverse complement strand
TAGCATGCCATCGCTCTATCCCTACCCCGGGATGTGCGTCTGCCGGCCTCCGCCTGACGATTCACGCATCATCAGAGTTCATCCCCGCGCCTTTAGGCGCGTTGCGTCCCCTGAACAGTTACGTAAAATGGGCGCTCGCACGTCGCGGCCGCCCGTTTTACTTGACCTTTTCCGTAAAACGATATAATATACGTATGAAATCTACAAAACTTCGAAAAAGGGGGTGACGCAACATGGTCGACAAAAAAGACCCGAAGGAAAGCAATGATTATGAGCATGTGCACATGCACGACCATGATCATGATTACGTTCATTTCGAGTCAACAGCAACAGTCGCGAAAGAGCTGACGCTGCTGAAATACACGCTGGATCATAACAGGCAGCATGTGCGCGAACTCGCGGAAATGGGCGTCAGGTTTGCCGATTCCGGATTCGCCCGGGCCTCGGAACTCATAACAGAGGCGATAGGCTTTTTTGACAAAGCAAATAATAAGCTGGATGAAGCGATCGTCGCCGTAAACGACCCCGGGAACGACGCTGCCGGATAGACCGGCTCCAAAGGCGGTTTCCGGGCTTGCCGCAAACGTGTGCCGCTCAGAGCAAAGACGCGCCGGTGCGGCGTACTTCGACACTTTCAGCCTGCGGAAAACCATGGCGAGTAACGGGATTTTTCATAAATGGAGGAGCATGGTCATGTGCCTGTCTGCTGTATATGAAGTCGGGAGCGGAGAACAGAAACTTTTGTGCGAGTACACGACCGCGGTCAGTTTCGACGGCGGCAGTATAACGTTTACCGATATCATGGGCGAAGAAACAGTGATTACAGGGTCGTTGAAAACCATCGATCTGGTGAAGAATATAATAACGGTCGAAATGAAAAAGGAGGTCATTGTTAATGGCGTTTAAACAGGAAGCGCAGAGGTTCACGGCTAAAATCAACTCGCTTGACTTCGGTCCGGTCGGAAAAGCGGTTTCGCTGGGCGGCGAAAACGTTCTGCCGTTTTACACCTTTGACGCGCCGATTGAGAACCGTCCCAAAATCGGCGTCGCGATATCCGACAGCGGATACTATAAAGGCGTTCCGGGCATCGAAGAGTTTTATGAGGGCGCCGACACGGTAGTCGAAGCGGCAAAAAGAGCCGCAGCAATGCCGGGCGCGGATTTTCTGGTTATATACCTGGAAGGCGCGCATCCGGACAAAGGTGATAAATCGCCGGAGGATTGCGCGGCGCTCGTGAAAGAAATCGCTGACGCAGTCGACACCCCAATCGCGGTAGAGGGTTGTAAAAACATAGAAAAAGACGCGAAGATTTTCGAAAAGGTCTCGGAAGCTGTCCAGGGCAGGAGCATAATGATACTGTCGGCGCGGGAAGAAAACTACAAAGGCATAGCGGCGGCGGCCGGGCTTGCCTACGGGCATAAAGTCGGCGCTGAGTCCGCCGTCGACGTTAACCTGGCGAAACAACTCAGCGTGCTGATCAGCCAGATAGGCGTGAAACCTGAGAATATTGCCATGAACCTCGGTACGGCGGCGGCCGGCTACGGCTTTGAATACGTCGTTTCGACAATGGACAGGGTAAAATCGGCGGCGCTTTCGCAAGACGACGCGATGCTACAGATGCCGGTCGTAACGCCTGTTTACTCGGAGACGTGGGCTGTCAAGGAGTCGGTAGCGGAGGAAGACGACTACCCGGAGTGGGGCCCGGCGGAAATACGCGGCGTCAATATGGAAGTCGCGACTGCCGCGGCATGCCTCGCGGCCGGCTCAAACGCGGTCATTCTTCGGCACCCGGACTCTGTCGCGGTCATATCCGGTTTGATAGACGCATTAATGTAGATTGGAGGTAATAAAACAGTGGCACTAAAAGGACTTGATATTTTTAAACTTACGCCGAAAACGAACTGCAAAGACTGCGGTAACCCCACATGTATGGCGTTTGCGATGAAAGTCGCGCAGGGCGCGGTCGCGATAGATAAATGCCCGCATATGACCGAAGACGCCCTTGCGCAGCTCGGCGACGCGACGGCTCCTCCGATGAAAAAGCTGGCGCTTGGTCCCGACGACAGCTTACCGCTCGGCGGAGAGACTGTTCTCTTCCGGCACGATAAGACATTCGTTTCAAAGAATCTATTTGCGGTCAGCGTATGCCCGGACTGCTTTGACGAAAAGCTTCCCGAAATCAATTTGATCGACTACGACCGTCTCGGTGAGCGTATGTACGTCGAGCTTCTGAACCTGAGATATGACGGCGACACAGGCAAGTATACTGAGATGGCAGGAAAGGCTCAAAACGCCGGGCGGGCGCTTATTCTTGAGTGCTGCGATCCGGACGCTGCGCGGGCGGCGCTTGAAGTCTGCGCCGCTTCAAAACCGATGCTCAACGGCGCGAATCCGGATAACTTCGAAGCAATGAACGCGCTGGCAGCGGAGTTTGGCGTAGTTCTTGGAGTGTCCGGGGCAAACCTGGATGAGCTCTACGATACGGCGGGAGCATTGGAGAAGCTTGGCAATAAGAATCTTGTCCTCGACGTAGGTTGCGTTTCAATTAAGGAAGCTTTTGCGGGCGCCGTTCAGATAAGAAGGTCTGCGCTCAAGGACGGTAACCGCACATTCGGATATCCGTCGATCGTTGACGTCGGGAAGTTAGCGCCGGGCGACAGCTATACTCAAACAGCTCTCGCGTCGCTTTTCATTTTGAAGTACGGTTCTATTATAGTAATGGAGAACATGACATACGCCCAGGCTCTTCCGCTGTTCGGACTGCGCCAGAATATTTTCACCGACCCGCAGAAACCGATGAAGGTCGAGCCGGGGATCTATCCGATAAACGGCGCTGATGAAAACTCGATATGCTGCACAACAGTCGATTTCGCGCTGACGTACTTCGTCGTCTCAGGTGAACTGGAACGCTCCGGCGTACCGCTGAACCTTCTGATATCAGACGCCGGCGGATACTCCGTCCTCACGGCCTGGGCCGCCGGAAAACTCTCCGCGTCTTCGATATCAAAGTTTTTTGCCGAGTTTGAGGTAGAGAAAAAGATAAAGAACAGAACGCTTATCATTCCGGGTAAAGTAGCCGTCCTGAAAGGTGAAATAGAGGAAAAATTGCCGGGATGGACGATAATAGTAGCGCCTAATGAGGCGATCGAGCTGGTGAAGTTCATTCGGGGGCTCAGCCAGGCGTCTTAGGCCGGGATCAAGGGTTTGCGAGCAGGCGTCAGGCTTAGGAGAGCAGGGGGCAGCGAGCAGGGGACAGGCTCAGGGGCGCGAGGAGAGTAAAAAGAATCAATACTATGTAAAGGATGGAGAATAAGTGAGTAAGTTTATCGTTATTGGCGAACGTATACATTGCATTTCACCGTCTATCAGGAACGCAATGGACGCGAAAGACCCGGAACCGATACTCAAGCGCGCGAAAGATCAGATAAAGCAGGGCGCTGCCTATATCGACGTAAACATCGGTCCGGCCGAAAAAAACGGAGAGGAACTAATGAAGTGGGCGGTAAAACTCATCCAGGAGAATTGTGATAATATACCGCTCTGCCTTGATACATCGAACAGCAAGGCGATAGAGGCCGGCATATCAGTCCACAACAACTCCAGAGGCAAGCCGATCGTCAACTCCGCCGACGCCGGCGACAGGATAGAAAACATAGACCTTGCTGCGGCAAACGGCGCGATATGTATAGCCCTTTGCTCGAAAACCGGAATATCCGCCGATAATGACGAACGCATGGCTCACTGTCAGGATATGCTCGAGCGGGGGATGTCGCTTGGTATGGATCCTGAGGATTTATGGTTCGACCCGCTTTTCCTCGTGGTCAAGGGCATGCAGGAAAAGCAGATGGAGGTACTTGACTTCATCAAGATGCTCAGCGACATGGGTCTTAACTCCAGCGGCGGCCTGTCGAACGTTTCAAATATGATGCCCGGCCATATCCGTCCTATCATGGACAGCGCAATGGTTGCGATGGCTATGTACTGCGGTCTGACGTCAGCGATCGCTAATCCGGGCGACCAGCGTCTTATGGAGACGATCCGCTCCTGTGATGTGATAAAAAACAACTCGTTATACGCGGATTCGTATCTCGCTCTATAGTTATTCTTATCTTAGCAGAACGTGTATTAGTAAATATAGAGCCGCCGGGGCGCTCAGCCATGTCCTTACCTCATTCTTACACGGCTAACGCCCCGGCGTCCTTATATTCCTTACTGCGAGACCGCGTGTGTGTGAGACAGGGGACGGTGCGTGAGACAGGGGACGGTTCTCTGTCACGGCACTGGTCGACCATCAAAAGCAGAAGTCCAGGTTGCGGTGAGACAGAGAACCGTCCCCTGTCTCAGATGTTCAGCCACACGGCTGCGTACCAGTTCTGCTCTTCTCCTTTATCGCGCAAAGGTTTGAGAGGAAGGCCCAGCTTGCCGACCGTCGAAAAAACGTCGACGCCGACGCTGTGAAACGCGGGCCGCGCCCGGCCGGGGTTCCGGCAGGGCTGCGCGCTGTTGCCGGCGCACTCTTCGCATAGCGCGCAGTCGGACATCGAGAGCGCCAGGACATCGCCGTCAAAAAAAGCTTCCCGCTCAACGGCGAAGGACGCTCTTTGCGCGACGCCCTTATCGTTGGAATGTATGATCAGCACCGAACTGTACTTGCGAAGCAGCGCCTCATACTCCCACGGTTTCAGTGAGCCTTCTTTTGACGGGCATGTACAGCCCCTGCCCCAATCGGAACAACCGAACATACATTTTAGAAGCGTCCGCCCGTCAAATACAACATCATCAGGCGTGACAAGAACTGCGTCCGCAGCGCCCTCGCCCATTGCGACCGATATATACTTATCTGCGGTTACTATAGATTCCATCCACTACTCACCCCTCCATAAACCTGAGTTCATCCGTATGCTCACTTCCCGATTTCTCCGGTCATTTTCATTTACCTGCTCCAGTTTACGCTTATTGACTGTCATCACATCCCGCCCCATAAGCGCGTTGAGCAGCGATGATATGCCTACGCCGAGATAACAAACTCAAAAGTGACCACGTCCCTGCCGCCAATGCCGGCTATCGCGCTGTTTATTGTTGTATCTCTTGAGGAAGACAGGCAGACGTGGCCTCCATATGTCGCGCGATAAAGCCCCGGGCCCAGTGTCTCCGGCGTAACGATCTCGAGATAGACAGTTTTTTCAACACCCGCGGGTATGTCGAGAATTTCCTTGTAAACAGCATCCCTAAAGTAGTTACCGCTCACATCATACCACTCGCCGTCCGCATACTTCTCGACGCTTAATACTGATTCAGGCGCATACAAGCGCATGTTCTCTACGACGTGACTTGCAATAACAGGAATTGACGTCGTGCCGACGGGATATGTATCACTTGCGCTTCTTATAGTCACTCCATCCTTCTCCCACTGCGTTTCCGGCACGCGCGGAATATCATGCGGCTGTGATGGATCGATAGTCAAAGTATACGCGAGTTCGATGCAGCCCGGAAAATCAAACGCGTCAAGAAGTTGAGGGATACCTGAGCCGGATAAGTCAAGATGTACGCGATTGATATCATCGCGAATGCCCCCGCTCAGCCCCCCTATCGGCGCTTCCGGGTGTTCTGCCATCCAGGTCGTTATTGCGGGAAACACTTCGTCCAGCGCTCTTCTGAGCGTACTGTATGAGTAGTCGGCCGCTACGATCCAGACAGGCGCAGCCGATCGCTGCGAGATTTCGTTCACCTTATCCATTGTGGGTTCCGCCAGCACTACAGTGAGATAACCATTAGAATTCACATAGCACCCGGCGTAGCCCGAAAAGCTTTCCAAAAATGTGTAAAGCGACGTATGCGCGTCCATCGCGTGAGTCTGGTCAAATGAGTTGTCACCATCACGTGCCCAGGACCATGGCTCGTCGGGGTTATATGCCCACTCGGGTTCTTCGCCTGTAAAATACGGCTGCCAGCCTGAAAGTGATGTTTGAGGAATATACAGTTCTTCCGAGAGCCGTATCTTTGCCGGTAAAGGATCCGTCGACGGTGTCTCAGAGACCGTTTGCAGAGGAGACGTCACCGGAGCGATATCTCTTGACGCAACGTTTACGTCGCATCCAACCAAAATAAGAAGTGATGCGACCAGTACGAGTATGAATACAGTTTTTCGCATATATCGTCAACTCCAATACTTCATTATATCATGGGTGAAGCTCAAATGAAACTTGCGTGGCAAATACGGGCGGCGCAAAGCGCCCACCCATAGAGCCCACGTTTACTACTATGACGTTATCGTTAGTAATATGTTCCTAATAATGAATAATTCATCGAGAAAATGGATTGGAGAAATACGAATGAGCAATATTCAGGACAGGCTTGCTGAATACGCGAGAGTTATAACCCGCGTGGGCGTCAACATTCAAAGTGGACAGACTCTGGTCATAACTTGCCCCATCGAGTGCGCTGAGTTTTGCAGAATGCTCGCCGCGGAAGCCTATAACGCCGGCGCAGGGGACGTCGTTGTGCGCTGGATCGACGATAAGCTGTCGCGCATGAGGTTTCTTCGGGCGGACGACGCTGTATTTAATGAGTTCGCCGAATGGCTGAAGACCTTTCTGTACGAGTATGCGGGGAAAAAATCTGCGCTGGTGTCGATACTGGCAACCGATCCGGAGATGCTCAAAGACGTCGACCCTGACAGGATCCGCCGCAGCAGCATCGCATCCGGGAAGGCGCTGAAAGAGTACATGGACATGCAGATGCGAAACGACTTCCCCTGGTGCGTCGTTTCGCTGCCGACGCAGGACTGGGCATCTAAAGTGTTTCCCGGAGTACCGGCTGATGAGGCGGTCGGGAAGCTTTGGGACGCCATACTTGCTTCTGTCCGGGTCACAGGCGACGGTCAGGCTGTGGAGAGCTGGAAACAGCATATTTCGAGCCTAAGCAAGCGTGCGGAAATCATGAACGGATACCGGTTTACCAGGCTTATGTACAAAAACAGCCTTGGCACGGATCTGACAGTCGAACTGCACGAGAAAGCGAAATGGGGCGCAGTCGGAGACAAGGCCGGCACCGGCGTAAACTTTGTGGCAAATATGCCGTCCGAAGAGGTTGCCACGACCCCGGTGAAAAATGGCGTCAACGGCGTGCTGTGCTCATCGTTGCCGCTCTCGTTGGACGGCGTAATAATCAGTGATATCCGCTTCGTAGTCAGGGACGGTAAAATCGTCGAGGCGGAGGCTTCCGAGGGCCTTGACGTCCTGCTCCATAAACTGGACGTCGACGACGGCGCGCGTTTTTTCGGCGAGGTGGCGCTTGTACCGTACGACTCGCCGATCTCAAAATCGGGGATACTCTTCTACAATACGCTCTTTGACGAGAACGCCTCCTGCCACTTCGCGTTCGGCAAATCATACCCCGCGTTTACGGACGCGGACGATATCACAAATGAAGAACTTGAAGCAAGAGGCGCCAACGATTCGATGGTTCATGTTGACTTTATGGTCGGGACGCCGGATCTGTCGATAGAAGGAGTCACTCCCGACGGGCGGACGATAACAGTGTTCTCCGACGGTAACTTCGCGTTTTAGGAGAGGTTCCACGCCGATTACATGAAGAACAGGATGACCGTCATCGGCTGTCCGAAACTCGATGTCGGTGATTACTCTGAAAAACTAACTTCAATCCTAAACAAAATAACATCAAGTCCGTGAAGGGCATACTGATTCGGAGGGATGCGGAATGAGTACCAGCTACGATAACAAATGGGTTCAACAAATTACTGATTTGCAACACGAAGATGGAAGCTGGGGACATTTCCACACGCTCAGTCAACCGACAAGGGCACAGCCGATGACCACCGAACAGGCGCTCAGACGGCTTCGAATTTTAGGATTGACAAAGGAAGATGAGCCTATTGCCCGCGCTATTGCTTACATGCAGCAAAATCTGAAGCAGCCGTTTCCGACTGTTTTCCACGAAAAAAAGCACGACTCCAAGACATATGGCGATTTGATGCTTACAACGTGGATCAGGCTTTTCGACCCTAATAGCGAAACTGCGCTTGTTGTAGCGAACAAATGGGCGAAGATTATTAGTTCCGCATTTAAAGAAGGGGTGTATTCAAACGATAGCTACGTTTCAGCTTATGAAGCGGAATTTGTAAAGATGAACCCAAAAGCTGGCTGCCTTGCCGATTTTGTTGTGTTTTATCAACTGGCGCTTTTGCCGGGACTGTTAAGCCCCGAAGTAGAAAGTGCAATGCTTGATTACATTCTTCCGCATAAGCGCGGTATCGTGTATATCTACAACAGCCCCGTAAATGTCCTGCCGGAAGTATTCGCATCCAAAAACGCAAGCTGGTATCTCTCCGCAATGGAATTATTAGCAGCATATGATTCCGCTCCGAAAAAACTCGGATTTGTCGTAAAATGGTTGTCTGACAACCGTGACGTAGACGGAATGTGGGATATGGGCGCAGCCGCCAAAGACGATATCCATTTTCCCCTATCCGATTCATGGCGTAAACCGGAGAATCGCAGGCGTGACTGCACGACAAGAATTACAAAGCTGATAGAAAGACTAGCATAAAGTTGAGTGAAAGATAAGACAAAAGCTTTCGGAAAGGGCTAGAGTGTTGATATGATTGAATATATAAAGAACATACGAAAGCTAATCGGTCATGAACGTCTGTTAGTTGCAGGTGCGAGCGTAATTGTATATAAAGATGGTAAACTGCTCCTGCAAAAGCGTAAGGACAATGAGTGCTGGGGTTATCACGGCGGTTGTATTGAGCTTGGCGAGACGGTTGGGGAGACAGCAAAAAGGGAACTGTTCGAGGAGACAGGTTTGACCGCTAACAAGCTTGAACTGCTTGGGGTGTTTTCCGGTGAAGAATTATTCTACACTTATCCAAACGGCGACATGGTGAGTATCGTTGACATTGTATATCTGTGCGAGGATTATTCCGGTGAAATAACCAGTGAGACAAACGAAACCACAGACCTCCAGTGGTTTCCCTTTGATGAGTTACCTGAAAATATATCGCCGCCTGTTAAGCCTGTACTATTCCAATGTGTTGAGACATTGAAAGAACGGGTAAAAAATAGACTGATTGGAGATTTTTCTATTGAACCTGTTGCTGCCTATCGGGATTTTGTCGATAAACAAATTAGGGACAGTTGGGCTGGACCACTCATCGTTTCAAAAGGCAATCTCCATGACACACGTACACACAACGGATTTGCTGCTGTCTGCAATGGTGAAGTTGTCGGCTACACTCTATATCATATCGCGGATAACGGATGTGAGATAACAGTTTTAGAGAGTTTGCATGAAGGGCGGGGTGTCGGAAGCGCATTGGTTAATACTGTAATTCATGAAGCGAAGGAAGCGGGATGCGACCGTGTATGGCTTATCACGACGAATGACAACACCCATGCGATTCGGTTCTATCAGCGAATTGGCTTCGCGCTTCGAGGGGTACGCATCAATGCAATAGAAAAAGCCCGGACATTGAAGCCGCAGATTCCGATGACAGGAAACGAGGATATCCCAATAGCGCATGAATTTGAATTTGAATTATCTCTGAAATGAGTCAGTCGGAATTTATCTGAGAAGTTCGAGGAGGTCAAGGTATGAATAAGCGGAAAGCCGATTTAAACGATATCCCTAAATTAGTCGAACTGAGGAAACAGCAGTTGATTGATGAAGGTGAAAAGCTATCAGCAGATTCAGGTTATGACCAGCAGCTCACGGATTATTTTACATCTTCAATTTCTGATGAGACTTTTATATCCTGGGTAATTGAGGACGACGGCGCAATTGTCGCCACCAGCGGCTTGTGCTTTTATTCGCTGCCACCGTCGTTTGCAAATCCATCAGGCAAGAACGCATATATTACGAACATGTATACCAAGCCCGAATATCGGCGCAGAGGGATTGCGGCAGAATTGCTGTATATGGTCATTGCTGAGGCGAAAGAGCGTGGATATACTGTTGCCCGGTTGCATACGTCGGAGTATGGGCGGTCGATTTACCAGAAAGCAGGATTCACATATTCCGAGGATTACATGGCAATGAGAATATGAGCCAATTTTTTTAACAGCGAGGTACATATATGATCCGTAATCTTACTATCGGCGACCTGACTATTGATTGCGCAAACGCCGAGCGCACCCGCGATTTCTATGCCGACCTCACGGGCTGGGAAAAAACGATTGCGTTTGGCGTTTACGGTTATGCCCTAGTCGTTCAGCGTAAAATCCAGCAAAGCCCGGATTTGGCTTGCCTCGTCGACGCCGGGATAGACCTCTTTCAACAACAGGCCCTTTTCGGTGAGTTCGAATACGCAGCGCTCGGTGATATAGAGTACCCGCTGGCCCCGCCTGACCGCGTTTCTGCCGGAAAAGCTGACGGCGGAGATTTCTTTTTTAAACTTAGGGATGGAGCCTTCCCGCTCGATCCGGACCTTCCCGCCGTCGTTTACCGCGACGAGCCCTTTGGTATTGAAGCTCATACAGAAAACGATGGTTTTCGTCGCGTGGGTGATATTGGCAAAGCCGCCGATACCCGCATAGCCTCCCGGCAGCTTATGGGCGTTCACGTTGCCTTGCGCATCGGCCTCAAGGCCCCCCAGAAAGCAGATATCCAGCCCCCCGCCGTCATAAAAGTCAAACTGGGTCGCCATATCGCAGATCATATCCGCGCCGATGGCGGCGCCGAAAGCTACACCCGGCGCGGGAAGCCCTCCGACGCCGCCCGCTTCCACCGTGATCGCGATATCCTTTAAGATACCCATTTTAGAAGCGTAGATCCCTACCGTCTCGGGGATGCCGATCCCGATATTGACGATGTGGCTGGGACGCAGCTCCCTGGCGGCGCGCTCGCCGATGATATCCGCGGTGCGGTCGCCGGTTTCGGCGCCTCTGCCTTTTGTGGTGGAAAGTTTGTTGACGTAATAATCCATATGCGTCGCCGGTACATGGATATCGCCGGACAGGGCGGGATTATACTCATCCATTACGTCGGGCGTTTCGTAAACGACCACGGCGTCGACCAGGATACCCGGCACGATCACGCTGCGCGGGCGGGCAAACACATGGCTTACCCGCTCCACCTGGACGATCACTTTCCCGCCGTTGCGCTTAGTCGCCTGCGCCATAGCCAGAGCGTCTACCGTTAGATATTCTTTCTCGAAGGAGATATTGCCGTTGGGATCGACGGTGGTGCCTTTGATAAAAGCCACGTCGATCTTCGGCGTCATATACCGGAGATATTCTTTGCCGTCAAACTCCCGTAGCGCGACGAGTTCTTTCGCCGATCTGTCGTTTAAGGCGCAAGTATCGATTCGGGGGTCGCAGTAGATGCCGACGCCTACTTCGCTGAGTATCCAGTCCCTGCCCGCCGCCGCCGCGCGAACCGTGCGGGACAATACGCCCAGGGGGAGGCAGTAAGCCTCGATTTCCCCGGCAAGCGCTTTCTGAATAGCCGCAGGCATGCTGCTGTAGTGCCCGGCGACAATCTCCCGCACCGCGCCGGCTTTGATGTATCGATCGGCGTAGCGGTTTTCGTCCCAGGCGCCGAAGCCGGCGGCGCAAAACAGGCGCAGCTCCTTTGGGGAACCGGTTTCGGCATAACGCTCATACAAAGCGTCGTGAAGCGCCTCGGGATTGGACAGGGCAAGAAACGAATTGATGGCGATACAATCCCCGTCTTTGATGAATCCCACAGCCTCTCGGGCGGATATGATCCTGAACATCGCGTTCACTCCTTCGCTTTCCATACTACTGTGCCCATATTTTAGAAGTACTTTAATCCGTCGTTTTATCTTAACCGTTCTTGACAATCATCTTCATTTCAGTTATTCTGATAGTGTATTAATAGTATTATTGTACTCTCGTTTTTTAGGGCGATATGATATGTTGAAGTTAGACAGAGACGACCTGATGGACAGGTTGATCAAGCTTGATATTAATGCTGCTTTGCTCTTCGATAATAATGAGAGGCTTCGTCTGGTTATTGCCGGTGGTGGCGCGCTTATTTTACAACAATATATCGTAAGGTACACCGGTGACATGGACGCCATTTCCGCTTCACCAGTACTATTATCTTTATTAAAAGAGTATAACATTAATTGTGCTGTGCAGACCTTTATTAATAACTTCCCATACAACTTTGAAGATAGGCTTGTTCTTTTATTTAGTGGTCGCAAGATAGATTTCTTTACTGCTTCGCTCGAAGATATTGTTATAGCAAAATTATACTCTATTCGTCCCGTCGACCAGGGGGACGTTGAACTGGACGATATTGTTAATGCATTGGATTGGGACTTGCTTGATCGGCTCGCTACCGATGAGGACGAGGCGCGGGCAAGCGCGCTGAACGATAGGAATTACGCTGACTTTCATGCAAATTATATTAAGTACAGAAAGAGGTTCGCCCCATGTCGCCATTAGCGTTTAATGGTTTTTTGAAGCAATATATCAAGGCTATATCGTATTGCAATTCATGCAGTATATATAAGCTGGCGGCCGAAGCGGCGTCAAATAATTTAAGGCTACGCGAGCCGCTCTTTTTATATGCGCTGTTTTCCGGTAAACAGAATTTATTACTGGCTGCGACAAAATCATCGGAGTTACATGAAGAGTACACGATGATGTTGAAAAAATATAGTATTCGTGAGATGGAAAACGCGTTGCTTTCAGATGATCCCTTGTTACCGAGAGAGTATAGAAAAGCCTACCATAGTTATTTTAGCGTAATTAATAAAAATAAGACAGACGCAAAAACGAAATTATTGATGCGTGATAAAATCGTTCGTTTGCAAGCCGAGAAAAACATTAGTACATATCGTCTCTATACTGACTTACATATCAATCATGGCAACATGAACGCTTTTATTAAATATGGCGATTGCTCAAAGGTAAGTTATCATACGGCGCTTAGAGCGCTCGAATACATGGATGCAAAATAGTTCAGAGACCTCATCCGCTGAATTTCTCTATCGCTTCATCCTCGTCGGCAGCGAAGTACAGATACTTCCCGTTGTTGCTTTCGTAGATGAAATCATGGAGCGGTTTACTTGTGTATACGGAAAAATCCCCCACGATGGCAAGCCGGTAACCGAAATTGACGAATCGCTGCACGACTTCTCCCGCTACGCCGCTTGATAGCTGGAAAAAATCTTCGGAAACCGCGGCTTTGTTCACGACGATACTGCGGCATTCCCGCTCATAACCGATATAGACCGCGAAGTCCAGGGCCGACTGCCTGTCATAGATCACCGGCGCGTCGCTGCCGACGACGGCGATATTGCCGCCGGGTCTTTCCACGATCCTGATGTTTAAATTTTCAAAAGGCATAATTAAAAAATCTCCTTTACTATTTATATATTATCAGAATATTGCAAAGTCGATAAATAATCAATCATTTATGATAAAATAGAAGTATACAGATAATAATTCAGCCATAATTCTTTCAGGCGGGTGTATGTAATGGAAGATTTTACAGACGGTCTGATCGAGGCGACCGCGCCGGGCGCGGACAAAATCGACAGGGCCTGGATGACAACTTTTTGGGAAGCGTTCAGCGACGCCGTGATTGAGATCGACGCCGGGTATCACGTTACCAATATTCTCAGAAAAACGGACAGCACCTTTACGATGACGGATATCATCGGCAAGTCGTTTTTGGATATTGTGACGGATAAAGACAGGGAGCAGGCGGCGAAGGAACTGGATCTGCTCAGGACTACCGACGTCCCTTACCGGCGTTTTACCTTCCCGTCGAAGCAGGGCAGGTATTATCGCTGGACCCTCATCGCCCAGCATAACGACGGTGTATTCGCGGGCCTTCGCGGCATAGCCGTGGATGTGACCGAACAAAGCCTGAACGAACTCACCCTTAACTGGCAGCGCGCGATCATCGAAGGCAGCAATGACTTCGTCAGCATCGCCGATATGGACGGGCATGTGCTCTATACTAATCCCGGCGCGTATAAGATGACGGGATATGATCCTTCTTCGGGAGAACTACCGACCGAATCTTTGTTTACGCCAGAACACCTTGAGCTAATAAGCGGCGAAGGGCTGGAAATAGCGGTTGCCAGCGGTTTATGGGTCAATCAAAGTAAACTTGTTTGCGCGGACGGGTCGACGATCCCCATCGAGCACAGTATGTTCAGCGTCAGGAACGACCAGGACGAGGCGATACTCATCGCGACCATCATCAGGGATATCACCGATTTTGTGGAGCATGAAAAGACGATACGCAACGAACAGAGGCAGACGGAAATGCTCGCTTCCGTAGCTATGAGCTTTTCCCTGTCCGACGACTTTGACGCCACAATCGACGAAGCCCTGGCTTCTATCGGCGGTTTTATGGACGTCGACTCGATGTACATCTGCAGGGACGACGGGGAGCGGCAATGTTTTGTCCGGGATTATCTGTGGACCAACGATAAATCCCGCAGCGCGCACGCGCACCAGCTCATACCGTATATCGATCCAAGCACGGGGGAGTATACCCGGGAGTATACTCTGCTGCAGCGGGCGCCTATATTCGTGTCCAACGATCTGTGGGCGCCGGGGAATCGCTTTTTCATCAGGCTGCGGGAGATAGGCGTGAAAAGCATCGTTTGCATGCCCATCCATATAGAAGACCGGTTTTGGGGATACATAGGCCTGAATATGTATATCGCCAACCGTATCTGGACGGAGAGGGATATTCGATTTATAGAAACCATATGCGGGATTTTATCTACCTCTCTGGAAAAAAGGCTCATGCTGCAGCGCTGGCAGGATTCCCAGGCGAATCTGCAGGCTGTGGTGGGTAATTATCCCGGCATTATCTGGAGCCTGGATTCCCAGAGGCGGTTTACGCTGTTCGACGGCGCGGCACTCGCCGCGATGGAGGATATCCCGGCTGACGTCGTCGGGCGCAATATCCGTGATTTCATTGATCAAAACCCGGGCTTGCTGCACTCCAGTATGCTTGATAAAGTGGAACTGACCTTTAGCGGCGAGCCTCAGGACTGGATGATCGAACTGGAAGACGCGGTATTTCGCTGCAATACCATGCCCATACTCGACGCCGGCGGCGTCATCATCGGCGTCGTCGGGGCTTTGGCCGACGTAACCGGTATGATCAGGCTGCAGAAGGAACTGGAAGAAGCGCGTATAGCCGCCGAAGCCGCCAGCGTGGCGAAAAGCGAGTTCTTATCCCGCATGAGCCACGAGATACGGACGCCCATGAACGCCATCATCGGCATGACGCAGATCGCGCAAAACTCAGGCGAACCCGAGCGCGTCATGAGTTGCCTGGATAAGATAGACGCCGCGTCGGAACACCTGCTTGCGCTGATTAACGACATTTTGGATATATCCAAGATCGAAGCGAATAAGCTGGAATTGCAGAATACGACTTTCGATTTAGGAGGGTGCATAGAAAACATCCGCGTAATGATCGCCGTCAGGGCGGAAGAAAAGAAGCAGACTTTCAGCCTACGCTTCAGCGATACGCTGCCCGGATACCTGGTGGGGGACGAGCTGCGGCTGACGCAGGTCATCATCAACCTTCTGGGCAACGCCATCAAGTTCACGCCGGAAAACGGCTCCATTTCGCTGGATATAAGCGAGCGGGGACGCGAAAACGGAGAGTGCGTACTGGAGGTACGCGTCAGCGACAACGGCATCGGGATAACGCCGGAACACCAAAGCAAGCTGTTTACACCCTTTGAACAGGGCGACGGCAGCATAACCCGGGAATACGGCGGCACCGGCCTGGGGCTGGCGATATGCAAGTACATCGTCGAGCTTATGGGCGGCGGCATATGGGTGGAGAGTGTCCTCGGCGAAGGCAGCATGTTCGCGTTTTCAGTAAGGATGCGTATCAGCGACGAAGAAGCGTATCGCCGATCCGGCACAGCGAAAAACGCCGTCGGCGAAGTCTCCGCCGCGGGCGTGGATAACCTGAGCGAATTCACGATACTGCTGGTGGAGGATGTGGAAATCAACCGGGAAATCGTCTTCGCTATGCTGGAAGATACCCATGCGCGTATCGACTTCGCCGAAAACGGCGCAATCGCGGTGGAAATGTTCGCCGCGGCGCCGGATCTGTACGATATCATCCTGATGGATATGCAGATGCCGGTAATGGACGGCCTGGAAGCGACGCGGCGCATACGCGCCCTGGACGCGGAAAGGGCGGGGAGCATAGCAATCGTCGCGATGACGGCCAATGTTTTTAAAGAAGACGTAGATAAGTGTTTGGCGGCGGGCATGAACGACCATATCGCGAAACCCATCGACAGCGACCTGCTGCTGGAAAAGCTCATCCATTATCTGTTTATGAGCGGATATGTACCGCGGGGATGAGAATGATGCGCTTGTGCGGCCCGGGAAGCGAGTCTTATGGCTGGAAACACTGAAACAAGCCTTATGGTAAACAGGCTGAAGGAAGAAATCGATCCGGTCGCGGAACGTTTGTATCGCGTCCATGCCAAAATGGAAAAGAGCAGGAAAGAAGCCAAGCCGGTCAAAGGTTTTGATTATAAAGAGGAAAAAGCCGTTCTTGATTCGCTCAAGAAGCCCGCTTCCGTAGCCGAATACCATCTCGCGTTAGTCAAAGCGCAGAAGTTCTATTACCAAAGCCGACGGCTGAGCGACGACTTCCGGAACCGCTGCGTGTTTCTCTGTATCGAAGATATCAAACACCTGCCGTCCCTCAATGAGGAAGAAGAATACAACAGCCGCCTGCTCATCGGGGAGCAGTACAGGGACGGGAAGATCAGCAAAGCGGCGCGTGATAAATACATGGAGGAGCCGAACCCGTGGCCCGGCGCGATACCGGCGTTCCGGTACCTGACGATGATATTCAGGGAGGCGAAGGATCCGGAGACTGCGGACCTTGTATCCGCGCTCAGAGACAAGTACAACGCCGTCACCGGCGTCTGACGCAAGGTCTAAAAGTTGATAATTATTCGCGAGATCTTTTCACACCAGATAAATAGCATGAATATAAGCTGCCTGAAACTCAGAGACGAGTCTCAGGCAGCCTCTTATTGTGCGACATCATGGGGGACGGTTCTCCCATTGTCAACGCAATGACACAGGAGAACCGTCCTTTTTTATAATTTTTGGTGATTAGGCTTTGATTCTGTAGCGGCGCTTCCCGCGGTTTCCGCCGGCTTTCGGCGTCGGGCTTGCGGCGTGAGGCGCTGATTCCGGCGCTCCGGACGGAAGAGTGGCGACGGGATCCCTCGCCGAGGCCCGGTCGTCGGCAAGGGATCGCAGCCAGTCGTAGACTGCATCGCCGGTGCGCGGCAGGTTGCCCAGAGGCGGGTATTCGTCGAATATCCATTCTTCAAGCTCCTCGTCCCAGCGCCATTCGCCCAGAGGTACGCCGTCTTCGTCCAGCTCGAGATAACGGTTTTCATCGATGTAAACTATGCTATGCTCCCGCACTGAGGGCACAGGCGGCACGTCGCGGTCGTTTCCGCCCGGGGCGGGCGGGGGGGGGGGGGGGCCCCCGCCCC